>Ga0265298_10006656_pt1 | contig 14220 bp, 15 predicted proteins | sample AusTroGonzalo_MG_3_FD_193486 | JGI IMG/M metagenome (GOLD analysis project Ga0265298, IMG submission 193486) | Bovine rumen microbial communities from tropical cattle in Woodstock, Queensland, Australia - Gonzalo_01 | ecosystem: Host-associated > Mammals > Digestive system > Stomach > Rumen ...
TAACGGAAATGATAGAAAGCGGTCTGAAAGATGAAGTCGCGTCTCTTCTGAAAGAGGGAGTACCGGAAGACGCCCAGAGCATGGGAGGACTTGGATACAAAGAAATGATCCCGGTGATACGGGGTGAATGCAGCCTGGAGGACGCTGCCGAAAGGATCAGAACCGGAACAAGGCATTATGCCAAGCGTCAGATGACCTTCCTGCGCAGGGAAAAAGCCATCAGTTATGTCCGGACAGATCAGGAAGATGCAATTGGGAAAATTCGTCAATTGCTGATACAGGAGGAAGGAAACAGTGAACATTGAAGAACTGATTATTCAAGCTGAATCAGAACTTCAGGATACTTTTGATCAGATTGAGCAGAACGAAGAGATCAGGACGAAACAAATACTGGAGGCATTCCGTAAAGAAAAGGTCAGCTACCGGCATTTCGCCCCTTCCACCGGTTACGGTTACGATGACATAGGCAGGGATACGATCGAAAGGATCTATGCTTCTGTATTCCATACAGAAGCAGCACTGATGCGGCCCCATGTTGCCAGCGGAACTGCTGCACTAAGCCTGACGCTTTCCGGTATGACGAGGCCCGGTGACCAGATTATCAGCGCAACAGGCCTGCCATACGATACGCTTCATGGTGTAATTGGCATAGGGAATCGCAAGACACCCGGCTCATTGAAAGAAATGGGCGTATCGTTTGACAGCGTGGAACTGAAGAATGGCAGGATAGATTCCGAAGCTGTTGAAAACGCGATTACAGAACACACAACGCTGATTATCGCACAACGAAGCCGCGGATATGCATGGCGGCCCAGTCTTTATCCGGAAGATTTCAGGGAACTAGCCCAGATGATCCACAGTAGGCATCCTGACATCAAACTGATGGTGGACAACTGTTACGGCGAATTCGTCTGCAGGGATGAACCGACTGATTACGGCGCCGATCTGTGTGTCGGAAGCCTGATTAAAAATCCGGGGGGAGGCATCGCACCTTCAGGAGGATATATTGCCGGAAGCAAAGAGGATATCGAGCGCATAGCCGGCAGGCTGACTGCACCAGGACTCGGAAGGGAAATAGGATCCTATGAAGCATCGTACAGGCCGTATTATCAGGGACTGTTTATGGCTCCGCATACCGTATCACAGGCTCTGAAGACAGCACTGCTTGCCTCCAAAATCTTTGAAAGGTTCGGAATGAAAACATCACCTTCTTCTGATGAAAGACGAGCGGATATTATCCAGGCGATCCAGATGCAGGAACCACAAAGACTTGTTGCTTTCTGCCAGGGAATCCAGTCCGTAAGCCCGGTGGACAGCATGGCGCTCCCGGAACCATGGGACATGCCGGGATACGATGACCAGGTTGTCATGGCAGCCGGAACCTTTGTGGCCGGCGCCAGTATCGAACTGAGCGCAGATGGGCCGATGAGGCCTCCGTATACCGCATATATGCAGGGTGGACTGACCTATGTTCACGGCAGGATTGCCATGGCGGAAGCCTTGAAACGAATGATTGCCAACGGATCTCTTCAGGGCACCTGATTCTTGACAATAACAGGACTGAATCATATAATCATTTTAATGCTTTCCATTATTGTAAATCACATGATCGGAGGGACGGAAATGGACATTCAGACACTTGAGAAATATGCACGGCAGGTAAGGAGAGATATCATTACCATGACTGCCGCTGCCGGTGCCGGTCATCCCGGCGGATCCCTTTCCAGCACGGAGGCGTTTGTTGCACTGTATTTTGATGTGATGAACGTTGATCCGAAGGACGACAAGAATCCCAATCGCGACAGGTTTGTTCTTTCCAAAGGACATTCTGCGCCCGGACTATACGGTACGCTTTGTGAACGGGGCTTTTTCTGCAGAGAAGAATTCGACCATTTCCGTCAGCTTCACGGCATTCTGCAGGGACATCCGGACACAAAAAAATGCCCGGGTATTGACGCGTCAACCGGTTCTCTTGGCCAGGGCATATCCATTGCGGTAGGCATGGCTCTTGGTGCAAAACATACAGGAAACAAATGCCATGTATATACGATCATCGGAGACGGGGAAAGCCAGGAAGGTCTTGTCTGGGAAGCGAGCATGGCAGCAGCCCATTATAAACTTGACAATCTGACTGTTATCCTTGATCATAACGGCCTGCAGATTGACGGTACCAATGATGAAGTCATGAGCCTGGGTGATATAAAAGCCAAGGCAATGGCATTCGGATATGATGTGATTGAGGTTGCTGACGGCAACGATATGAAGCAGGTTGTCGAAGCACTTCATGCGCCAGCCTGCCCCGGAAAACCGAGATATATCATTCTGAACACCCTGAAAGGCAAAGGCGTCAGCTTTATGGAAGGCCAGGTCGGCTGGCACGGAAAAGCGCCGAATGCTGAACAGGCAGCTCAGGCACTGAAAGAATTGGAGGGCTGATCAAAATGGAAAAGAAAGCGATACGCGTTGCATATGGCGAAGCCCTTGTGAAACTGGGCGAAGAGAATGAAAAAGTGGTTGTTCTGGATGCCGACCTGGCAGGAGCAACGATGACCAACGGATTTAAAAAGACGTATCCGGACCGCTTTTATGATCTTGGTATTGCTGAGGCCAATATGGTTGACGTTGCCGCCGGTATGAGTACCATGGGACTGATTCCTTTCTGCTCAACTTTCGCCGTTTTCGCAGGAAGAAACTATGACCAGATTCGTAACGGTGTCTGTTATCCGAAATTCAATGTTAAATTCGGATTCAGCCATGCCGGAATCACATTGGGTGAAGATGGAGGAAGCCATCAGGCTATCGAAGACATTGCTCTGATGCGTGTCCTCCCGGGAATGACTGTTTTTGTTCCTGCTGATGCCAATGAATGTTATGAGTGCGTTGAAGCCGCGGCCAGGATTGAAGGACCGGTTTATATCCGGACTTCCCGGCTTGCCACGCCAGTATATGATCCCAGACCATTCACAGTGGGTAAAGGTGTGCTGATCCGGGACGGCAGTGACTGTGCCATTTTCTCCTGCGGTATCATGTTGGAGCATGCGCTTGACGCAGCGGATGTGCTTGCTGAAAAGGGAATCAGCGCTGCTGTGGTTTCTTTCCATACTTTAAAACCTTTTGACGAGGAACTGGCTTGTGTATATACAGCCAAATGCAAAAATGTATTTACAGTAGAAGAGCATTCTGTTATCGGCGGACTTGGAGACGCTGTTGCTTCTGCCATCATCGGCAAAGGTGTTGAGAAGTTCATGAAAATCGGTATCAACGATGTTTTCGGACAGAGCGGAAAACCTGCTGACCTGTTGAAAGAATACGAACTTACCGGTCCACAGATCGCCGAAAAGATCCTGAAGAATCTGTGATTCAATTCCCCCCTTTCCAGTATGCTTTTCGCATGGAAAGGGGGGTATTTGCCCGTTCAGAAGATGAAGGGGTTAGACTTATTATGAATATTGCTTTTATTGTCAATCCGGCTGCCGGAACCGGTTTTGCTGTTCAAGTCATGAGTTCACTTGAAAAGATACTGCTAGACAGGCATATCAGTTATCAGGTTATGATGACTGAACGGCCGGGTTACGCAAAAGAACTAGCTTCCAGCCTCGCCGGGGAAGAGAATATATCGGCAGTCGTTTCCGTTGGAGGAGACGGTACGGCAGGAGAAGTCGCATCCGGTTTGTCGGGCACAACGAAACCTATGGGTATTATACCGGCGGGAACTGGCAATGATTTCATTAAAACAGTAGGGATTCCAAATGATCCTGAAAAAGCATTGGAACTGATACTGACCGGCAATCCGGTTCCGACAGATACAGGCCTGGTGAACGAGCAGTTTTTTTTGAATGTATGCGGTACAGGATTCGATGTCACGGTTCTGGATTATGCGGAGGCGGAAAAGAAAAAGCACAGGGGTTTGCTTCCTTATTTTCTAGGCCTGATCAAAGCTATTTTTCATTACAGGAGCGTCAAGCTGAAAATCCAGACAGATGATCATGATGAAGAAGGCGAATATCTTGTTTGCTCCATTGCCAACGGCCGTTTTATCGGCGGCGGCATACCGATCTGTCCGAAAGCCAGTACCGATGACGGATTGCTTAACCTGGTACTGATTGCTAATGTTCACAGATGGCAAATCCCATTTTATCTTCCCGGCCTGATGCTTTCCCGCTCACTTCATTTTCATATCACGAGGCATTTTCTTGTTCATCAGGTTCATATTTCCGGCGACCAGCTGAGAATAAATATTGATGGTGAGATTGTTTCCCTGTCTGATGCTGTTTTCAGGATTAATCCAGCTTCGTTACAACTGATACGCCCTTAACTGCTCTGAAGGAGGAAACATCTTGGCAAACATACGTGATAAAGCAAAGGCCATCTGGCTGAAAGGCATGGAAGCTGTTGGAAATACTGCAGCAAACATAGCGAACAACACAAAGATGAAAGTTGACGAAGTGACGCTGCAGAACAGACGCAGGGAAATAATGAATGACCTAGCCGGAAAAACGTATAATTTATGGCTGAAAGGCGTACATTTTCCGGAAGAGCTGACCAAAATGCTCAACGAGCTTCAGCAGCTTGATGATCAGCTCAATGATATGAGAGCGGCCAAATATGCTTCCTCAGTAAAAACACCGCAGACAGAAAACATGCCGGCATCAGAACAGAATGAAACAGCGCAGGAAATGCCTGAACCATTGGGAGAGGAACTGTATTCTCCAGTCAGTAATGAAATTAATGGACTGTTTGATAATGCTGTATCAGTTGATTATATGGCTCAGAAGGTTAACTTCTCTCTGGCTCAGATGAGCGACCGTATCCGTAGTTTTCCGCAGGGAGAGGAAACAGACAATATGGAAAATAGGCAGGAATAATGCTCGCATGAAATACAAGGCTACTATATTTCTGACTTTTGTTTTGCTGTTTCTTTTTATGCTTACCGGACTGGGAGAACAAACAAAAGAAAGGATTATACCCGTTGAATGGACCTGGAATCCCGGATCGATCAATACTTTTTCAGGCGAATATGATTTGTCAGAGTATTCCGGAAAAACACTGAGCATTCGAATAACAACCAATCTTCCAGCGGATGAGGATTCGGAAAACGAGACAAAACCCCATTTTACGGCCGTTAACGGAAAACGGATACCGGTATTGAAACAGGATGATACAACAGTTTTTCAGCCGGATGAAGACACATATTCATTCAGTTTTACCGGGCAGGTCCGGCTCCCCAGGAAACATCGTGTACGTGATGTGTGTTTCACACTGCAAATAACAGATGAGAACCGTAAGGAGATCACGGTTAAAAGCGCAACAATCAGCGTTAATGACACAGCTTCCGAAAGAGCGGAAAGCATGTTTTATATTCCATTTGATATCAGAATGATTACGATCATCCTTTTTACAGCGGCGGCAATTGTCTGGACCATTACATGCTACAGACACTTATTATTCAGAAAAAGACAGAGAACGGGAGATCAATGAATATGCAGATTTACAACAGCCTGACAAGAAAGAAAGAAGAATTCAAGCCAATTCATGAAGGAAAGGTCGGCATCTATGCATGCGGACCGACCGTTTACAATTATTTTCACATCGGAAATGCCCGGCCTTTTATTACTTTCGATGTATTACGAAGGCAGCTTGAACGGGAAGGATATGAAGTGACTTTTGTTCAGAATTTCACGGATATCGACGACAAAATGATCAAAAGAGCCAATGAAGAAGGCATCACCGTTAAGGAACTGGCAGACCGATTTATCGCTGAGTATTATACAGACGCCAAGGCTCTGGGTATTCGCCCTGCCACAGTTCATCCAAAGGCCACGGAACATATCACAGAGATCATTGACCTGATCACACGATTAATTGAGAACGGGCATGCTTATGCTGTGCCTTCAGGTGATGTATATTACCGTGTATCCGCTTTTCCGGGATACGGAAAACTCTCCGGACAGAATATGGAAGACAGAGAAACCGGAGCAAGCGAAAGACTGAATGTGGAAACGGATAAGGAAGCTCCGGAAGATTTTGCTCTTTGGAAAGCGAAAAAACCGGGTGAACCTTCATGGAACAGTCCATGGGGTGAAGGCCGTCCCGGCTGGCATATCGAATGCTCTGCCATGAGCATGAAATATCTGGGCGAGACTTTTGATATTCATTGCGGAGGCAAAGACCTGCTTTTTCCGCATCATGAAAATGAAATTGCTCAGAGTGAAGGCGCGACAGGAAAACCGTACGTCCGTTACTGGATGCATAATGGCTTTATCAATGTAGACAACCAAAAGATGAGCAAGAGCCTGAATAACTTTTTCACGGTTCGCGATATTGCCAGAGAATATGACCTGGAAGCCGTACGACTGTTTATGCTGAGTGCGCATTACCGCAGCCCCATCAATTTCAGCCGGGAACAGATTGAAGCTTCCAATGCCAGCCTCAACCGTCTCTATACAGCCCGTAATTCTATCCGCTTTCAGATTGAAAACGGTGAAGACCGGCCGTTGAACGAAGAAGAGAATGCTTTTATCCAGCGCCTTCAGTCATACGAGAATAAATTTGACGCGGCAATGGATGACGATATGAATACGGCCGATGCCCTCGGTGCGATTTTCGAGATGGTCAAAGATACTAATATGTCTGTTGTACAAGGATCTTCCAAAGAGGCAGCTCGCGCCGCGCTGAAAAGCCTGGAAGCGGTTTGCGATGTTATCGGTCTTCTGACAAAAAAAGAAGATGAATTACCTGAAGAAATAGCCAGAATGGTGCAGGAACGCGCTGAAGCCAGGAAGAACAAAAATTGGGCAAGAAGCGATGAACTGCGTGATTTGATTACCAAAGCAGGTTATATCCTTGAAGACACTAAACAGGGGCAGAAGGTCAGGAAAGATGTCTGACAGATACAGGAAAAGAATAGGAATTCTGTTTGTTATTATTTCGATGATTTTGTCTGTTGTTCCGTTTGTGTTGAATAAAAACAGCAGCAGGATAAGCTTCCGTGCGGGAAACAGCGATGCAGTCCCAATAAAACCGCTGAAAAACGATCATGCAGGAGAGATCGAGATAAATACAGCAGATGCCGAAGAATTGACAAGACTTCCCGGTATCGGGGATACCATTTCATCGTTCATTATAGCTGAAAGGATACAGAACGGACCGTTTTATTATGTGGAAGATCTTGTAGCTGTCAGGGGAATCGGTCCTGTCCTTGTCAGCAAAATTCAGAAAATGATTAATCTGGCTGTGAACGAAAGCGGGGAATAGAATGGCATATCGCGCGCTGTATCGCGAATGGAGACCTAAGGATTTTTCCCATGTGGTCGGACAGAAAGCGATTATTGATACCTTACGTAATCAGGTTGTTACCAAAAGGGTAGCCCACGCATATCTTTTCTGCGGTTCAAGAGGCACAGGAAAAACTTCCACAGCCAAGATTCTTGCGAAAGCCATTAACTGTGATTATCCAAAGAATGGAGATCCCTGCGGCGAGTGTCCGAACTGCCTGCGAGCAGAAAATGAAGAAACGCTTGACATCATAGAAATTGACGCGGCAAGCAATAACGGAGTGGATGAAATCAGGGAACTAAGGGATACAGTGAAGTATCCACCTCAGTTTGGCACATATAAGGTTTATATCATCGACGAAGTTCATATGCTGACGGCCTCAGCTTTTAACGCATTGCTGAAGACACTGGAAGAGCCTCCGGAGCATATTGTTTTTATACTGGCCACAACAGAACCACAGAAGTTGCCGGAAACGATTTTAAGCAGATGTCAGCGCTTTGATTTTGGCCGAATCTCTATCAGTGAAATTGCAGGCAGACTTAAAGAAGCCGCAGACGGTTGCGGCGCTTTCGTTTCAGACGGAGCACTGATGATGATCGCGAGAACTGCTGAAGGCGGCATGCGAGATGCACTAAGCATACTTGATATGTGCCTGAGTTACAATGATCATGTTGATGAGAATCTTGTAAGAAATATACTGGGCACAAGCGACAGTGCTTTTCTTTTTGAATTCAGTGACGCGCTTTCTGAATGTGATGCCTCCAGAATTTTTCAGCTGATTGACCGCCTGATGAGGGACGGTAAGGATCCGGCGGTGTTTGCAAAGGACGTATGCAGACATATCAGAGCGATTCTGATTGCAAAACTAAGCCCGGATGACGTTGCGGCTGTCATGGATATATCTGATGAGGATGCGGCTGAATACAGACGGCACGGAGAAAAAATGACTGTTTCCAGGATGATGAAGATGCTGGAACTGTTTATGTCTCTGGATACAGAGATGAGATATGCATCCACCCCCAGGATCGCTTTGGAAAACGCTTCCCTTAAATGCTGCTTGAAACTGGAAGGATCAGATGAACATACCCTATCAGACAGGATTACAGAGCTGGAAAACAGAATCAATAAAATCCTGAATGCAATGGAAGACGGCGTTCTGACAACTGAGCGTATTCCTGAGAAAAAATCATCGGAGCCGGTGAAAACCGTAAAAGCAGAAAAACAGACTGAAAAGGCAAGCAATAGCAAATCGGTAAAGATGCAATCTGATGATATCTCTGCGTGGAAAGAACTGATGACTGTTATACAGCGTTCTGATATTTCATTATGGAGTTTTCTTTCTCAGGGGAAAATCATTTCAGCGGCAGATCAGTATTTTCGTTGGCAGGCTAACAGCATAGACGGGGAAGAACAGTATATCTCTTTATTGAACCGACCAGAAAAGTCCGGATTCATCTCGAAAAAACTGAGTGAGATTACCGGAAAGACATGCAACTTTCAGGCGGTCGGCCACCAGTTCAGTGCTTCTGCCGGAGAAGAAAATGACGACGCATATATGGCAAAGATTTATGAAACTTTCGGTCATGAGCCTGTGGATATTATAGACAAACTTGGATAATGAAAGAGCCCGGCGTCATCAGCCGGGCTCTTTCATTATTTGAAATTCATCAGTTCAGTTCCTGAGCATCGTTTTCAATGGTCACTTCTTCAACGCTGCGAATGCCCCAACGGGCAACTACCATGGTCAGGTTGTCCTTTCCGACAGAAAGCGTGACGGTATCGTCTTTAATACCGGTAATGGTTCCATAGATACCGCCGATGGTACAGATTCTGTCACCGGCTTTGAGATTGTTCAGCATCTCTTTGACCTGCTTATCTTTTTTGCGCTGGGGACGAATAAGCATAAACCAGAAAACAACAAAGATCAGAATTAACGGAAGGAAAGTTGTGGCCAGGGCGGCGATGGAATTGACCTGGGTTCCTTCAGCGGCGGTCTGCGCAGCGGTGGTACCGGCAGACTCAGCGACAGCGGCTGTTATTCCGAACAAAGTTTCAATCATGACTGGGATAACTCCTTTCAAACTCAACTAACCGGTATTATAACAGACAATTGACCTGCTTACAAGGAAAAGCAGGAAAAAACCAGATTTGATAATCAGGGAATATTCCTTGTCGCAATAATATCAGAACCGGTATGAAGAACATCATGTATGATAACCTGACCTGAAACGACAGGTAAAGACAGAGATAGAAGTCCGATTTCATTCATAATATCCCGGATCAAAAATTTCGGAACAGGCGATGAAGTTTTTATGGAAAGCGGCGTTCTGCTGCCTGTGACGGGTACAACGGCTGTAATCATTCTTTCAGGCTGTGTACATTCCTGCTTTGCGTAAGCCGCTCCACGGGGGCATGTATTTCCGCTGACAGAAAGAAATTCACCTGATTCAGAAAGCTTTACTTCCATACGACAGCCAAGAGGACAATTGATACAGGTAATCATCTGTTCCATACACTCAGTTCCTTTCGATTCTGACAGTCAATGTATTACCTTCGGATCGGTTCAGTATATCGGGTTTTAGGGTTATATCAGCCATTTCTCCGGGGGTCAGAATCATGGCTTTTTTTCTGGTCAATTCATTGTCGCCTCGTTCAACAACGATGGTGCTGTTTCTAAAAACCTGTGAAGGCCTGAACATCAGCCTGACAGGCTGATCCGCATCTGTATGTATTTTTTGCGGTACTGTACCGCGGACACCTTCTCCGTCAACAACAGAGATAAATGACGGATTGTGTTTACCTTTCCTGATATAAGCAGCTGCAGATAAACCTGCCTGATAGCTCTCTTCAGAAACATGGTCCACCAGGTCGTGAACATGAAGCACATTGCCACAGGCAAAAATACCGGAAACACTCGTCTCATAGGTTTCATCAACAACGGCTCCAGAAGTTGCGGATGATAAAGATACGCCTGCACCGATACTCAATTCATTTTCGGGAATCAACCCGCAAGAAAGCAGAAGCGTGTCGCAGTCGAAACTCATTTCTGTTCCGGGAATGGGTTTTCTGTTTGCATCCACTTCAGAGACTGTAACGCCTTCCAGTCGATTACGGCCTCGAATATCAGTTACTGTATGATTAAGATAAAGCGGTATATCATAATCCTGAAGACATTGAACTATATTACGGTTTAATCCGGAAGAATACGGCATAATTTCGACACATGCCAGAACACGAGCACCCTGCAGGGTCATGCGCCTTGCCATAATCAATCCGATGTCGCCGGAACCAAGAATGACTACGCGCTTACCAGGCATATAGCCTTCCAGATTGACAAACCGCTGTGCTGTGCCGGCGGAATAAATACCGGCGCACCTTGTTCCGGGCGTACACAGTGCACCACGCGGCCTTTCACGGCATCCCATAGCCAGGATTACTGCACCGGCCTGTATACGCTGAAGTCCTTTTTCTGAAGATACACAGAGCACGGAACGATCTTCAGAAACTGAAAGAACGGTTGTAGAACATTCAACAGGAATCTGAAGATGATTGACCGTATCAATATCGCGCTGGGCATATTCGGGACCAGTCAGTTCCTCCTTGAAACGATGCAGGCCAAACCCATTATGAATACACTGGCGGAGAATTCCTCCGGCTTCTTTTTCACGTTCGATGATCAAAATGGATTCAATTCCGCTGTTTCTGGCAGCGATTGCTGCAGCAAGACCTGCCGGACCGGCTCCAATGATTACAATATCAACAGACCGTCTGATCATGAATGCTTTCTCCCTTCAGGAATGATTCAACTGTACCGGACAGCAGGTAACTATTGCCGCCATCTTTGGTAACCTGCTCAAGAGGTATTCCGGTTTCCTCAGAAATGATATCAGCAACACGGGGCAGGCAGAAACCGCCCTGACAGCGTCCCATACCGGCTCTTGTCCGACGTTTGACGCCATCAATGGTTCGCGCACCAACAGGACGGTTAATCGCAGCGCGAATTTCGGCTTCCGTAACCATTTCACACCGGCAGACAATATGGCCATATGCAGAATCGGATTCAACAGCTGATGCTTTTTCCCCGACTGACATATCATGAAAAGATTTATTCGGCGCTTTATAGGATACGGTATCAGTTTTCCTTTTCAGGGAAAGGTATTCAGCCACCTGCGCAGACAGATCCTGTCCGATCGCGGGAGCAGAAGAGAGCCCAGGGCTTTCAATACCAACTGCTTCAAAGAAACCGGGAACTTCAGGATTCTGCCCAACAATAAAATCGTTGCTTTCCAAATGAGCGCGGATTCCGCTGAAATTGGTTATATTCTGTCTGACAGAAAGAGACGGCCATGTTCTGACAGCCTTTGCAAGTATTTCTGAAAGACCTTGGGCAGTGGTTGCTGTATCGAGCGGTTCATTGATATCTTCTGCTGTCGGCCCCATGAGCAGATTGCCATGAACAGTTGGAGAAATCAGGACGCCTTTTCCCATAGAGGACGGACATTGAAAGATTGTGCGGGAGAAGGGCTGGGAGACAGACCGATCAAGCAGATAATACTGACCACGACGATGAATCATATGCAATTGTTGTTCTGTAAGCTGATTATGTATATCCGCTCCGCCGGAACCAGCGCAGTTGATCAGCGCTTTACAATAAAAAGATTCATTTTCCGTAGAAAGGACAAATCCTTTATCATCATTTCTTTCAACTTTATGTACAGAGAAATTGAACATAAAAGTAACCCCGTTCAGTGCCGCAAAGTCAGCCATTGCGAATGCGGCTTCATAAGGGCTGACAATCGCACTGTCAGGAACATTCAGAGCACAGACAACCTGAGGATTAATGTTTGGTTCCATTTTCAGGACAGCATCCCGCTCGATAATGGAGAGATGCTGCACGCCGTTTAATATGCCGCGGCTTTTGAGGCTCTCAATAACGGAACGTTCACTTTCATCAAAAGCGGCAACGATCGCTCCGCATTTTTTATACGGGATATTAAGCTGATGGCAGATTTGTGGAAACATGGCGGCGCCACGTACGTTATAATATGCTTTTTTTGATCCCGGCATAGCATCATAGCCGGCATGCACAATGCCGCTGTTTGCTTTTGTAGCGCCTTCAGCAATGTCGCAACCCATATCAAGAACAAGAACAGAAGCATCGAATTTTGAGAGTTCCATTGCGACAGCGCAGCCGGTTATACCAGAACCGACAATAATAATATCAGCTTCGTGATTCATATATAATCCCCCTTATTCAAACAATATACCAAAAAGTAACAGGCTTCGCAATGAGTTTGATACGTGTTGGTTGATAATGAATGCCGTGAATGATATAATATTTATATCTATAATCTGAGGGGTGACGAAATGATTACAACCATTTGCCTGAATCCCTGTTTTGACAAGACGGTTAATGTTGACAGCCTGCTACCTGGTCAGGTAAACCGTATACGCGACGCCAGGGTTGATATGGGCGGAAAGGGTATCAACGTTGCCGTGGTAGCCAAACGACTCGGGCTTGATGTACAGTGTATCGGAATCATGGGAGAAAACGGGGCTTCCGAACTGATCTCCATGATGGATAAAGAAGGACTGAGACATCAGTTTTTTTCTGTGGACGGACATGTCCGTACAAACCTGAAAGTATACAGTCTTGACGGCCAGGGCGTTACCGAATTCAATGAACCCGGTACGCCTTTGGATAATGAATGCCTGAAACGTTTTGCTGATCTGGCTGTTAATGCAACAGATGACAGTGATATTGTTGTGCTGACCGGCAGCCTGCCACCGGGATGTCCGGAAGGTACATACCGTGATCTGATGCTTGCTCTGAAAGGGAAAAAGTGTATCCTTGATACAGAAGGAAAAGAACTGGAACTGGCATCGAAAGGCGCAAAACCATTTCTGATCAAACCCAACCTGCGGGAAATGGAAGCTACGCTCGGAATAGAACTGCGTACGATGCGTGCAATCCGGGACGCCGCTTTATTGTTTATCAAACTTGGAGTACAGCATTCCGTTGTTTCAATGGGAGCGTTGGGAGCCATGTATATTTCCGCTGAAAAAACTCTTTTTGCCCCAGCTCTCCGTGTAAGCACAAAATCCACTGTTGGAGCCGGGGATGCGATGATCGGAGGAATACTGCTCGGGTATGAAATTGAAAAAGATATGTCAAAGGCTTTTCGGTATGGGATTGCCGCCGGTGCCGCAAGCGTTATGACCGAAGGGACACAGCTGATAGTCAGATCGGATTTTGACAGTTTACTTGAACAGGTTAAGATACAGGAAGTGTAAAGAAATGCTTTTACGACACAGCAGGGTCGAATATACGGACGGTGTAATTGACCTGGTACCGATACATATCGGTGCTCCCAATAAAGAACTTGGCTTTGGTCATGAACAGGTGTGGCGAATTACGATTCACAACGATAAGAATGAAATCGGCCAGATCAGCTACCGGGATGGTGAAAGCAGATGTATATATTATTACGGGCATATCGGTTATCATATAGACCCACCGTACAGAGGAAGCCATTATTCATACAGGGCATGTAAGCTGATTGAAAAGGAGATCCTGCTTTCCGGAAAATCTTCTGTTGTTATCACCTGTGATCCGGATAATATTCCAAGCCGTAAAATATGTATCAGACTCGGCTGCCTGTTTGAAAGGGTTGCAAAGGTCCCGGATGATATTTACCGCAAATTTGAAATCAACAGTACAAAGTGCCGCTATATATGGCAGGTTGTACCAATGTAAGAAAGATGAACGAGATCATTAACGGTGTCTCTGTGCATTATGTAATAGACGGAGACGGAGAAAAAGTACTGCTGCTGCACGGCTGGGGATGTGATATTTCCTTGATGCAGCCTGTTTCAGAAGCATTGAGAACCGATTGCAAAGTAATGATGATCGATTTTCCAGGGCATGGAAAGAGCGGCAGGCCA
>Ga0265298_10006657_pt1 | contig 14220 bp, 9 predicted proteins | sample AusTroGonzalo_MG_3_FD_193486 | JGI IMG/M metagenome (GOLD analysis project Ga0265298, IMG submission 193486) | Bovine rumen microbial communities from tropical cattle in Woodstock, Queensland, Australia - Gonzalo_01 | ecosystem: Host-associated > Mammals > Digestive system > Stomach > Rumen ...
GGTAGCCAGTGTTCCGAAGATTATGTCTACCGGTCCCAGACTTCCGGGATTGAGGATGTTCGCAATAAGGCATCCCAAAGACACACCGGGTATAAACCTCAATCCGAAGACCGGCAGTATCGTCAGTGCCTCTGCCATCCTGAACTGCACGGGTCCGTAAGCAATCTGCGCGAAAGGAAGTGTCAGCAAAACATAGAGCGCCGCCACAACACCTGTATATACTATCGTTCTTATCTTTTGCTTCCTGCCGTCAATATCCATTCACTTACCCCACGTAGAAGAATGTCCAGCAGAAGAACAGTATCACTGCATACATTACCAGACCTCTTCCAACTATTGCTGCCCTGCTTGTCTCAACATATTCCAACTTGTCCTCTTTCCTGTTCCTGACAAGCATGTAGAGAGTGTACATGATGACTGCCACAAGGCAAGTCCAAATGACCACGGTCGTGATCGAAGAGACATTGTTATATATGGTCGTCATTTCGGGAGCATCGGAATACTCGTTGGTGATGAGAGGGAGTATGCCGAAGTTTGTCATGTGTGTGGATGTAGCCATGAACATAGCAGTCATTATGAACAGTATCTCAAGGATGATATCCATGATCATGATCCTCTTGTCCTTCACGAGAGGTATGAGAAGTGACAGAGACAGAACGAGCGGGATCATCCACTGCAGGTGCCATGTGACAAACGAGATGAATGATCCGTACACAGCAAATACAGCGAGCTGTGAATCGTAAAGGAACTTCGTCTTATCCTTCGTATCAGTCTTATGCATGTAGCACACGATGCAGATGATTACGAAGAACAGGATGAAGATGGATGCCGTATCTCCAAGACGCCATTCGGCGATCCTGTCAACGTATGAGTAGTCTTCCCTGATGATCTCCGAGATGGCCTTGTGGCCGGAAGAACCCTCGAATACGAGAGCCGTGATCACGGGCAATACCATGACGATCAGGAAGTTTATGACAATGTCCCTGATCCTCTTGTTTGCAAGAAGTATCAGCGGGATGAATATCATGAGAGGCAGTGTCTTCATTGCAACTGCAAGCGACATGATGAGCGAGAAGATATAGTACTTCTCTTTGTAGTAGAACGGCAGTGCAAGAATGATGACTATCATGTACATCAGATCGATCTGTCCGTATGCGACCGATATGTACAGGAGCATGGGCGATAAGATGAACAGTGATCTGACTTCCTTTGCATACTTACCGTCAAGGCCTGCGCTCTTTACGATCTTACCCGTAAGCCTCCATGCAACGATGAGAAGAATTGCAAGTATCACTTCAAGGTAGATCACGCATATCAGACCGTCAAGACCGCCGCCGTCGATGTCGCCGTTATAAGCAAATGACAGAGGGAGCATCAGGATCGCGGTAAAGAAGATCTGGAAGAAATTGTACTCATAAGCAAAGAGCATCTTGTTGCTCTGATTTGCAAGTTCACCGGCATAAGAGAATCCGTAATAGTCTGTGATGTTGCCGCTCTTAAATGAATCAAGCATGCGCAGCGCGCTCTTGATTATCATGAACAGATCGTAGTACTGGCAGATCAGGAATACGCTGCACACTATGAGTACGCCAATGAATGCTCCGTCAGCTGCTTTTGCATCGCTTATGCCCTTCTTGTCGAGGTTGTAAACATAGAGAAGAACCATCGCGGATATCAGGACATAGATGCCTGCGAAGAGGAGCTTGGCAGACGACCCGGTACCTGTTCCCGAGATGGTAAATATCATGCTGTTGTCATTAGTGTTAACGGGGATAGAAGGACCTGTTGACCCTACTGAATTAACGGTAAATCTCACCGTATATGTCATTCCGGCAGCGACCGGTTCCCTGAGGGTAAAGACCGAATCATATGCGGATGTAACGTGCTTGGATGAAATGACATTGCCGTTGCCGTCAATAAGCTCGACTGTACCGTCCACACTTATGACATTCGAAGAATTATTCTTAAGCCCGAGATCTACCGCAGTGATCCTGTCATACGGCATGTTGAAAGTATGCTCGTATCTGTCACCGTTATTGAGAACCCTCTCTTCAGAGTTCTGAGAGTAGTTATACCTTGTGGGGAAAGACCAGAAAGACAGTTTGGGAGCAACTGCTATCAGTACGACATAGACTGCGGCCAGAATGGCAGCAGCTATACCTGTTCTGATCAATCGCTTCCTGTCAGACATATAAAATTACCCGATAAGTATCTGTCTTACCTTGTCCATCATGTCTTCTTTATCAATGACATCCTTGTGCCTGATCTCCTTAGAAGACAGGTTCTTGATCCCTTCGGGGATCTCAAGACCGCTCTCCTCCGACAATTCGGAAATGACAGTCTCAACGGATCTTCCGTTGCTGTAACCTTCGCCCCTGATCGCATCCATTACTGCAGGTGCGAACTTGAACGGGGAAGCCGTTGAAGCGAATACGGTCTTATGCTCATCACCTGATCTCTGATGATAACGGTTGTAGATGTTGAAGCCTACAGCCGTATGAGTATCGATCACGTGATCAGTCCTGTCATAGACATCGAGGATCGTCTTGAATACACCCTTCTCGTCAGCGAACCCGCCGACGAACATCCTGTGAAGGATCTTAAGAGTGTTCTGGTCAACAGTGTATGTGCCCTTGGAATAGAGTGAGTTCATCCACTCAACGACAAGTGCCGAATTATTCTCCGTAACCTCGAACAGGAGTCTCTCCAGGTTGGACGAGATGAGGATGTCCATTGAAGGAGATGTCGTCTTGTAGAACTCCCTGTTGCGGTCATACTTACCGTTGTTGAAGAAGTCGCAGAGGACCTTGTTGCGGTTGGATGCACAGATGAGCTTATGGATCGGGATACCCATCTGCTTTGCAAACCATGCAGCGAGGATGTTACCGAAGTTGCCCGTGGGAACAACGATATTGATGGCCTCGCCCATTTCGATCTTCTCGGTCCTGAGGAGTTCGACGTAGGAATATACATAGTAAGCGATCTGGGGAACCAGTCTGCCCCAGTTGATCGAATTCGCAGAGGACAGCCTGATGCCGTTTGCCTTGAGATCCGCTGCGAAAGAATCATCGCCGAAGATCTGCTTAACACCAGTCTGGGCATCGTCAAAGCATCCGTTAACTGCGATGACGTGAGTATTATTACCGCCGGTCGTTACCATCTGGAGCTTCTGTGCTTCAGATACGCCGCCCGTGGGATAGAATACGATGATCTCAGTTCCGGGAAGGTCCTTGAATCCTTCAAGAGCTGCCTTGCCGGTATCACCTGAAGTAGCCGTGAGGATGCATACCTTGTCCTTCGCACCCGTCTTGGCGATGGATGCAGTCATGAGATGAGGAAGGAGCTGCAGTGCGACGTCCTTAAATGCACACGTGGGACCATGCCACAGTTCGAGGATGTACTCCCTGTCATTGTAGGGGTTCATCTGTACGAGAGGGATAGTGTTCTCGCCCCACTTCTCTTCTGCGTAAGCAGCGGATGTGTAGCTTAAGAGTTCCTCTTCCGTAAAGTCATCGAGGAACTTGGACAGTACCTTAGCAGAAAGCTGATAGTACTTCATGTTCTTCATAGCCTCAATGTCGCCTCTGGAGAGGACCGGTATCTCCTCGGGAACGAAGAGACCGCCGTCGGGTGCGATGCCCTGCATGATGGCTTCGGCAGCCGTGAATTTTGTCTCGTAACCTCTTGTGCTTATATATTTCATCTTGCCCTCCAAGTTATTTATTCTCTGATGCGTCAGTCTGAGCCTCTGTGGAAGCAGTAGTCTGGGTTGCCGTAGTATCGATGCCCGTGATGTTGAACTTCTTCGCATAATCGACGAGGACCTGATTGACCTCAGGATCGTCCTTATACTCCTCGAACCTGTCCATTATGTATTCGATGCGCTCAGCATTCTCATCGGCCAGCTTAAGCTTTGTAAGCAACGGTATGATGACCAGGAATACCAAAAGCGCGATAACGGCTGCAATTACCACACCGATACCGATCTTGACGCCGAGCCTTGCCTTATCGGCAGGAGTCATCATGCTCTCGATGTCGATGTCATCGCTTGCCAGCTCATCTCCGCCTGAAGCTGATCTCATCATGATGTCGCGGCGTTCCTTGTCAGATGCCATCTGGAAAGAATTAACGCCCTTGGAAGCCTTCATCAGGATCGGAGCCTGATAATTCTTCCTCTCTGCAGGTGATGAACCCTCAGCCATCTGGGCATTCTTCATCTTATCAGCGAAATTCACCGGCGGGAGTTCACTTGCCGGTATCTTAACGTCTTCCTTACACTTCCTCAGAGCATCCTGCGCGATGGCCAGATACTGCTCATGACCGAGTGTGTTATTGATCGCAAACTCAAGGCTCTGGATGGCCCTGGCAAACTGTCCCTCGCGTGCCAGACACAGACCGAATACAAGCGCCGTATCGCCCCACTGGGGATACTTCGTTATCAGCGGCTTAAGGAAAATCTGCGCTACATCAGTACCGTCGCCCTTCGCATTGAGCAAAGCTCTGTTGAACTGTCTGATGATGTTCGCCTTCTCTTCAACACTTACGTCAAAAAGGACAAGATCCTTCTCTTCTATCGGGCTTATTCCCAAGATAAGACTCAAGTAGTCGTGCATCCGATGATTCCTTTCAATGTGCCTCTCACCTGACCCAGCAGATATAAGGATCCTGTGACGACAAGCGGCATATTATCATTTTGTGATCTTGCATAGGCGAGCCCGGCTGCTTCCTCAGGAACGTCTGATCCGCCTCTGTCAATCTCTTTATTATACACTTTATTAAAAATATTATAAAGGTCATCGGGCAGTGCCGTTCTGGGGTTGTTAACCTTCACCGGCCAGATCTCCCCTACCTTAAGTCCGCCCGCTTTGTACTGCTCCACTATCCCGCAGACATCCTTGTCGCTCATCACGCCGATGACGAGCCTTACGGGCTTTGCGATCAGCTTGCCGCCGTCAAGTTTTCCATACACGTCAACAAAGCTCTTTGCGCCTTGCGGATTATGACCGCCGTCGAGGATGACACAAGGGTCATCTGATATGATCTCAGCCCTGCATTTCCAGGTCGTGAGCCTGATGCCTTCAAGGCATGTATCGCATGTGATCTGCGGCCAGATCTTCGAAGCCTCGAGGACCGCGCTTATCGCTACCGTGCAGTTGGAACACTGGTGGTCACCGACAAGGGAAGTAATTACCTCCCTGCCATTAAGCCCGTCAGAGATGAATCTCATCTTATGGTCATCCGTATATCTGACCGTATCTGTCTTTGGCGTAATGAATGTGAGGCTGCATCCCTTGAGATCAGCTTCCTTCTTAAGCCTCTCCTCCACCATGTCAGCATCTTCAGGCGTTAATATCATGCTGTGCGGATCCGGACAGACCGCAGGACATCCCTTCTTGAAAATGCCCGCTTTCTCATATGCGATATCAGATACCGTATCTCCGAGAACTCCCATGTGGTCGAGTCCCACGGATGTGATCACGGTGGCAATGGGATCGTCAAATACATTGGTCGAATCAAGCCTTCCGCCAAGGCCCGTCTCCATGACCGCGATGTCTATCTTCTGCTCCTTGAAATAAAGGAAGCATACGGCCGTTACAAGCTCAAATTCAGTCGGGTGTTCTATTCCCTCTTCCACCACTTTGGCACAAGCTTCCTGTACTTCGCCCGAAAGTCTGTCCAGGGAATCAGCATCTATCTCACCATATGAATCATCTTCCGCATAGGAGATAAGTCCTTCGCGGCCGTCTATCACCCTTATGCGCTCCGAAAAACGCTCCAGGAAAGGAGAGGTATACACACCCACCTTAAGACCTGAAGAAGCAAGCATGCAAGAAGCAAAGGCCGTAGCAGAGCCTTTGCCGTTAGTACCTGCGATGTGGATAACCCTGAAAGACTTCTCGGGATGTCCGAGAAGCTCGCACAACCTGTTGATCCTGGTAAGGCCGGGATTAATGCCGAATTTATTCGCTTCTGTCAGGAACTTCGGTATCTGTGTCTTCTTCGCCGTCGGTCTTCTGTCCGTCATATGATTTCAGGTCTTCTTTCTTAAATACGAACAACTTGCTCATTATGTAATTTGCAATGATTACGAAGATGGAGTTAAGTACCTTGAGCAGATACAGATATGTGAAATTGAAGCTTCCGATCGTGAACAGCGGCTGTTCCTGGGGAATGCCGAAGAGTCCTTCGCAGATCGCGATCATGATCGCAAACACGCCAAGCTCAAGGATCAGGAATGATACGACTCTTGCTGCAGCGAAGCTCAAAAGCTCCCTGACTACGCTTCCTGAAGATCTGAAAACGAAGATCCTGTTGGTGATGTATGCCGCCAGAACGGCCAGAGTCCAAGCTATGACCTGGTTGAGCAGGACCATCATATCAAATTCATATCCGAAGATGGATACATTGGCTTTCTGCTTGACCAGGAGGTCGAAGATCAGAAATGCCGCATTATTGACAACCGTAGTGAAAGCACCACAGACAAGATACATGAATATCTTACGTATCTTCTCCTGCTTCTCGCTCAGATGCTCTCCACCGTACAATACTGTTTTTACTGCACCCATTATTACAATTTACTCCTTTAAACTCTTCTCGGCTTAGGATTCTTCCTCTGTGAGAGAACCCCGTGCACGATGATGACGATAACGACCAGGAACAGGGCTTCGACAGCCGTGGTGATCATGAACACCGTCAACAACGCACTATAGGCTTTCTGAGCCGTTCTGTCAACAGGAACATATCTTACAAAGACATGATCGACTTCATCGTATGAGTAGAAATCAGCCTCCCCGGCCTCATCCGCCAGATAACACACAAATCTTCCCTCGGCATCAGTATAACCGGTATAGAGTATATCATTAATTGCGCGTTCGCTATTAACAAAATCCTTCGGAAGTTCAAGATCTTCAGGAAGATTTGCCCTGAACAGGATCTTGCTGTCCTGCATAACGGTAAGATCTTCCCTGTAGGGAATTACCGTCTTAAGGCTCTCATTGTAAAGATACAATCCCGGCGGGTTCTCACCATCGTAGAGGTAGAAGAGCACGCTCGAGAATCCGTCCTTAACAAATGCAGGCACCGAGAAATCATTGATAGTCTTGATCCCGTTCGTAAATCCTGCCGGCGGTTCAGTATTCTGAGGATAATCAAGGAATGTGTACGTTATTCCGTTCTCATCAACAAGCATGGCATTCTCGGGCACATAGCTCTCCTTACGGATTACCTTGATGTGGTATTCCTTCTGGGTTACGCCATCCTGAGCCGTGACGATGACCGTAACGAAGTTCTCACCTATCTGGAGATTGTTGTTGCCGTTGATGACAATGCCGGCCCACAAGTTGGAAGGGGTTGCATTAACATAAATATCAGTAACAGACCTCTCAACAGTAGCCTCATACTCCGTGATCTCAGTGTCAAACGGAGGATCGATCACACCCTCATTAATTGACAGGCTCAAAAGCGCTGCTTCACTCGAGATCTTGTTGCTTATCGTAACGCTTATGGAATTATCTACAACTGTTGATACCTTCGTACCATCCGCAGCGATGAAATCACCCGGATCATCGATCCAGAACGGGATCTGTCCTGACGCATCCTGCTTGACTCTGAACGATACGGAACAGAGGACCATCTGCTGGTCGATGTCAAACGCGGAGTGCTCTGATTCCCCATCCTGGAAATACTGGTCGATCGCAGAGATGTTAACAAAGCTCTTATCCTGCGTGATGTTGTATATGAACGAAGAGATCTCAGGTCCCAGCTCAACCGAGACATATTCTGCAAGCTCCGCATCGAAATGTATCTTCATGGGGCCGAAGCTCACGATCTCCGGGAAGTTATCTGCATAAACGGAAATCGTTACGATGTCACCCGCACCGGGTTCCGTGTTATTCGCCTTGACCGACAGATTGATGAGACTTGCGGCATCAGCCTCTCCGGAAGGCATGAGAACAGTAGTGACCGACAAGGTCACGATCAATACCATCAAAGCGCACATGCGTCTTACAAATCCTGTTCTCATGGCAGATCTCCGTATTGTTCGGGCATATTCTCATAGACCGGAATGATGAACTCATAAGTATTATCAAGCTGGTCTGTCTTAAGATAACTCTTATAATACCTGTAACCCTCCGAATATGCCATCATTATATTTCCGGCATACTGGTGATCATAGCGGTCCGTTCCGTTATCCACGACGTCAAACTTCTGGAAATACAGTGTATCCTGACCATTGTTGATGTATCCAGCCGCGATCCAGAGAGCTCCGCCCGTGATCGCCTTGTCCCTCGTATCCCAAGGGAGCAGATATGAAGCTTCCTTCTCCGAGATCTGCTGTTCTTCGGGATCGTAACCCCATCTGGCGTACTTGGCGCCCTTCAATACAGGACCTCCCTCATCCGTCGTTCCGTAAGAACCTATGTTATAGAAATTGTAGTATCCTTCGTATCCCTCAACGGTTCCCTGTGCAAGCTTGGACTGGCCGTTGGAACCCATTTCGGTGAGGATCCTGCTCGTTAAGAGATACGGCGATACGCCGCTCGTCTGTGCAGCGCTCATGATCGCTGAGGCGTAATCATACTCATCAGTATCCATGAACGTTCCGGAGATCATCGCCTTAACACCCTCGACCGTATGATACTCAGGATTAAAGGACTGTCTCTCAAACATAAACACCCTCTCAGTCACGAGGAAATTACGGGGATCCATGTAGTAGCTTACTACCTCTGTTTTAACAGCCATCCAGTCAGGTGCATCATAGATCCTGGAATCAGGTCTGACATATGTCGGATTATATCTGTTTGTAGCCAGACTCCTTCCTCCGGAATCTTCCACCTTCAGTGCCTCGTTAAAATCAAGACCCGTGTTATACGGAGTAAACTTATAATCCGGATGCTGTATGTGAAGGAGCAGGAGACCGTTGGTATAAGACTGCGGGAAAGCAGACAATGTGGTCCTGTAGAATTCACTGTCATCATCTCCGCAAAGGAAGTAGAACTTATACTCATTTATGTCCCCGTTAAATGACTGGACTTCGATATTCATCACGTTCAGGCCGTTATCGAGATAGAAGTCATATTCACCGCCCTCGGGATCTATCTTCTTATCACCCGCATTAAGAGAAACCTTGCCTGCATATCCTTCCTGTGATACGGCAGATACCTTGACCTCGGCAGCGCCGGTCATATAGTAAGCATATTCATTCTTCAGCGGATCAAATCCAGGCCACACATTGATTGCCTCACCCGTCGATCCGCTCTTCACCGTCACGTCACAGAGGGTTCCGTTCAGCGGGAGGATGTTTGCCTTTGCAACAGTCTCTTCAAACATGTCGCATTCCTTGTCGATGAGCTTGACATTCTCACCGTCGTTCTCAATTACAGCCATGTATGTGCCGTTGTACCTGGCGACGTCACGGCTCTGAACGAGCATGTAGTTTATGTCCTGAGAGGGATCTGTCACTGCACCACCGCGCTGGATGCGCACATAGAAACAGTTCGACAATCCTTCGATGCCCGTGATCTCCGTAGCCTCAGCGATATTCTGACCCTTCGCACGCAGAACTTCATATTCAGAACCTGCTATGTCATTTGTTCCTACAAGATTTCCGTACAGATCGTATAAGGATGCCTTGAGATCGCCTGACATTCCAACGACGTTCACGTATGCATCGCGGTCCTCACAGTTGAACCTGTACCATGAGGAATCAGAATCAGAAGGAAGGATCCCTTCATAGGCCCTGTCGTTTGCTATGTCCTCAAAATCAGGAATGTCAGTCTCTCCTCCGGATACAACGAAGCTCTTACCGTCTTCTGTCCTGAACAGTAGATCAACCTCGTGATGACCGGGCTTTGCCTGTGCCGTATCCCACGACACCTCGAAAGCTCTCATCCCATTTCCATCAGCATCGCCGAGATTAAGATAACCATGGCAAAGTGAGCCATCAGTAAGGATGTCTGCCCTTATGCCTTTGCCCTTGTACTGGAGAGATCCCGAAGTCTTGTTGATGCCCATGAGGATACTTCCCTCCCGGGTGAAGCCTTCGTTCACGCTTGCAGAAGTTACATAACCTTCTTCCTTGTCAGGAAGACTTCCCGTTGCCTTGTAACTTCCCTTGATGTCACCTGCCATTTTGCTGATGACGTTCATCCTCGTATCTGCATTGAGGTCAGATAATACTCCTGATACGGCATTGATGTCATCGCTGCCATTAAGCACCATTACGAGATCTGACGCGAACTGCTGGTCACTCTCGCATGTTGCCAGATACTCCGGCGATTCGAACACGGAGATGAGATAGTCACCGAGGGAATACATGCCTCCCGACACCCTGTTCTGAGCAGAAGATTCACTGCCTGTAATCTTCTCAGCCCTGGCTACGATCTGCTCAAATCCCTGATCCTTGGAAACACCTGAATAAGATGAAGAGATCATCACGATCATCATAAGGACCGTGACTATGATTCCCGCAAGCGCAAAACCAAGGGATAGAAAAAGGTATTCAGGTCTTCTTTTGCCTCGCATCAGTTACCTCTTAATTATCTCCGTTCAACTGATCGAGGTTGTAACCGAACGGCGGTATGAAGTTTCTCATGAACTCGTCTGCTTCAGGGAGTTCCATGGCCTTGATCGAATCCTCAAGAGTCTTCATGGCAGATGAGAATTCCTTGTTGCCCGTGGATTCTTCCCTCATGCATTTGATATATGCCGAGATCTTGTCAGCAGCCTTTACAAGACGCTTCATGACAGCTCCTGATTCACCTTCATAAGCAGGATCGAGAAGATCCACATACTCATCCTGAAGTTCTTCCGGAAGCAAACCTGCAAGTGTCCTTGCAGCTTCTGATTCGACTTCCTTATATGCTCTCGTTATCTCTTTGTTCCTGTACTTGATCGGCGTGGGAAGATCTCCTGTCAGGATCTCCGTGCAGTCATGGTAAAGACCGTACGCTGCCACCCTGTAAGGATCTACAGGTTCAAAACCTTCCTTGCCGCTGTTATTGCGGTTGTAGAGGAACGCCAGGCTCTGTGCGATCACCGCCACGTCAAAGCTGTGCTCCTTGATATTCTCTGTCCTGGAATTACGCATCAGGCCCCAGCGTGCAATATACTGCATCCTGTCGAGCATTGCGTAGAATCCGTAGTTCTTATTATCGCTCATATCCTTCTCCTAATCCTTCGTTCTCAATTCTTGTAGAGCTCGTTGAAGCATTCCGTAGCGAACTGGTCAGTCATGCCGGCAATGTAATCAGTGACCTTGACCGCATCGGGACAATCCGGTTCAGGATGTGACAATGCAAACTTTGCAAAACTCCTGATCGAGATCTTCTTGGAATGCGATGCTGACTCCAGATTTGTTGCTGCATTGCAGAATGCATCGAACAGACCGTTGATCATGATCTCAACAGTCTTCTCATATACCATGACTTTGGGCGCCTGATAGATCTGCTTAACATTCGTAGTTAAGAACTTCTGCAAGGCTTCGGCAGCCATGTCCGACATCCTTATCTCATCCTTGGACAGACTGCAGTTGATAATGTCCTCGACGAGCGTGTTGATGACCTGGGAATTACTCTGTCCGAGGATGGCTGCAGCTTCGGGAGCAAAATCGCTGATGTCTTCGATTATGCCGGTCCTCAAGGCGTCCTCAACGTCTCTTCCCACATATGCGATCTTATCGGCAAATCTTACAACGCATCCCTCAAGAGTTGCAGGTGCATTGCGCTGTGATTTGGGTATAAGATACGATACTTCAGATTCAGGCTTGTCACGGTAAGGTCTTATGACCTTCTCATCATAGATCTCACCGCAGTGAGACAAGATGCCGTCCCTTACTTCAAATGTCAGGTTAAGACCGGGACCCTCGCCTCTGCTCTCGAGCACATCAACTACCCTGATGCCGTGAGCCTCATGTTCGAAAAACCTGTCAGGTTCCCTGCTCTTGAGACACTTGTTAAGGAATCTCTCACCGCTGTGTCCGAACGGGGCGTGACCGATATCGTGACCGAGGGCGATGGCCTGTATGAGATCGGTATTGAGATTCAAAGCCTTGCCGATCGTAGATGCGATGTAATAGACATAGAGGACATGTTCAAGCCTTGAACAGATATGGTCATTCGTAGGGTTGAAGAACACCTGCGTCTTATGCTTGAGCCTTCTGAAAGACTGTGAGAATATTATCCTTCCGACATCCCTCTCATAAGGATTCCTTATGTCGGAATCATTCTCTGTCTTGCTCCTCCCGCGGCTCTTGGACAGATGCTGCGCGAAGGAGGACAATGAACTGTCCTTCTCCCTCTTGAGAAGATCGAGGAGCTCGCGGTTCGTATCGCTGACTCCCGTACTGATATTAATATCTCTGAAAGCTTCACTGTAAAGATCAAACAAGTTGGTAATATCGGTCATGGTAACGCCCTCCAACAGATATTATATCATTCACTCCGCTCTTCTGAGAGATGCTGCTCTGGCGAGCATGTTCTTCCTCATCCCATCGAAATCAACGGTGATCAGTGCATCACCTCCGACAGGCTCGCACTTCAGCACTTCACCCGTTCCGAACCTGTCATGAACGACCTTCATTCCGACAGTGATCTCATCAGGTCCCAAGCATCCTTCCTTGCCGATCGTCTGCTTCTTCGCCTTGACTCCCGTAAACTTCGTCGACAGCGCAGAACTGATGGCGCTTCTTGCCTCGTCCCTTCTCGGATTGGCAGCAGCTGCTGATACCTGAGGTTCGGGCCTCTTCGTGCCCATCTTGTAGAGCAGGTCGCTGTTGATCTCCTTGATGAACCTCGACGGCATATTGCTCTGCGTCTGACCGAAGAGCATCCTCTGTCTCGTCATGACCACGAAGAGATTCCTCTTGGCTCTCGTTATCGCAACATACATGAGCCTTCTCTCTTCCTCAAGATCGTCTTCCGTCTGGACCGATCTGTAGCTCGGGAAGATCGTCTCTTCCGCACCTACCAGGAATACAAGTCCGAACTCAAGACCCTTGGCACTGTGGATCGACATGAGCCTCACATAATCGTCGGTCTCGGAGTCCCTCTCCTCGTCCGTATAAAGTGCCGCATTGGCAACGTACAGAGCAAGTATCCCTTCCGTGGAAGATGCCGTGGCAAATCCCTGTTCAGCAAGGAGATCGTATTCTTCCTGCGACAGTGCCTCATTGCCTTCCCTGTGGGCATTATCAAATTCCGAAGCTTCAGTCAGGAGCTCCTTCAGGTTCTCGACCCTGTCCACGATCTCGCCCTTCTTCTCGCGCTGTGCGATGATCTCGGTGATAAGTCCTGACTTGTCCTGAACGTATTCAACGAATCCTGCAAAATTTAGGTCTTCTTCCCGAAGCTTCATCCTCATCTCATTGATGAGTTCCGTAAACTCCTTGAGCTTGGAAGAGACACGCATCAGATCGTCAAATTCATACGCATTGGAAGCGATGTCAAACATGCTCCTTCCTGTCTCCGCACCGATGAGCCTGATCTTATCCACAGTAGAATCTCCGATGCCTCTCTTGGGCACGTTGATTATCCTCTCAAACGCTAGATTGTCAGAAGGATCACTGATGATCCTCAAATATGCCAGGAGGTCCTTGATCTCTTTACGGTCGTAGAACCTAAGGCCGCCATACACTCTGAACGGGATCTCCTGCATCCTGAGCGAACTCTCGACAGAACGCGACAGTGAATTCATCCTGTAGAGAACGGCACAGTCAGAATACTTATACTTGCCCTTCTCGACAAATCTCTTGATGGTGCTGGCAACAAAATCCGCCTCGCCCATCTGGCTGTCTGTGTTAACGACAACGATCTTGTCACCCTCGCCGTTGGATGTGCGCAGTTCCTTCTTCTTCCTCTTCCTGTTGTTGGCGATGACCTGGTTCGCAGCCTCAAGGATATACCCCGTGGACCTGTAATTCTGCACGAGCTTGATGACCTTGCATCCGGGGAAATCCTTCTCGAAATTAAGTATCATCCTTACATCCGCACCGCGGAAAGAATAGATGGACTGGTCGTCGTCACCAACGACGCAGATATTGCCGTGACTCTTCGCCAGTAACATGACCGCCTTATACTGCGGCAGGTTTGTATCCTGATACTCATCGACCATGATGTACCTGAACTTATTCTGATACATCTCAAGAATGTCAGGGTTCTCTTCCAGGAGCCTTGTCATGTTGATCAGGATATCATCAAAATCCATCGCATTATTGATCAGGAG
>Ga0265298_10006659_pt1 | contig 14216 bp, 10 predicted proteins | sample AusTroGonzalo_MG_3_FD_193486 | JGI IMG/M metagenome (GOLD analysis project Ga0265298, IMG submission 193486) | Bovine rumen microbial communities from tropical cattle in Woodstock, Queensland, Australia - Gonzalo_01 | ecosystem: Host-associated > Mammals > Digestive system > Stomach > Rumen ...
ATCAATTATTATTTGCAATGATAACCTCCACTATTCAGAATTTATCCCTGTTCTGTTAAACAGCTGCACTTCGGTTTGGTCATGCCGTCAGTTTTAATTACTTTTGTAGTGCGGTTTGAGGCAGGCAGCATAGCCGTAAATCCATTAGTAGCTTAGTTCCTGTAAGATAGCCTTGGTTTCGTGGATAGCAATCCCAATTATTGGCTGAGAGTGTGGCCTCGCCACGTTCTTGCTTGGGCAAGCGACCAGAGGTCGAGCGGTCCCGATGCTCCGCACCTCGCCGTTGCCAGCGACGCACTTTCGGTAGGCTACTCTTGACGGAACAAGAGGTTCATTAGTTTCAAAGAACAATTACTTATACGTCTTCTCGTCGCAATTTGTGTGCAAAGTTACGATTTTTTTTGCACATTATAGCAGAATCAGTGTAAAATTACACATTATTTATTATTTAACCTCAAATCATCGGCGACAACACCGACAACTACTGCCAGTCCGCGAGACTACCGTGTGTCTCGTGGCGGGTACCAGGCTACTGCCCTGAAGTCTTAAGGTGCCCCAGTTAAGAACATTTAACGTCCCATTTCGACATGTCTGGGTGCAGATGGCGTTATAATAAAGGTAACAACAAATAATAAACGAACAATGAACAAGAACGCTCGACCTATGGTCGCTTGTAAGGCAAGAACCATTATCACTATCCTGTTCGCCCTCGTCACAATGGCAGGACTGGCACAAAGCAATAAGGTTTCTATTCCCGAATCCATCATGGATACCTATTGGCGCAACGATGCAACGGGCGATTGGGAAATTGGTTTCACAGAAAGCGGTGTTATCTATGATTGCAAAATATGGCAGTATGGCAATATAAACGAGAAGGATGGAGAAGTCGTTCTTACACTGAAAAATGGCAGCAAGACGCTCGGCGTAACCATTGGAAAGCCAAAAGGTGGTAAGTGCAAGATGACTATTGGCAACTTGAAGAAACAGACATATAGCCTCATTACCACAAGGACGTTATCTTATTATCCGCAGCCAGACCAAACGCCGTTTATAGACAACGGCTTTCGGGAAGGCGATTCCGCCACAATTATTGGCTGGATAAAAGATAATCCTGAATCGAAAGGGAAAACCCTCACAAATGAAGCAAGGTACGGAGGATTTCTTACTGGATATAGTTCAACCACTAATGTGCAGACTGAAGCAAACGGCCACTTCACAATAAAGGTTCCCATAGAGAACACCCAAGTGGTATTTGTACACGTGGACAACCATTTCATGGATCCTTGTCTGGAGCCTGGCGACACCATTTTCATTTTGAATGACGACAAGAATGACAAGAAACTCTTTATGGGCAGAAACGCCCGTTTGCAGAATGAATTCTACGCAGTAAGTGAAGAGTATTTCGCGAAGATGCATCACATGGAGTATAACGATGTTCTTAACGAAAACAGTACTGAGGAACAAATGCAGACTTTCGCAAGTCGGTGTTTGGAGGTCTACCACAAGAATGAAGCAAAATTAGATTCTGTGTTAGCTCTTCATCCAACGCTCTCGCGCAAGTTTGAGGAATCTGCTCGTATGCTGAACCTTGGTAGAATGCTTTGCAACATATTTGACATGGATGCCAACACAGAACATAAATTTCCCCAAACTGCGATTGACGTCATGCTGTCAGAGGTAAGGAAAAATGTACGCAAGCCCTATTCTATGTGGTATGAGTTTTACGCTTTCCCCTGGATGTATTTGCAACATGCCATCTTCTCCACTCCCCGGAAATATGATGTATCAGAAATGATAAAATGGGAATTCCATTTGGCTGATTCCATCTTCACCGACCCTGTGTTGCGAGAATGTGCCAAAGCAAACCGTGTCTATGGCATGTTAGATGTAACGAATCAACCCCTGAACAAATCCTACTTGGAGGCTGCAAACAGGATACAACTGCCTGCCGCCAGAAACGCCATCTTGGCGAAAAACGCAGAATTGATAGCCCTACAGAATAAGCCCTTGTCACTTACAGGTTTGCGTCCTTCTTCTGATGTAGCCGACATGAGCGACGGTGAGAAGATACTGCGCAAAATCATAGAGCCGTACAAAGGCAAACTGATACTAATTGACGTCTGGGGTACATGGTGCGGCCCTTGTAAAGAGGCTTTATCACATAGTCAAGAGGAATACGAACGGCTAAAGGACTTCGACCTTGTCTATCTGTACTTGGCCAACAATAGCAGCGACGAATCATGGAAGAATGTCATTAAGATGTACGACGTCACTGGCGTGAATGTCGTACATTACAACCTGCAGGCCAAACAGCAGAAGGCCGTCGAGCAATATCTGAATGTAAATGCTTTCCCCACATACAAACTCATCGACCGCGAAGGCACCATCCTTGATGCTGATGCCGACCCGCGCAACCTCGAAAAATTAGCACGCCTGTTGGAACAACTGAAATAAAGCGATGGTGAGAACCAATCGTCCGAACAATGAACAAGAAATAAACTATTACGATGATGTTTGTCCTCGGATACAGAGGCCAATCCTCCTGCTAATTTATCCTAAATTCCGGCAGCGTAGCGTGACATTTTGCCTTCTTTCGTCTATATATAGATAGAATGACGAACGACGATAAGAAGCTCATACAACTCATGCGAGACGGCAACGACAAGGACTTTGGACTGCTGGTATGCCGTCATGGCCCTGCGCTCATGGCATTCGTGGGGCGCATCGTCGTGCAGCAGGAGGATGCCGAGGACGTGGTGCAGAACACGTTTGTTGCCGCCTATGAGCACCGCAGGGCTTTCGACCCGCAGAAAGCATCCCTAACGACATGGCTGAAGCGCATAGCCTACCACGAGGCGATGTACCATCTGCGGCGACGAAAACGACGAGCCGTGTTGCCGCTTGATGTGGGCGACGACTTCCCTGACGAGCTGCCAGCGGCCACGACTGCCGAACAGTTAGACGAGGCCATCCAGCGACTGACACCCGAAGACCAGATGCTCCTGCAGCTCCACTACTTCGACCAACGACCGCTAAAGGAGATAGCATATATAACAGGTCTGGCAGACCACCCTCTCGACCGTGAAGTTTCGCGTCTCAGTAGCCAACTTCACCGAATACGCCAACGACTCAGAATCATCCTAACACGTATGAACGATGAATAACGAACAGCTTTTCCGCCAAGCCCTACAGCGACAGAACGAGCGTGCCGCACGGCTGAAAATGCCCGACGACATGGAGCAGCGGGTGATGCAGCGCATCAAGCCCAGGAAGACCATCCGCCACTGGCTCTACCCCATATCCCTCGTTGCCGCAGCTGCCAGTGTCCTGCTGTTGCTGACGTTGCACTATAGCGAAGAACCGACCTCGGAAGAGACTGTCGCAGACTTGCGGCAAGAAGAACCGACCTCGGAAGAGACTGTCGCAGACTTGCGGCAAGAAGAATTGCCCTCGGTAGAGGCTGTCGCAGACTTGCGGCAAGGAGTACCGACCTCGGTGTCCAACGTCAATCACTCAATCGACTGTGGTCAATCATCCAATCGAACATGCTCGATTGAAGAATCGACCACGCTCGATGAGCAAATCGAGTATGTTCAGCAAACAAATCGATTGCAGCAGGCAGAACCACTCGCCGAAGTGCTGACCGAGCGCGATATACCAATCACCCGTCCTGAGAACTACAAGTACACTCCCGAGGAGATAGCCCTCATGAAGAAGCAGGCCCGCGAGGCGTACCTGAAGTGGGTGGAACTGGAACTCGAAATCGCAAAATACAATCAAGAAAAAACAGCCCAATATTAAACTATTATGAAACGTATCATTATCATGCTGCTCATTGCTTGCAGCGCCATCACGCCAACACTGGCACAGTCAAAGTCCAAGACACAGAAAAAGGACTACCTTGCCCTTGTGGAGAGCAAGGAGTATCAATATCCGCTCCGCGTATTCCGTAAGCTAAGGACCATCAGGGACCAATTCGGAACAAAGGCGGGGCAGACCTACAGCGTCATCAAGAACCCGAATACGGGCATCATCGAGTCCAGCGAGCGCATCACGCATTTCTATTGTAACGTCGAAGAGCTCAAGACGATTGATAATGACTTTATGGACGACGAGCCCTCCTCCTATCAGATTCTGCATATCATGCCGGGCAGCACCCAGCAATTTGCTATCAATGTGTTCTCTGAAGGCGGAAAGCGCAACACCGCGCTCCCCATCCGTACGAAGGACACACAGGAAATGTGGTTCCTCGCCACCAAGAATCTGGAGAATCCGCAGTTGCGCGACGTCTATGCCATCGTCTGGGAAACGGATGACTTTGCTGCGACGGCCGAGGGAACCATCTATGGTATTTCCTCGCTCCGCCCCGACCTCTATACCAAGAGCCTGGAGACGTCGAAGAATACCTTCAGGATTGACGGCCGCGTGGGCTACGACCTGACGGACTCGCTCTACGTGGTCTATATGGCCGACACCAGCGAGGAACTGGACAAACTGGCCGACGATGCTTTTGTGGCATATATGCCTGTCGTGAACAAACGTTTTAATTTCAGTGTGGAAATCGACAAGCCCAAGGTGGGACGTATTCGCACGGTCATGCCCGATGGCTCGCTCTGCCACCTGTGGACCAACCTCGACTTTGTGCCAGGCGAGACCTATCAAATCACCACCCACAACGGCTACTACGATGAAGACCGCGACTATGAGCATCGTGTGGGGCGCTATTCGGGGAAGAGCCTGCTTAATAAGCGGCAGGTACGTGGTATTGACGATGTTTCTGTAGTCAATGATGACGACGTGATGATAGTAGATACGATATGTGCCAACATTACATTACCCTCCGACTGGGAACCATCACCCGCGCTGAAGATGCAGTTGGAGGTAAAGGGAAGCGCGATGGATGGTAAAAGAAAATCGGTAGAAGCGCTATATCGTTCGCTTGAAACCCTATATCGTTCGCTTGACCCCAAAGACAATGTTTCATGGGTGGGAAAGGGTCTCATATTCGATAGGATTACCAAGCAGAACAAGGAGATAGATGCAGCTTTTCATGACATGTTGAAACTCTTAAAAGGCGTTGACATTCCTGCTGAGGAGAAAGCAGAGATACTTGGCGCAGGATATACGGAGTTGATGAATTTCTTTACCGAGCAAAATAAAGGTCTGACGGAGATGATGAGTTCTGGCGTTCAGCTGCCCAAGTCGGCCCGAAAGATCCAAAAAGCTCTCAACAAGTACATTGAGAAATACATGACGGAGATGACCAAGCTCATCGAATAGTTGGAAACATTATACACGAAACGAATAAAAACCCTGGAACAGCGATAAGACTAACGTCATTTGGAATTTAGTTAATAGTCATGGAACAGGAACGGAATTTGGGTGACAGGGTGCCAGAACGCCGATGTACAGGGCGTTTGCACCCTTTTTCATGGCCGTCAGGGGTGACAGAAGGGTGACAGCCGTCGTGAAGATAGCGCTTTACTGCATTGAATTCTCTCGAGAATTCAATGCAGTAAGCACACGTTGGGATGACTAAGCGCCTCTCCGCCGCCAGATTCTCTCGAGAATTCACGCCCAAGTGCCCTCCGGTATCTCGTAGCATGGTTATGCCACCCATCTCCACCTGTGCGGTTGAAAGAAATACCCATAAAAGATTTTTGAAAGAAATTGGAATAATGAGAATTGTCACCCTTCTGTCACCCCTGACGCCCTCGAAAAAGGGTGCAAACGCCCTGTACGTCGGCGTTCTGGCACCCTGTCACCCTTAAACAAGTATAATCCCTATCGCCGAGGACGGGGAGAGGGATGGGACTTTCGCCTTAGTTAAGAACATTTAACGTCCCATTCCGACACATTTGGATGCGGAAGGCGTGTATATTATATAAGGTAAAGACAAATTAAAAACGAACAATGAACAAGAAATACATTATTACGATGATGCTTGCCCTCGTCACAGTGGCAGGACGAGAAACTGAAGGTGGATTAATAAAAAACAAAAAAACGGCTCTTCTTTTCGACTTTTGCACGTTTTAATTGTATACTATAATAGAACCATTTGATTAAGCGAGAGCAGAGACAAGCTCGCTTGCTATGCCGAGCGTGAAAATGGTGGGATGAAAATCCAAGGCCCTACAAAAGATGATACAGATAGAGGACGAAATACTCACACGATGCCAGGGCGGCGACAAGGCTGCTTTCCGATGGGTGGTGCAGACCTATCAGCGCATGTTGTTCTCTCTTGCTCTGAAGATGCTGGCCGATGAAGAAGAGGCGAAAGACGTGGTGCAGGAAACATTTATCCGCGCATGGCTGGCCATCAGGAACTACAATTCCCAGCGGTCCTTTGTCTCGTGGCTCTACACAATAGCCTCACGTCTGTGTCTCAATCGCATGAAGACTGTTAAGGTGTCCGCCATGCTGCCAGAAGACCTAACGATGCTGCGCCGCTTTGCTTCAGGCGACGACACACAGCGCAAGATAGAGAACAGAGAGTGGGTCGCAATCGTAAGGACACTGGCCGAAGGACTGAGCGATAAGCAACGGCTGGTATTCACCCTCTGCCAACTGGAAGGCCTCTCTTCAGAAGAAGCAGAACAGATAACTGGCTTGGATGCCCGACAGATAAAGAGCAATCTGTATGTAGCCCGACAGACAATACGTAAACGACTAAAGGATTTAGGATATGATGAAGATTGATGAAATATTGAGCCGATTGCAGGAACAGCAGCCCAATGTCAGCAACCCTGATGAACTGACCAACCGCATTATGGATAGTCTGCCAGACCTGACTCCTGAGCAGCCTAAGCCCGCACGACGTATCAGACTTTACATCGTTTCGGCAATAGCCGCAGCCGCCAGTGTCCTGCTGCTTATCTCCTTGGGGATTGTTTCCAGTAATCAAAATGATGAAGGAAACAACCTCGTGGCACAAACAGACACCACGATGGTTAGCCCACAAACAGGGGCTAAGGAGGTAGATACTCATCCGCAGGAGAAGAAAGGAAGCAAGGAAATGGCTGACACGGTAAAAAGAGTGAAGGAGATTCTTCAAATGTCCAAACCGCCAAAGCACTACATGGCGAAAGCGGAGCCGACGGAAATCGCGCAGGAGCCGGATTCCATTGATGAAACAGAACTTGCAGAAAGAGTTGTTGCAGAAGAAATGAGGCAGAAGGAAATGGAAATGATGGCAGCTATGAACGGCAGTCTTCAAACTGACTTCCAAGAGATGACAAAGGAAATCCGCCAACGCGGAGAACGCATGACTCGGCAAGTGGAAATGGCCATCAATAACGATGAATATTAATCAGTAACCAAATGACGAACAGAATATGAAAAGAATCACGTTTGCACTTTTTGCCGCATTCATCGCCGTCGGCACGATGGCTCAAGTGACACTCCAAAAGCGCCTGCAAGGCAATCCGAAGATTGACAGTCTCGTGAACGAAGTGGCAGTGCTGGGAGGAGGCGGAAATGTTTCCTATTATTACGATGGGAAACTCCACAAAACAGTCAAAATAAGCTGCTCTCTGATGAATGACTTCCAGCCCACTCCCCCTACGGGTAATCCTCAAAGGGATGTTCAGAACCAGAAGATGGACAGCATTAGAAAGGAACGGTGCGAGCAGGGAAACCGGATATACAATGCCATTCGCAACACCTGCAAGTCGCTCACCGATGATGCCAAGGAGAGCTATATATGGGAATACCACCGCAATGGGGTGGACAGCGTCCGCTATACCATCGCATTAGGAGAATATCAGAGTGGCGACACCATGACGACCTGGCAGCGTGACAGGGAGGTGCAATACTACGGTGCGCCAGAGATCATCACCTTCCGCTACGACCCTCTGGCAGGCAACGACGGAAATCCATGGGTGTCCAAGGGGTTCGGCTATTTCCGCTATGAGTACACGCCCGACAGTGTTTGGAGGCATATGAAGGACCTGGTGCCCTTCAATAAAGAAGCATATACGGCTTTACTCCAGCCCATCCTGAAACAAAAAGGAATCACCAGCCGCCAGTTCTATGTCTATCGCGACAGCACACTCTCTTTTAAGGATGTGAAAGAGAATGATGACTTCGTCTTCCTCGAGAACACTCTCACGCCCCTGCAGCCAAAGAACGAAATGAAGGGAACTGTCTATACGATGCATTCCAAAGCACAGGCAGACTCGGTGCTAATCCAAATGATACAGACAACATGGACGTTTTTAGAGGACAATCCTGGCATCAACTTTCATTTTAGTCCCTACACCTACTATGGTCTCAGGACGTTGAACGAGCTTTTCGAGAATCTCGACTACAAAAGGATCATGGGCTTCTACCACATCTATCTTCACAGCATCGACGACAAGGAGTTCAACATCGTCTTCCTTGAGGGCACGGGCGACATGATGGTGCCTATGGAATGGCTCATCCTGAAGAGTTGGAAGAATGGCAAGGTGGTCTATGACAAAAAAAGGATGAAGGATATGACACCCAAGCAGGCAAGGGACAACACTTCCGCCCGTCGCTTTACCCAAACCAGGCAATACGAACCAATTGATTGACATGGTTATAATCCTGTGGGCTAACTTTGATAGCCATGGTTGAACACGGCTTTTATGGTAACACACCCTTTAACAGGGATAAAGAAAGAGCGCAATTCCCGTTTGGGAGTTGCGCTCAAACTTATATTGGAATCTTTTGATTATTCCTCTACAGCAGCCTGGGCGGCAGCAAGACGTGCGATGGGTACACGGAAGGGCGAACAGCTGGCGTAGTTCATGCCAATCTTGGCACAGAACTTCACGCTGCTGGGCTCACCGCCATGCTCACCGCAGATACCGCAGCGCAGATTGGGACGTACCTCACGACCCTCCTTGACAGCGAACTTGATGAGACGGCCGACACCCTTCTGGTCGAGCACCTGGAACGGGTCTACCTTCAGGATCTTCTTGTCGAGGTAGACGGGCAGGAACGATGCAATGTCGTCGCGGCTGTAACCGAAGGTCATCTGCGTGAGGTCGTTGGTACCGAAGGAGAAGTACTGAGCCTCTTCAGCAATGCGGTCGGCAGTCAAGGCAGCACGTGGAATCTCAATCATCGTACCAATCTCAAACTCAACCTCCATGCCGTACTCTTGGAACACTTCCTTAGCGGCGTACTGGATAACCTCCTTCTGCTGCTTCAGCTCGTAGAGTGTACCAATCAGCGGAACCATGATCTCCGGCATCGGGTTCTTACCCTCCTTCTTCAGCTCACAGGCAGCGCTCAGGATAGCCTTGGTCTGCATAGCGGTGATTTCAGGGAAGGTAATGCCCAGACGGCAACCACGGTGACCCAGCATCGGGTTGTTCTCAGCCAGAGATGCTACGCGGCGCTGAATAGCCTCTAAGCTTACGCCCATCTCGTCGGCCATGGTCTGCTGACCAGCCAGATCGTGGGGAACGAACTCGTGGAGAGGGGGATCGAGCAGGCGGATGTTCACGGGCAGACCGTCCATAGCCTCGAGGATACCCTTGAAGTCAGCCTTCTGGTAAGGCAGCAGTTTAGCAAGAGCCTTCTCACGGCCTGCAACGCTGTCGGAAAGGATCATCTCACGCATGGCGATGATCTTCTTATCCTCGAAGAACATGTGCTCGGTACGGGTCAGACCGATACCCTTAGCACCGAACTGACGGGCAACCTGTGCGTCGTGGGGAGTATCGGCATTGGTACGAACCTGCAGCTTGGTATACTTGTCGCAGAGGTCCATCAGCTCTTTGAAGTCACCAGAGAGCTCTGCAGCCTTGGTGGGCACCTCGCCAGCATAAACCTGACCGGTGGTACCGTTCAGAGAGATGTAGTCACCCTCTTTATATACTGTGCCGTCGATCTCAACGGTCTTGTCCTTATAGCTTACGTTCAGAGCACCAACACCCGATACGCAGCACTTACCCATACCACGGGCAACCACAGCAGCGTGAGAGGTCATACCACCACGTGCGGTCAGGATACCCTCGGCAGCAGCCATACCAGCGAGGTCCTCAGGAGAGGTCTCGATACGTACGAGCACCACCTTGTGACCATCCTCGTGCCAAGCCTTGGCGTCGTCAGCATGGAACACAATCTGACCGCAGGCAGCACCAGGAGATGCAGGCAGACCCTGGGCAATTACCTTGGCAGCAGACATAGCCTTCTTGTCGAAGACGGGGTGCAGCAACTCGTCGAGCTTCTGAGGCTCGCAGCGCATGATGGCGGTCTTCTCGTCGATCATACCCTCATGGAGCAGGTCAATAGCAATCTTAACCATAGCAGCACCGGTGCGCTTACCGTTACGGGTCTGGAGGAACCAGAGCTTGCCCTCCTGAACGGTGAACTCCATATCCTGCATATCATGATAGTGGTGCTCCAGCTTGTCCTGGATACCATTCAGCTCAGCATAGATCTCGGGCATGGCCTCCTCCATGGAAGGATACTTGGCTACGCGCTCCTCCTCAGAGATACCAGCGCGCTCAGCCCAACGCTGAGAACCGATCTTCGTAATCTGCTGCGGCGTACGGATACCAGCCACAACGTCCTCACCCTGGGCGTTCACCAGATACTCACCGTTGAACAGGTTCTCACCGTTAGCGGCATCACGGCTGAAGCATACACCAGTAGCAGAGGTGTCGCCCATGTTACCGAATACCATAGCCATAACGCTAACAGCTGTTCCCCACTCGTCGGGGATACCTTCCATCTTACGATAGAGGATAGCGCGCTCGTTCATCCAAGAACGGAACACAGCGCAGATAGCGCCCCAGAGCTGCTCGATAGGATCATCGGGGAACTCCTTACCGGTACGCTCCTTGATGGCAGCCTTGAACAGCTTCACGAGCTTCTTCAGATCCTCAACTGAGAGATCCTTGTCGAGCACGACACCACTCTCTTTCTTCACACCCTCGATAATCTCCTCGAACGGGTCGATATCGGTCTTGTTGACGGGCTTCATCTCGAGCACCACGTCGCCATACATCTGTACGAAACGACGATAAGAGTCGTAAACGAAGTGAGGATTGTTGGTCTTCTTCACCATACCCTCGGCCACCTCGTCGTTCAGACCCAGGTTGAGGATGGTGTCCATCATGCCGGGCATGGAAGCACGGGCACCGGAGCGTACGCTGACAAGCAGCGGATTCTCCTTGTCGCCGAATTTCGAATTCATCAGCACTTCAATGTGCTTTACTGCAGCCATCACGTCGTCGTTGAGCAGTTCCATAATCTTTTCCTGTCCAACTTGATAGTACTCGTTACAGCAGTCGGTAGTGATGGTAAATCCCGGTGGCACGGGTACACCGATAAGGTTCATCTCGGCAAGGTTTGCACCTTTGCCACCTAATTCTTCACGCATTTTAGCGTTGCCTTCAGCCTTTCCGTTACCGAAGGTGTAGACTCTTTTTTGACTCATAAATACATGTATTATTTTCGATTAACACTATAGATTGTTTTTTCGTTCGTGCAAAGATACTGCTTTTTTTGCACACTGGCAAAGAAATGGCGAAAAAAATGTGCTTTATCTCTTACATTTTTTGTGCAGCCTTTCCAATAGCCAGTGCTTTGATATTTGCATCGACCACGGCGTCGCCCTTTCTGGCGAAGACGCGTCGCACGGCCTCTTCCAGTTTTTCATACTCTATACCAAGTGCCTGTTGTGCAGCTCCGAGTAGGATGACGTTGGCCGAGCGTGGCACGCCGTTGTCTTTGGCAGCCTGTTCAATATCAAGAAGTATGACATTCTTCAGCTTAAGCAGGTCTTTCTTAATTGTTTCTATATCAGGATAGTTCGGTATGTTTACGAAAGGAGTGCTGGAAGTGATGATCCAGCCGTCTTTCGCCAGGAATGGCAGGTAGCGTAACGCTTCCATGGGTTCCATGGAGATGATAACGTCTGCCCCGCCTAAGGGAATGAGGTCGCTGGCAATGGGGGCTGACGAAATGCGCAGGTTAGACTGAACGTCGCCGCCTCGTTGCGACATGCCATGTACCTCAGCCTGCTTGATATACAGGTTTTCTTTCATGGCGGCTTCACCGATGATGGTAGCAATGGAGAGGATTCCCTGTCCTCCTACTCCGCAAAGTATGATATCTGTTTTCATCAGAGTATTGTCGATTTACTAATTGTATACGGATATTGGTTTACGATTTGGTAGCAGCCTTCTTTTGCTTTAAGTGGCGCTGGAGGGTTTGCATGCACTCGCGCCTCGGAATGATGACGCTGGTGCCGTGGTAGTTGATCTCTTCTCGTATGATGCGTGTTATCTCGGGCATGTTCTTCGGTATGGGGGTCACCACATGCAGGTGGTCGTCGCTCAGACCCAGTCCGCGGCAGATGGCCTCGAACTTGTTGGTACCTGCAGAGTCCTGTCCGCCAGTCATGGCCGTGGTGAGGTTGTCGCTGATGATAACGGTGATGTCGGCTCCTTCGTTGATGGCGTCGAGCAGTCCGGTCATACCACTATGGGTGAACGTCGAGTCGCCGATGATAGCTAATGCGGGCCACTGTCCAGCGTCGGCGGCACCCTTGGCCATGGTGATAGATGCGCCCATGTCCACACACGAGTGGATGGCTTTAAACGGCGGCAGGAATCCTAAGGTATAGCAACCGATGTCGCCGAAGACACGTGCCTGAGGATAGTCGGCCAGCACCTGGTTCAGCGCCGTATAGACATCACGGTGTCCGCATCCTTGGCAGAGTGCGGGTGGGCGAGGAGCCACATCCTCACAGGAAGCATAGTTCTCGTCTACAGGTAATTTCAGTGCACGCTTGATACAGTCTGGGTTAAGTTCGCCGGTGCGTGGCAGCTCACCGGTAAGCCTACCGCGGATAACGGCATTGCCGGGCATCACGCCGCGCACTTGGTCTTCGATAAAGGGCTGTCCCTCTTCGGCTATGAGTACTTCAAGGCAGTCGTCGGTCATGCGGCGGATGAGCTGCTTGGGCAGGGGATACTGTGAAATCTTCAACACAGGGATGTCGCAGCCTTGTGGAGCCGAGGCCAGCGCCTCTTTCACGTAGTTGTAGGCTATGCCGCTGGCAATGATGCCGAGTTTGCGGTTGGTACCGTCGGTGTAGCTGTTATACTTGCTGTCTACAGCCATCTGTTCAAGCAGCGGCTGTTGTGACGTGACAATATCGTTGCGCCGGCGGGCAAAAGCAGGCAACAGCACCCAGCTGGAGGCCTGGGCGTCGTAGTTCAGCTCGTTCATAGGTCGCGGCTCGTCTTTCACTTCAACCACGGCGCGCGAATGGGCCATGCGGGTAGTCACGCGCATGAGAATAGGCAGGTGGAGCTGCTCCGACAGGTCGAAAGCCTCCTGCATCATATCGTAGGCTTCCTGTTGCGAGCTGGGTTCGAGCGTGGGCACCATGGCAAACTTGCCATAGAAGCGGGAATCCTGCTCGTCTTGCGATGAGTGCATCGACGGGTCGTCGGCCACCAGCACCACCAGTCCGCCGTTGGTGCCCGTCATGCCGCTGTTGACAAAGGGGTCGGCGCAGACATTCAGGCCCACATGCTTCATGCACACCAGTGCACGCTTGCCCATGTACGACATGCCCAGAGCGGCCTCCATGGCTGTCTTCTCGTTGGTTGACCAGCGGCGATGGACGCCGCGCTCTGCGGCTAACGGCGAATTCTGGATATACTCAGTGATTTCGGTCGAGGGCGTTCCAGGATAGGCGTACACACCGCTCAGGCCTGCGTCAAGTGCTCCCTGTGCGATAGCTTCGTCGCCCAATAACAGTTTCTTCATCTTTAATCCTTATTTAATTATATAATATTTTTAATTTATTCTTTAATCATCCTTCCCTGTGCGGAGTATGATGCTGGTGGCACCGATGGTGAAGAGCGTACCGTCACCAATGATACGGCGCTCGCGGTCGCCCAGCAACTCATTGTCTACAAACGTGCCCGTGTTGCTGGGACCATCGCGTAACACATATTTCAATTGTCCCTTACGGTCGGTCGACACGTTGATGACGCAGTGTGACAGGTCGACGCTCGGATCTACGGTCTCAATGGGGCAGTTAATGGGGTTGCCTTTCTGGTAGCGCCCAATCACATTGTCACCCATCACCAGCGGGATAACCTGTTTGTAATGGAACACATTCTCTATCACCACGATGCTACCGCAGCCATGCTTGTTGGCCTGCTCGTCGGGATGGTCATCGCGTTGCAGAGCCTTCAGCTTAGATGCGCCCATACGAA
>Ga0265298_10006660_pt1 | contig 14212 bp, 9 predicted proteins | sample AusTroGonzalo_MG_3_FD_193486 | JGI IMG/M metagenome (GOLD analysis project Ga0265298, IMG submission 193486) | Bovine rumen microbial communities from tropical cattle in Woodstock, Queensland, Australia - Gonzalo_01 | ecosystem: Host-associated > Mammals > Digestive system > Stomach > Rumen ...
TGAAGACAAATACTCTTCTACTAATGCAAGTCTTTTCTCATCTGTCATTTCTCCATTTTGTCGCATACTGATACACTTTTTTAATTCCAAAAGTGTCAACTTATTCAGTACACGTCACATCTTAATTTTCCTGCCTTTCGTATCTCCAACAGATAGTCATAGAGTATCTGTTGGGCTTTGGCTCTATAAGGAAGATGATTGTAGTTTCGACTCGAATGGCCAAATGATGCAACAGCTCCATAAGTTCGATTGTCCTCGCTATAAAGTTCGAAAACGTTATATCCAATGAAAGTATAAGCCCCAAAGTGAAAAAGAACTGTTGGATGATGTGCTATATCAATGACTTCAAAAAGCGGGACGGGCACTTCTGCATTTTTCTGATTTAACTCCTCGCAGACTTTGTTGAGCTCGGTTTGAAAGTGAATGATGTCAGTATAGTTGCTCACACCATCGTGAAATTCATATAGAATCTCGTAGCCGTCTTCGGTTTTTACATATACAGCGATTAGGTCATCAGGGTATTTCTGATTGAATTTCTCAGAGATGCGTTCCATGTCATGATCAAAACTATACCATGAACATCCAATTTCTGGGTCATAATTGGCATCGCTTATACACAGTATGTTGAGAGGTTCCCCATCGTACTGATAGACGGTTTCCTCTCTCAACTCAAAAGATAGTTTCTCTTCTTCAATAAGGGATTGAAGGTATAAAAGTTTCTGTTTGTCGTTATCGTATAGAAAAATGGAATGTCGTGAATAGTAGGCCATGTAATTCGTTTAACTGTTTGTTTTCTTCCAATGAAACTCGATAGTTCATGTCTTTTGTCCTTACATATCTTCAAGAGACAACGACCCGACATGAATCGTCATCTTACGAAGCTCGGGTGTCTGTTCTAGAACTTTGTCAACCTTTTCGCGGAAGGCATCTTCTTTGTAGCGGTAGCCTTGTTTTTTTAATTCATAGATCCACGCCTCTTTCTCAATGATGTCAACGACTATGAGGTCGATTTCGTTATCGCCTTTCTTGTCCCACCATTTCCCAACGATATAGCGGCCCTCTTCCTGGAATTTCTTCATGAAGTATCGTTCCATCATCAGACCAGACACTCCACTGTAGTCGCGCTTGATAATGTCACCGAGTGCTTTCAGGGCCTTGTTCTCCACCAGTGCCTGATACTTATAGAAGAAGCGGAACCAGAATATCAGGAAGCAGTCGTTCAGCGCATATCGTACCTTCTTACTGTTCTCCTTGGCAAAAATGGGCAACGACTTGGTGATTACCTTATAATAATCCTCCAGTTTCACCAAATAGGAACCGATATTGTTGTTTTGGAGTTCGTTCTCTATCTCTGCACGGGTCTTCATGCCGCTGGCTATGCAGGTGAGGATAGAGAAATAGGTGACGTAATCTGTGCCAAACTCTTCTATCAGAATATTATTTCCCTCATTGATGAAAGGCGAGTTCTCCTCAGTCAGTGCTGCCAGCATTTTGTTTTTGGTGGCCTTGCCCTTGTCGAGCAGCAGCGTGACATACCAGGGTACGCCACCGGTAATACTATACAGAGCCAGCAAGTCCTCCGGCATATATTTCGGATTGAAGTCTGCCAGAATCTGCTTCAGCACATCGGTAGTAAACGGCTCAAGGGTCATCTTCTCGTTGGCACGTCCGAACAATGGTTCTTCCTTGTCTTCGAAGATCTTCGTCATCAGTGTGAATACCGAGCCGCTGATGATTAGGTTTAGGTGACTGTTGCGCTTATGTAAGTCCCAGTCGCGTTGAATGTCGCTGAAGATGGCAGGGTTTATCTTTAGGAAGTTCTGGAATTCGTCGATAATAAGTGTGAACGGACGGCTCTCAGACAACTGGAGTACAAACCTGAATACTTCGGAGAAGGAGGTTGGTGTGCCAAGAATAGGCGCATCCAGCTTCTCGCGTATCTCACGTACATAGTCTTGGCACAGTAGCGTTTCAGCCTTCTTTCCCACAAAGAAATAAAGTACGGTGTCGTCACCGCATCGCTGTGAGAGCTCTGTCTTTCCAATACGTCTGCGTCCCATCAGCACCGTCATTCGTGCTTCGTATCGGCTCTGCTGCAGAACCTTGTCAAGCACATGTCGTTCGTTTTCCCTATCGTAGAACTTCATATCTTAAAATAGTATTTGTTGTTACCGTAACCGTCATTACTTTTGCAAAGGTACGAATAAGTAAGCACAATACAAAACAAAAAACGTTTTTTTTGTTTTTATTGTCGAACGAGAGTACTTTCGACGGAGTCAAAGTACAAAAATTATTCATACCAACAAGCAAAATAGGATAAAAACTTTCATTTTGGGTTCATTTTCTTTCTTTTGTAAATTTTGGAGGTGACAGTGATATCATTGTTGACCAGTCTTCAGAATTTACTTATCTCCGCCATGAACGATGGCCTTTCATCGTCATGCTCTGCTACGTATATATCGGCCTCTATGCTTTCACCGAACCATGCATCTTCGTCTGATTTATTTCTCCCATTGCCGTTTCATGTCTGCAAAACGTTTATAGATGTCTGTTTCGTGAACTGACGGATCACCAATATAGCGTGGATTGGCAATCATGCGTGATACGTCAGAGAAGTCACCGCAAGCACCCAAATCGACAAGTCCTGTAGCGAACATCTCACGAAGTTCAGGCAACAGTTCCTTGGCTTGTATGTCGAGTAAGTCGTGCAGCATAAGTCCGGCCAGATCAGAGTCTATCCACTGTGTCTTCGGCAGCATCTTCGTGGCGAAGCGGATGGCCTCGCGGAACCATCCGATGATCTCACTGCGCCGTTCAGGCTGTACGAGAGCGATATGCGCTACGGCGGTGGGTACATAACATTTGCATAACGTTTCAAGACCTTCCTCTTTGAAGAAGTTCATTAGTGCATCAAGGCGATTCTGTCCGAGTAAATAGAGCGTAGGTACAAATATCTCGTCGCCGGCATCACCGAAATGATAGTCCTTAAACTTGTCTGACTGGCGCAACAGTTCTAACACCACGTCAAGGCTACTATCCTCACTGCCCACCTCGCCTAAAAGAATGACGCAGTTGGACAAAATGCCCGTGTAACCATCAGAATCGTAATCATCTGGAATACCTTCGCAGGTCTTGCCTATGTGATAGAGCACTATCTGTTCCAAATCATGCCGTACAATGTCGCGGGGCAGTGCCAGAATGCGACAGGTCAGTTCTTCTGGCAGATATAGAGCGTTGTCTGTGTTCTGCAATTCTTGATAGAACCATTCTGGGCTGTCAAGCTGTAGCGTCTTCGGATAGTCGGGATGCTGGTAGGTGTATTCCGTGCTGGGGCCATATCGCTTGAAAAGCGGATTTTCGCTGGCATGTTCCAGCCGTTCAAGCATCTTCTCCGGATCCCATTCAAAGTCCTCATCATAATCGGTTTTGATGGTGAACGCAAAGTTTCCTTCGCCCAAGTTTTTCTTCAGCAAGGGTAGGTAACGGCTGGCTTCCAAATTGTTGTTGGCCATCAGCAGGTGTTTGCCATCCCGTCCGAACTCATATTCTATCAATGGCACATCATCGGTATCCTCCTTAAGCATGTACTTTGTAACAGCAAACGACTTGTCGGGTTCTATGCCAGCCTCTTCGGCCCAAGCAATGGCACCATATACCCAGTTGTGGGCTTCTTCGTATGAACACTCTCGAATGCTGGGTTCTTGACTGAGCATGTCTTCCAGCTCATCTTCTTCAAGCCTGAGCCGGAAGAAAGAATCTTTCACACCGAGGCAATAGGTATCCACTAGATAAATAGCCGCGCTGATGCGACCACCAGTATGCCGACGGGTAACAATAACGTGCCCCTCACCACATTCCGTCATATCGTCCGATACATAGCACGCACCAATCTCTAACGAACGTGCACGCTGTTTCATATACTGTTCTGGTGACAGGAATTGCTGTCCCGTCTGCTGTTTCTTCTGTTTTTTCTTTGCCATCTTTTTCAATAATTTGTTGTTTCTATTTGAGAAGGTCATCCATGGTAACAATTATCTACTCCATATTTTTCTTGCTTTGTGGGTGCAAAATTATGAAAAAAAGATGAAATTACAAAGAAATTTGCCGTTTAAAATCAGCGGAATTGAAAGTTTCTAAAATCTTTTTGCCAACTCTCTTTTTCTTATAAGTTTTGTTCATTCGGACAAAAATGTGTACCTTTGCACCCGTAAATCATTTGGTGTCATGTCATTCCTTACCCGAATATATCCGTTTAAGCAGAGTGAGCACTGGCAGAGAGACAGCATCATCTATGGTGTTGCCATTTGGGCCCTGAAACTCAATCCCGACAACCAACTCGCCAAGCAACTGCAGCAGAAGTTCTTCGAGGGCATGCAGCAACAAACAGGGAAATGAAACCTCAGACCTTCCATCGAGATGTGAGGAGATTTACAAAGAGACGTTGACTCGCAGCGCGCCAAGGTAATTGGTTTCCTCTCCGGTCTTGATGAGATGAAATGCGGGCTGCAGGGAGAGAAAGTCGGTGAGATGGATGTTACACGTCAGTTCCGTGGCCCACTCATCGATGCCTATGATGCGTGTATAGTCAGAGAAAAGGCCGACATCAAGTTTCTTATAAGTGTACGTCGCGCCGAGACCACAGAAATTCTTGCAAATTTCGTCGCTCTCGAACGCATGGCTGTAGGCGGCAAGCAGGGTCAAGCCGGGTGAGAGTTTCTGCTCGACGTAGGCCCATAGGGAAGGGTACGGTTTCCATTCTTCCTCCCACGTCTCAGACTCAAAAAGGCTCGCACCGATGCCATAGCGGCTTTCCTGATGGCGGTATTCCACCTGACTGAACACTAAAACGCCGTCGCTCTTGGGACAGACACGGAACATGTTGTATCGCCCTGTCAGCTCATCGGATGCCATACCGTTGTATATCGAAGCCTGAACGCCCAGGTTCTCAGAGTCATAGGCATAGTGGATGCCCATCGCCGACACGGGATAAATAGCAACGGGATAGTTGAAAGTGATCGTGGGGTAACCTCCGCACGAACTATTGGTGAAGAGGGCATGGGCATCGCTGCAGAAGTAATCCTCATCGATGCGGCGGATGCCGGCGAAGAGTGAGTGGCGGTCGTTGATGTGCCAAGTGAAACCGGCAACCATAAAGGTAAACGGGATATTCCACGAGTCGATGTTGGAGAACCCCTGTAGGTCGTCGGCCAGATATTCCTCATTGGTGGTGACGAAGCTGGAGGAAGCCACATGGAAGGAGAACTTCCTCGACAGTGGCACGTCGGCGCGCAGCTGGAGGATGTTGTTCCACTTGGCACGGCTGAAGTCGGTCTGCAGTTCGCTGGTGTAGTCCAAACCGAAAGACGGACGCAAGGAGACACTGTCGGCATCTCCTTGCGCCATCAGCTGATGACATCCTCCGAGGAGGAGTGCCATCGTGACGATCGCGGTCTTACTTGCATTCGCCATCGCCATAGACGTAGGCAAAGGCGCCGCTCTGATAGTCGAAGATCTCTTCCGGACGGAAGAAGCGGGCTACCTCGATGGCAGCGTTCTCCACAGAGTCAGAGGCATGGACGATGTTCTGCTGGTTGCTCACGGAGTAGTCGCCACGGATGGTGCCAGGGGCTGCCTGACGGCCGTTGGTGACACCTGCCATCGTGCGCACCACTTGGACAGCCTCTACGCCCGAGATGGCCATTGCCACGATGGGTGAGGCCTGCATCGAGGCACAGAGTGAGGGGAAGAAGGGCTTGTCGACGAGATGGGCATAGTGCTCACGGAGGATCTCATCGCTCAACTGCATCATCTTCATGCCGGAGATGCGGAGTCCGCGGCGCTCAAAACGGTTAACGACTTCGCCAATCAGCTGACGCTGTACGCAGCTGGGTTTCAGTAATACTAATGTTGTTTCCATCGGGATAAAATTAGAAAATTATAAAATAAATAGATTAGAAAAATACAAAGTTAGAGTTGTCGGCCTTCGTTGATGGCGTTGAAGGTGCGCATCACGTTTTGCGACGTGCTGTAGTAGCTGTTATAGGAATACTTGTACTCTTCCGGGACGGTCTTGCCCGTATAGACGGTGGTGTACTCCCCCTTGCCTTGCGGACGGCGCTTCACCAAGAGCTCTATGAGCTGGCCGTCGGAGAAATAGAGGCGGAACTCGTAGTCATTCTCGTAGTCGAGGATGGGTGCGGTGGCATAGATGAACTGGATACGGCCCTGCTCGTCGTAGAGATATTCCTCATAGTACTCACGTGCGGCGAAGTTGTACTTCTTGATGGCGAAATCCAGAAAAAGCGAGGGGTAGATCTGTTCAACACTGTCGCGCCGCTCCTGGTAGTACATCAGCAGCTCTTCCTGATGAAAGCCCGTGGCGGGGAGGTTCTGCCTGACGTGTGCCGAGAAGTACTGGGGCACGGGGTATGAGAAGCCTTCGGCCTCCATCTTCTTTACCTGATCCACGTATGCTTTCGCCTCGGCATAATGCTCTCGGATAGCTTTTTTGATGTCCTGTGCCAGGGTCGTCTGAGTGAGGGCACACATGGCCACCAGCAATAGGATTGTTCGTGCAATTTGTTTCATCTTCACACCTTTTTGGCGCAAAGTTAATCATTTTCCGTGAGAAATGCAAATAGTTTAGGGCGATTTCATATATTTTACGAAATCGCCCCAACCTTTACGTATGTTTAATAGGCTTGCTCATGCACGCCTTTGACGGCACGGCCCGAGGGGTCGTTCATGCCCTTGAAGGCGGCATCCCATTCGAGGGCGATAGCGGTGCTGCAGGCTACACTGGCCTCGCTGGGTACGCTGAGGGCGGCAGAGTCGGAGGGGAAGTGCTCAGAAAAGATCGAGCGATAGTAGTACTCCTCCTTGTTCTTCGGCGGGTTGATGGGGAAACGCTCTGCGGCATGGGCCATCTCTTCGTCGCTGACGGCCTCGGAGGTGATCTGCTTCAGTGTGTCGATCCACGAATAGCCGACACCGTCGCTGAACTGCTCCTTCTGACGCCAGGCCACCTCCTCTGGCAGCATATCGGCAAAGGCCTCACGCACGATCTTCTTCTCGATGGTGGTACCAGGACACATCTTTGCTGCGGGGTTGGTGCGCATGGCCACATCGAGGAACTCCTTGTCGAGGAAGGGCACACGGCCTTCGACACCCCAGGCAGAGAGGCTCTTGTTGGCGCGCAGGCAGTCGTAGAGATAGAGTTTCGAGAGTTTGCGCACGGTCTCTTCATGGAAGTCCTTAGCCGTCGGGGCTTTGTGGAAGTAGAGGTAGCCGCCGAAGATCTCATCGGCGCCCTCGCCGGAGAGCACCATCTTGATGCCCATCGACTTGATGACACGAGCCAGCAGGTACATCGGCGTGGAAGCCCGGACGGTGGTGACATCGTAGGTCTCGATGAAATAGATGACGTCGCGAATGGCATCGAGCCCCTCCTGAATGGTGTAGTTGATCTCGTGGTGGACGGTGCCGATATGGTCGGCCACGAGTTTGGCCTTCGCCAGGTCGGGGGCTCCTTTCAGTCCCACGGCAAACGAGTGCAGACGGGGCCAGTAAGCCTTGGTCTTCGAGTCATCCTCGATACGCATCTCAGAGTATTTCTCTGCAATGGCGGAGATGACCGATGAGTCGAGACCGCCAGAGAGCAGCACACCGTAGGGCACGTCACTCATCAGCTGACGCTTGACGGCAGCCTCCAGCGCATCGTGGATGGCTTCCACAGAGGCGGGATTGTCCTTGACGGCGTCGTACTGCATCCAGTCACGACAGTAGTACCACTTCTGGCCAGGGTCAACACTCCAATAATAATGGCCGGGCAGGAAGGGCTCATAGCGCTCACACTGGCCTTCAAGGGCTTTCAGTTCGGAGGCGACATAGACAGTACCGTCGCTGTCGTAACCGATGTAGAGGGGAATGACACCGATGGGGTCGCGGGCAATCAGGAACTCGTCGCGCTCCTCATCGTAGAGCACGAAGGCGAAAATACCGCTGAGGTCTTCGAGGAAGTCGATGCCCTTCTCACGATAGAGAGCGAGGATAACCTCACAGTCAGAACCCGTTTGAAACTCGTACTGTCCGGCAAAGCGGCGGCGGATCTCCTGATGGTTATAGATCTCGCCGTTTACAGCCAAAACCTGCTTACGGTCTGGGCTGTAGAGAGGCTGGCCGCCTGATTCAGGATCCACGATACTCAAACGCTCATGGGCGAGGATGGCAGAGCCACCACAATAGATACCACTCCAGTCAGGTCCGCGGTGACGGATCTTCTGACTCATCTTCAATGCTTTATCACGCAGAGCATGCGACTGCTCCTTGACATTTAATATTGCTACGATTCCACACATAATGCAAAATATTTTACAATTTGATAATTTTCGATTTGACGTTATTTCCTTATATCGTTATGACGTTATGACGATTAAAGATAAGAAAGATAGAGGTAGTTGGTCTGGGCGGGGTATTCCGCGGCGAGGGTGTCAATCTGGTTGACGGTGGGCATGAGACCAAGCATCTTACGCCATTTGCGGAAGGTGAGGCCAGCCTGCTCCATCTTCATCCGATGCTCCAGGCCTATCGCACGGGCTATCTGGAAGTCGGAGAAACCATAGACTTTGGCAGCGTGCAGCAACGGGGCGATTTCCGGCGACGCCAGATACTCCTTGAACTCACTCGGCTCCATAAACTCGGAGACCTCAGACAACTGGTCGCACTCTTTCAGTTGCTGGTCGATGTCGACAATGTGCTTCAGCTTCTGCAGGAACCAGCGGTCGATTCTCGTCAACTGATGGATCTGTTCAACGGTGTAGCCGATCTTCAGCGCCTTCGACACCACGAAGATACGCATGTCCGTCGGTTCGTGGAGGGAGGTGGCGATGTCGGTAATCCTGATCTCGTGGTTCTCCACAAAGCCGTGCATACCCTGTCCGATCATACGGAGACCTTTCTGCAAGGACTCCTCAAAGGTACGGCCGACGGCCATGACCTCACCCACGCTCTTCATCGACGAGCCGAGTTGACGCTTCACGCCGTGGAACTTAGTCAGATCCCAACGGGGAATCTTACACACCACATAGTCGAGGGCGGGCTCGAAGAAGGCGCTGGTGGTCTTCGTGACGGAGTTCTTCAGTTCAAAGAGACCGTAGCCGAGTCCCAGCTTGGCAGCCACGAAAGCCAGGGGGTAGCCCGTCGCCTTTGATGCTAAGGCCGAAGAACGACTCAGACGGGCGTTGACTTCGATGACGCGGTAGTCTTCAGAATTGGGGTCGAGGGCGTACTGCACGTTACACTCGCCCACGATGCCGATATGACGGATGATCTTGATAGCGAGGGCGCGCAGTTTATGATATTCGGTGTTGGAGAGTGTCTGGCTGGGTGCCACCACAATCGACTCACCCGTATGGATACCCAGCGGGTCGAAGTTCTCCATATTACAGACGGTGATGCAGTTGTCGTAACGGTCGCGTACCACCTCGTATTCGATTTCTTTCCAGCCTCGCAGCGACTTCTCCACCAGTACCTGCGACGAGAACGAGAAGGCTTCCTCGGCCTGTGCATTCAGTTCCTCTTCGTTGTCGCAGAAGCCGGAACCAAGACCACCTAACGCATAAGCGGCTCTGAGGATCACGGGGAAACCCAGTTCGGCGGCGGCCTGACGTACTTCGTCGATGGTGTTGCAAGCCTGACTCTTAATGGTCTTCACGCCGATCTCATCGAGGCGTTTCACAAAGAGGTCACGGTCTTCCGTGTCGATGATGGCTTGTACGGGGGTACCTAACACCTTCACACCGTATTTCTCCAACACACCGCGTTGGTAGAGTTCCACACCGCAGTTGAGGGCCGTCTGACCGCCAAAACTCAAAAGGATGCCATCAGGGCGCTCTTTCTCAATGATACGCTCCACGAACTCGGGGGTCACGGGTTGGAAATAGACGGTATCGGCTACGTCTTTAGACGTCTGGACGGTGGCGATGTTAGGATTGACGAGTACGGAGTGGATGCCTTCTTCTTTCAGGGCCTTGAGTGCCTGGGCACCGCTATAGTCGAACTCACCCGCCTGACCGATCTTCAAGGCACCGCTGCCCAAGAGGAGGACTTTTGACCCACCCTCAGTCCCTCCCGAAAGGAGGGGAGCGTAATTAGTTTTGCTCGCATTGGGGGTGGGTTCTAACATCGCGACGAACTCATCAAACAGGAACTCCGTATCCACAGGGCCGCTGCAGGCCTCGGGATGGAACTGGGCAGACATCCAGGGCTTCGACGTATGGCGGATACCCTCGTTCGAGCCGTCGTTCATATTCACGAAGAGCGGTTCCCAGTCTGAGGGCAGGGTGGAGGCATCCACCGCATAGCCGTGGTTCTGGGAGGTGATGAAGCATTGGGTGGTGCCGACGCGTTGCACGGGCTGGTTATGGGAACGGTGACCGTATTTCAGTTTGTAGGTCCTGGCACCTGCCGCCTTGGCTAAGAGTTGGTTACCGAGACAGATACCCATACAAGGTCTGACGTGCGGGTTGTTGAGGAAGGTGCGGATATGCTCTACCGTCTTGCTGCATTGCTCAGGGTCGCCCGGACCATTCGCCAAGAAGAGCCCATCAAACTCCAATTGATTGAAATCATAGTCCCAAGGCACCCGCACCACCTCGATGCCGCGCCGCAACAGACAGCGGATGATGTTCGCCTTCACGCCGCAATCGACTAAAACGACATGATGCTTTTTCTCACCCTCAGGCTGATAAGTGATAACGTCCTTGCAGCTCACCTTCTCTACCCAGTTCACGCTGCCGTAGTCCTCGGTTGTGTTCGTCGCTGTATTACAGCGACTTACGGAACCGATCTCCAGCCGCCCCATCATCACGCCGCTCTCCCTCAGCACCTTCGTCAGTCGGCGGGTATCGATGCCTGTGAGAGCCGGCACACCTTCGCGCTTCAGCCACGCATCCAGGGATTCCTGGGCATTCCAATGTGAATAGGTCTCGCTATAGTCTGCCACGATCAGTGCCGTGGCGTGGATTCGTTCGCTCTCCATCAGTTTGGGCAGACCGTTGTCCGCTGCTTCTGTCGTCGGCACACCATAGTTACCCACCAGCGGATAGGTCATCACCAGCATTTGTCCGGCATAACTGGGATCCGTCAGACTCTCCGGATAGCCCGTCATCGCCGTGTTAAACACCACCTCGCCCGACACGTTCTTCTCTGCGCCGAAAGCCCAGCCGCAGAACGTCGTGCCGTCATTGAGGATCAGTCTTGCTTGTCTCTTCATCTTATTATTATAACTGTAACTTTAATACTTGTTCTACATAATTCACAAACGCCTGGTTCACCATCCGGATGCCGCCAGGGGTGGGGTAATGGCCCGTGAAGTACCAGTCGCCAGGGTGATTGGGACAGGCCTTGTGCAGACCCTCGATGCTCTGATACACCAGTTCGATGGGCGCCTGCATACCCTCCGGATGCAGCATCTCCACAATCTTGTCATTTATCTCCTCGACGGTGAACGGTGCATAGATATTACGCACGTGATTCAGTGAAGCCGGCGAATACTTGCAGGCCTTATACGTATCGGCAATCAGTTTCTGCATGCCCCTGTCCTTAATCAGCGCGATAGCCGCACGGAAGGCACAGAGCTCTTCCAAATGCGACATGTCGATGCCATAGTAGTCAGGATAGCGGATCTGCGGCGAACTCGACACCATCACGATCTTCTTGGGATGCAGACGGTCGAGAATCTTGAAGATACTCTCTTTCAGCGTCGTACCACGCACAATCGAGTCGTCGATGATTACGAGGTTATCCTCCTCAGGCTTCAGCGAACCATAACTGATATCATAGACGTGGGCAGCCAGATCGTTGCGCTCAGAGTTATCAGCGATAAAGGTGCGCAGTTTGATGTCTTTCCAAACCACCTTTTCCGTACGAACCTCTCCATGCAGTTTGCGGAAACCATCCGTCATACCATAGAAGGCAACCTCAGCCGTATTGGGGATATACGAAAAGACCGTATGATCCACATCGCCGTCGATGGCCTTGAGGATAGCAGGCGTGAGTTGCTCACCCAGTCGTTTGCGCTCCTGATAGATGTCGCGGTCTGAACCACGACTGAAATAAATCCTTTCGAACGAACAGGCGCTCAGGGGCTGGGCCGGCATAATCTGTTCCAGTTGGCTCTCCCCGTTCTTATGCACGATCAGTGCCTCGCCTGGCTGGAGTTCACAGATATCCTCTGTCTGCAGATCGAATGTCGTCTGCAGTACAGGCCGTTCGCTGGCCAGGGCAATCATCTCGTCATCGCGATAGTAGAATGCAGGTCGGATGCCCCAAGGGTCGCGTACGGCAAACATCTCGCCGCTTCCCGTCAGTCCGCACATCACGTAGCCACCGTCATAATGGCTCATCGTGCTCTTCAGCACATTGGCCATCTCCACGTGGTTGTCGATATAATCAGTAATAGCGGTGTCCTTTAATCCCTGCTCTTTTGCGAGGGCATAGAGTCGCTCCACCTCACGGTCCAGACGGTGACCCATCAGTTCGAGGGTGATATACGAATCGCCATAGATACGTGGCGACTGGCCCTGTTGGGTGAGGAACTGAAAGACCTCGTCGATATTGGTCATATTGAAGTTGCCGCACAGACAGAGGTTCTTCGCCCGCCAGTTGTTACGTCTCAGAAACGGATGTACGAACGTCAGTCCGCTCTTGCCTGTCGTCGAATAGCGCAGATGTCCCATCAGCAGTTCGCCGGCCATCTCCTCTGTCACACGAGAGAAAATCTCCGTGATGGCATCCTTGCCCTCGGCCTTCTCACGGAACATATACTCAGTGCCAGGTTCCTTCATCAGACTGACGGAAGCGATACCGGCACCCTCCTGTCCGCGATTGTGCTGCTTCTCCATCATTAGGTAGAGTTTGTTGAAACCGTAGCGCCACGAACCGTATTTCTGCTCGTAGTAACTTAGCGGCTTCAACAGGCGGATCATCGCCACACCACACTCATGCTTCAGTTGTTCCATGCTTTTTCGTTATTCCGTTATAACGTTATTACGATATGACGCAAGTCTTAATAAAGTCCATGAAGAGCGGATGCGGGTGCAGGACCGTCGATGAATATTCTGGATGGAACTGTGTGCCGATGTACCAGCGCTTTTCTGGGATTTCGACAATCTCCACGAGGTCGGAGGCCGGGTTAATACCCACACACTTCATACCGTTCGATTCGTACTCCTCCTTATAGGCATTGTTGAACTCATAGCGGTGGCGATGCCTTTCGTGAATCACCTCACAAGGAGTCTGACCCTTTGTTAGGTCGTTGTAGGCCTCGTAGGTTCGGCTGCCCTTGACGAGTTCGCAGTCATAGGCACCCAGTCGCATGGTACCACCCATTTGGGTGATATTCTTCTGTTCCTCCATCATGTCGATGACGTTGTGCGGCGTCTGCGTGTCCATCTCACTGCTGTTGGCATCATGATAGCCCAGCACGTTACGGGCAAACTCGATCACCATCATCTGCATACCCAGACAGATGCCGAAGGTGGGAATGTCGTTCGTACGGGCATATTCGGCGGCGATGATCTTACCCTCGATGCCGCGATTGCCGAAGCCCGGACAGACGACGATACCCGCCATGCCTTCCAATTTCGAGGCGACATTCTCAGCCGTAATCTCCTCGCTGTTCACAAAATGAATCTTGGCCTTCACATCGTTGTAGATGCCTGCCAGATTGAGACTCTCGCGAATGCTCTTGTAGGCATCCTGCAAGTCGTATTTCCCTACCAAAGCCACATGCACCTCTCGTGTGGCCTTACGCTGCTTGTCGAGGAAGTCGTGCCAAGGCTGCATCGCCGGTGTCTCTCCCACAGGGATGCCGATCTTTCTCAATATCGCGGCGTCGAGTCCCTGTTTCTGCATGCTCACAGGCACTTCGTAGATACTTGGCATGTCCTCGCTCTGCACCACGCACTCCAGGTCGACATTACAGAAAGACGCCACCTTCATGCGCAGGGCATTGTCGAGGTGACGTTCGGTTCTTAACACAAGGATGTCGGGCTGGATACCCATCCCCTGCAACTCTTTGACGGAATGCTGCGTGGGCTTCGTCTTCAGCTCTTCAGCCGCTTTCAGGTAGGGCACGTAGGTCAGGTGTACACAGACGGCGTTGCGCCCCAGTTGCCAGCGCAACTGACGGATGGCCTCCATAAACGGCGCA
>Ga0265298_10006661_pt1 | contig 14208 bp, 25 predicted proteins | sample AusTroGonzalo_MG_3_FD_193486 | JGI IMG/M metagenome (GOLD analysis project Ga0265298, IMG submission 193486) | Bovine rumen microbial communities from tropical cattle in Woodstock, Queensland, Australia - Gonzalo_01 | ecosystem: Host-associated > Mammals > Digestive system > Stomach > Rumen ...
CTCGTGGTAACTATGAGAAATGGATTAGGAAAACTCTTAATTCTGATGCGGACGTTAGTTACGTTAACGATATGGAAGATTGCTATGTTTTTAGCGATGGAAATTCTGAAGTATACATGGCAAGCGGCGCATCTAAAATCGCTTTCTGGGTTGATGAAAGCGATAGCGTTTTTAAAATGGGATTTAATAAGCTTCGGTGTGATTATTGCGGCTTAGAGGCTGAGTATTTTGCAGAAGCGAAACGACTTGGGCTAGATGAATTCTTCGCTAGTACTGAGTTCGTTATGTGGTGTAATAATATCGGTGTTTATGTGGCGGAGCGCGCAGAAGTAAGTTTTGAACGGCTTTCGAGTGACTTATATGAGAAGCTTAAGAGCGATGGTATGGACGAAGATACTATTAGTGATACTATTAATGAAGCGGATTGTTGCTGCGAGTTTATGGATTGGCTCGTACCGTATTATGCGGATACCGATAAAGCTAGTAAGCTTTTTGAGTTCCTTAACGAGAGCGATATAAATGACCTCCATAGTGGAAATATTGGTTATATCGGGAATCGCTTAGTCCTTATAGATTACAGCGGTTATCGCGGTTAATAAAATTTTCTAAAAATCCATAAGAAGTACTCCCCTTTCTCAACGGCGCGAAAGGTTTTGAGAATTAGTTGAGGTGCGCCAGTCCTCCCTTACTTACAAGGCGCATTGGGGAGTATTTCTTATGGATTTTTAGGAGGTTATAAATAGTAGATGGAAATTCAGAAACTAACTTTAGGAGAATTTTTGCAAAAATTCCCGCACACACGGCCGCATATAAATTAGTATTATTCTAATTTTCTCGGTCGGCGCCTTATAATTCCATTAGATAACGATAAGATATTATCAGATATATTATCGGAAGAAGAAATAAGATTATTAGAGTATTATATAAATATTTCTTAAAAAATTCTAAAAACGCTAAATAAAGGAAAAGACTAGGTAGTAAATATTACCTAGTCTTTTTTATTTTAGGAAAATCCTATAATTTTTTACGTCGCGCGCAATCTACGTTTATAGGAATTTTCCAAAAAAAATTTTTCGGAAAAAGTACCTACGTCTTATTTTTTGGTAGAAATAGTTATACTAAAATTTTCCAAAAAATCGTAGCTTCGAAATTTTCTAAAAATAAATTTTAAAATTTTTCCGAAAATTACGTATTCTTCGAACGAAAAGTTTACTTTTACCTAGTCCTGGGTAAAATACCAGTATATATAGTAGCTCTAAATAAAAAAATTAAAGGGGCCTTACGGCTCCGATCGTCGTAGACGAGCGGCCGTTAGCGGCTACGCTAACGGGTCTTATATACGTTTATATATATATTATATATATATTATATATATAAGTATTATATATATATTTAAATATATATATTGTATACGTTATACCTCTCCGCCGTATGGCGCGGGAGAGGGAGCTTAGTTTTAAACTTAGGTAATACTACTAGTGTAATAAAACTTAGGAAGAGGGCCTATGGTAAGGGGTCGTAGGGTAGGGGAGTATAGGTAGGGGTATAGGAGTAGGGTATTCTTTATTATTCTTTATAAAAGTATATAAAAGTATATAAAAGTATATAAAAGTACGGGGCACGAAATTTCATCGAAGTCAAATTTTAATTCGCTATATAAAAATGTAGCTTTTTAACGCTGCGTTTAAACGTATATATTATATATATATAAGTATTCTCCCCTGACTATGTTGAAGTAAACTTTTCGATTAAAAAATATAAAAAATTAGTGCAAATCTGAAATTTTAAAATTATAAATTTTATTTATATATATAATATATATATAGGGGACCTATACAGCGCAGTTGTCAAGTTTTATCTACTGTCAAATTTTAGGGTCGCGCGCCGTATAGATAAAAAAATAGACCCCGTTCTGGGGTCTATCTACGTTCTAGCTTACGCCTTAGTATAAGCCTTCTGGATGGTGTTCTTAACCTTAACCTCACCAACGGTAACGCGACCGTCAGCGGCCAGGACCTTCAGCACCGCAGTAGCCTTGGGCACGGAAGTAATACCCTCGATGCCCAGCGCGTACACGGCAGAAGCCGTAAGAGTGTCGTTGGGGAGTGCCTCGTACAGCACGTCGGCCAGCTCCAGATTAGCGGCCTTCTTGGGAGAGATGGCGGTCTTCCGCTTCTCAAGAGCGGCGTCCATCTTCACGATTTCCTCGGCGGCAAAAGCCTTCAGCTCGTCAGTCATAGTACCATTAGCAACATTAGTCAGAAATTCACGCTTCGTCATAGTTTTTTACCTCTTTCTTTTTTTATTTTTTTAAATTTTCTTTCGGGCTTGGGGCTTTTTTCTTCCCTCACCTTACATATATATTATACTATAAATTTTAGAAAATCTCAAATTTTCCCAGCGTTTTTTAAAATTTAAAATCCCAGCTTTTTTATAAGTTAAAATTTGACAGCCGCGCGAATTTGCAGCTTTCGCAGCTCCTTTAAAATTTGCGTTCTGGCGAACGCTAGTTCGCAGCTGTCCCAGCTTTCGCAGCTCATGTAGCTTTCGCAGCTGCTTTGAAAATTTGACATGGGTGTCAAATTTTCGCGCCCGGGAGAATTTCGTATGCGCGAAATTTGCATATGCGGCAATGCATGCGGATAGTATATAATATATAATATAGTATATAATATATAATCTGCGCGCCAAATGGGAGTAAGAAATAATATATAATATATTTTGCAAATAAAACTTGACAAAAGCTGAAATTTGTGCGCCCGGGTATATATGATAAATGCCCGGGCAAACTTATCCGGGCGCGCATAATTATGCATTCGTGATATAAAAAAAGAGGGTTTCCCCTCTTCTTTTTAGTCCTTCTTTTCGGACTTCTTCACCTTCTTTTCGGCGGCCTTCTGCGCCTTCTTGCGCTTTTCTTCCTCATGGAAGGTGAAGGCTTGCGCCGCTTCGAAGGGGTCGTACCCACTACCATCACGAGGACCCTTCGGAATCTTCACAACGATTTCGACGGCGCCTTCTTCGCCATCTTCCACGATGGGAACTGCGAAGGTATTGGAACCAGTTTGGAGAACATCGAACCCAAAAGACTTAAGGGATTCAGTAATGTGGAAAACGAGGGTCTTGCGAGATTCTTCACCGATTTTCTTAGTTGCCATATTGGGAACTCCTTTCTTCTTTCTACATATAGTATAGCACCACCCAACCGAAAAGTCAAGAAGAATTTTTATAAATTTTCGTTGTATATTTATGCGCCGGCCCGGGCAGACGCTTGCGCGCCTTATTATTTTAATTTATAATTAGTTCTACTTTTTTAATAATTAAATATCGTGGAGAATACCCTTGCTCTTCGCAAAGTTTATCTCTTTCGTCTATTGCTACTTCGGCATTTTTGCAAATTTTCAAAAGTCTCATTTCATAGTTAAAAATACAATAAACGTATTCCATTAGATTTCTTCTCCTTCCTCGTCCTCTTCGTCCTCCCAAATTTCGGGGTCGTCCTGCGGTTCCTCCGCACCGCACCAGTATTCACAGTTCACATAGTCGCCGTCATCGACATAGGGGCAGTGGTGGTGGCCATCTAAATCTGGCTCATCGCAAGGGGTCCAATTCCTAAGACTCATTTCTATACCCTCCTTAGTAAGTATCGTATCCAAGAATATCGGCTTCTTCTGCTGAACATTCCGAGATATATTCAATATCTGCATCTTCTTCAAAATTTTCCCATACAATAATCCACGCCCCTGCAAGTGTTTTACATTCTACGAAAAAAAGTTCACCATTTTCATTATTGAGAAATAAAAAGTTTTTCATTTCGTTTAGTTCCTTTCCTTATCTTCTGAATATAGTATAGCATAGGCAAATCTAAATTGCAATACCTTTTTTAATTTGTTCATAATTTGTTCATATTTGCGCGCCCGGGCAAAAAGGGGAAGTTGCATACCTTCCCCTACGGCAGTTTTCTATCTCGTAAGAAACTACTGCAAATCACCGAAAAGTTACACATATCTTTATTTCCCTTACGCGGTGGCTGAACCCAACTTATAATGAACTCTGCGCCGTACGTTTCCTGCGGGATTATGCACTCCCTTGGAACAATTATAGTATAACATAGTGGGTTCTTATTGTCAATACTTTTTCTTAAAGAAAAATAATATATTATCTGCGGCCGGGCGCGACAACTTATGCAAGATAAGTCGTTGCGAGATTATTAAATTCTTCTGTATTAAGGTCTACATTAAAGAATCTATCATTTTTTTTGAAAGCATTTGGATACTTTTTTATATAATATGCACGACAGTAACTTTCTAATCCTTCTGCAGGATACGCACCGCAGTTAATAACACTTTCAATTTCTACTCCAATTATATCTAAATTAGAATAGTAACTTAAATGTTCTTTCATACGAGTTTCAATTAGTCGTGTAGTAGTTCCAATTTTAGAAAAGACTTTTTCTCCTTTTGAATTATAAAACTTACAAAGGTAGCAAAGTTCTGTCCCAATTTCATATTGTTTTTTAACTTTATCGACAATACCTTTGACAAGTCTTTTTATACCATAAAAAATTTTTCTTGCTTCTTCCAATAAATCTTCGTAATACTTCTCATATGTTCTAACTGTAGTAATTGCATAATGCGTTATGTCTGCAATCATTCGCCGCGGAAGGTAATTATCGTTTGCGTCTCTTTCATTACTTAGAAAGACAACATGTAAATGTCTTTCATGTGTTGAAAGAGTCTTATATAAATTCTCATCGTATGCGTTGTACATTAATTTGTCCTCCTCATTTACTGAAGACAGTATAACACATTGCGCGCGATTTGTCAACCCTTATTCATAGAAAGTTCACATTTATGCCCGGGCGCGGAGTGCATACCCATGCACTCCACCTGCATATTAATTAGGAAGTTTGGGTGCATACAAAACTCCATCTATACACCCTCTCCGCAAACATTCCACAAAAATCTCCTTTTCAATCATTACATCTTCAAGTCCTGTATGAGATTCGATAAAATTATTATCGCCACTCAAATATTTATACAAAATTTCTGCGGTGAATCTCGGTTTTTTATACATCGTGAGATAGTTATTATCGGCGCAGAATTTTTTGTATTCTTCATCTTTTCCAAAAATTTCTTTGGCCATTTTCAGACTATCCCAAATTTCAACCCCATAAGGGAAGAACCACCGAAATTTTGAGGAAGTCGCATACCTTTGGGAAAGATTGCAAGATTTATAGTCAAAACTTGCATTATGCGCCACGATTTTCTGTATATTATGCTGAACGCATACATCCTTCAAAATAAATTTTACAGTTTTGAGTCTGCGCAGAAAACGCTTCCCATTCTTAATATCTTCCCAATATTGGGGAATTTTTTCCGCAAAGTATGCGCTTGCCATCAATTCCTTATCGAGGAAAAAATCTGCAATTACATAACTATGCGATTCGTATACATGCCCTGTTGCATCAATAACCGCAAACCCAATATCATATACAATGGGGTCATCCAAAGAGTTCGCAGTTTCGGTATCAAGTACTAAGTATTTTTCCATTCGCTTTCGTTTCCTTTCCTTAACTTACAAGTAAAGTATACCACCATCGACCGCAAAAGTCAACCCCTAAAATTGTAAACAAAGTATGAACGAGTGCAAATGCGCCCGGGCGAGTTAGGGACGACTAACTCTAAAAGAGTTAGTATTCATCCCAATTTTTTTTATGCTTTTGTTTTCGGTTATATTTCTTTTTATCTTTTTCAATACGTGTATATGGTTTTACGCCACCCCAATCACCACGAATTTTATTGAGTGCGCGCAACTGTGCATCAGAAATAGTTTTACCCATCAGAATCCAATCCTCCTTTTATGGTCTGCGGCGATAAGAGTATAATTCATACCTTCGTTCCGAAAGATTTTAATTTCTTCGGTATTATTATTACCCTGAAACGCTTTCATAAATTCGTCCAGTTCCTTCTCCTTCTTCGCTTCGAAGAAAGCATACTGTCCATTTTTGCCTTTCAACTGAATAACATAATTGGTTTTCATGTTCTTATCTCCTTTTCTTTTCTGATATTAGTATACTACAAGTTTTAGAAAATGTCAAGTAGTAAAATATAAAAAATTAAATTTGCGGAGTGCATTATGAATGAACTTATTTTTTTATCGGTCATATAATCTTTTATTATACCAAGTGCGGCAAGTAAAATACCAAACCATCCCCAACGAATATCAAATTTTAATATAAGTATGATATTTAAAAGAGTAAGAATACAACGTAAATCATTTATTTCAAACTTATATTTCATTTGATGTTCTCCTCTCTTATCTTCATCTATAGTATACCATATAAAAGTAAGGTTTGTCAATCGTATTCATAAAAAGTTCACAATTAATTTGCGCCCGGGCCACGCCCAAAGGGAGAGGTTGCCCTCTCCTTTGGGTCACACTTGGGGATTAGAGGGAGTAACCCTTCACAATCCGCTTGTCCACCTGCACATCCACCACCTCAATCTCAGAGATGCGCTTGCAGATGGCAGTCGCCTTAGAGGTGGAATTGATACCCTCAACAGCGTCACGAATCTGCGCCGCAGTCCGCACCTGATGGTCAGCGAGCAGAGCCTTCACAGCATCCACGAGAGGAGCATCTTCAGAGGAACGCTTCTCAGCGGCCTTCTGCGCACGAGTGGCAGACTCCTTCGCCATCTTCACAAGCTCAGCCTGAGCCTTCTCAGCCATCTCAGCAGTCACCACAGCACCCTCAACAACAGCAGTCAGCATTTCCTTCATCGTCATAGTTTTTGTTTCCTTTCTTGTTCTTCGCCTTGGGGGTTATCTCTTTGGACACTTGCCTGTACTCTTGAACTCTTGTTTTATTAAGTAGAGGTTTTATCTCTTACTTTCTGTATTTATTATAGCACATCTTTTCTTTTTTGTCAACCCCTTTTTTCAACTTTTTTTAAGTTTTTTTCGGAGTTCTTAGGGAGTGCCATCCCTTACTTTCTGTACTTAGTTTACCATATTCGGCGTTGGTTGTCAAGGGGTTTTTCAAAATTTCTTTGAAAAATTTTTTCGTGGCACTTGAGATGGTACTGTTCTTTACCGCTTTGCGGTTTCTGTTGGCATCTCTGCTCGCGCCCCTTGACACCTTCTTTTCCGTGGGGAGCGTCGGTCTTTGTTTGACTTCCCCTTGGAACAATTATAGTATAGCAAATACTATCCTAAAAGTCAACCCCTTTTTAGAATTTAGTTATGCGATTCTGTCCTTTTTATGGGTCTATTTCGCGCCCGGGTAGTTAGCAGAAGCTAATGCTCCTGCCTTTACTATTTGTTAATGGTCAGTTCTGTCTGCACCACCTGAATTTCATCATTGGGGTCAAACCAATAAATGTCCCCATCATTTAAGTTGATGGCGTTGAAGTTTTCCATAAATTCATCATTAGTCGTAGATTTTGGAACCTTCAAAAACACATCTTTGACACCATAATGGGGACTAATGAAGGTATCCCCTTCGACTACGTTAGAAAAGTAAACTAACTTAGGAGTTACATTATTGTGGACAATCATAGCAATTCCTCCCAATTTTCCCAACATTTTTCACAACGCACCAGATACTTATTCATTTGTTTGTACTCCTCTCGTTTGATTCTGTAATTAGTATACCATAGGGTTATTCAAAAGTCAATACATGAAATTGTGAACTATTTGTGAACGGCGCCCGGGCAAATATGCATCGCGCGCATATCTATACAAAAAAAAGATTTTTATACAAGTCCTTTCAGAACCTTAATAATATTATTTACATCAAATGCGATTCCATTATCGCTTGCTTTGTTCCATTCCATTCTGTTATTTCTCTCATCATCGAAAAGAATACCATTTGGGAATTTCACAACTGAACTTTTCGGAGTACCATATGCGACGATGTGAATTTCGTCAAACTTTACGCTTTTCAAATGGGTAGAAAGCCACTTCTTTTTTGCGTTCGTTACTTTCATATCATAGTCACTATTCGGAACTTTGGAAAGCCAACTCACGATACCGATTTTATATCCTTTCGCCTGCAAGTTATTCAAAAGCCTTGCAAGACTATTCATATTCACCAAAGGTTTTGCGATTTCATAGGGAGTAGAATCATACGCCCTTAACATATCTAACCAATTATCAACCCCATAAAGATTGGCGATTGTTCCATCCATATCGAAGTAGATTGCTTTACTCATTTTAGGAAGTCCTTTCCTCTTTTCTTGTCTATATTATAAACCATAAATTTAAATTTGTCAATAACTTTTTTACTCGTTCATAGAAAGTTCACAATTGCGCCCGCCCGGGCAAGAGTTAGCAACTGCTAACCAATGTATAAAAAAAGAGAGTTTTAACTCTCCTTTTTTTCCTTGCTGGCTTTCTTTTCGGCCTTTACTTTCTTTTCGTTCTGCTTGAAAGTGTATGCCTGTGCATCTTCATACACATCATACCCATTTCCATTACGCTCACCCTTGGGAATTTGGAACACAATCTTAGTTGCGGTTTCCTCTCCATCTTCAACTGCGGGAACGCCATACGAACCAGACGCCACTTGGAGAACATCGAACCCTGCAGAAGTCAATGCGTTCTTGCAAATCTCCATAATCTGCGCACGAGTCTTTTCACCGATTTTTTTCTGTGCCATTAAATTTTCTCCTTTCATTTTTTCTAATATTATTATACCACAAAATTTAAAAATTGTCAAGTTTTAATTATCTATTTCCCATTCATTAATATCATACCAATCTAAACCTCCAGTTTTTTCTTTATCACGTTCGATGGCCTGATTGGCTTTTGCTTTAGTAGAATACACGCCCAATACATAAGTATTTTCATAATCATCATATCCACAAGTAACAACGAAAACTTTCATTTTTTATCTCCTTTTATTTTCTAAATATAGTATAACAGAAACTTTTCTAAATTGCAAGTCTTTTTTAGAAAATATATAATATATTATCTGCGCGCCCGGGCGAGTTAGCATACGCTAACTCATATGTAAAAAGAAAAGGGCAGTTATGCCCTTTTCAAATACCTTAGAGGGAGTAACCCTTGACGACCCTCTTGTTGACGACAACCTCGCCAACCTTGATGCCCTCGACCATCTTCAAGATGGCAGTGGCCTTGGAAGTGGACTCGATGCCCTCGATGGCATCCTTGACCTCGCTGGCAGTCCACACCTTGCAGTTGGACTTCAAGAGGTTCGTGACGGCCTCGACGAAAGGCGCATTTTCGGCGGCACGCTTTTCGGCGGCCTTGGAGTTGCGGCTTGCGCTCTCCTTATCCATCTTCACGATGGCGTTGGCGGCGAACTCACGCAGTTCGGCAGAGAGGGACTCGTTGGAAGCGATAGCATTGTAGAAGTTCTTAGTAGTCATTTTGTTTTCCTTTCTCGTTTTTAAGAGTTTCGTTCTCTTTTTCTGTATTTATTGTACCATAGGTTTAGGAGTTTGTCAAGGGGTTTTTCAAACTTTTTTTATTTTTTTTGTTTGTCCCTTTTGAATTCCTTGTCCCTTGGAACAATTATAGTATAGCAGATAGGCAGTAGAATTGCAATACCTTTTTTGAAAATATATAATATATTATCGAGTTAGCACACGCTAACTCGGCGCCCGGGCAAATAAAAAAAGGCTTGCGCCTTAGTCGATTCGAGTAGAACGAACGGATGCGGTGGCCTTAATTTCGTCACGTTTTTTTGCGATAGTGCGGTAACTTTTATCAGTAAGAATAATATGGGAACCATCAGTGAAGATAACGGTAAGAGTGTAAGTATGTTTCATAAGTGGTATCTCCTTTTCTTTTTCTATAAATATTATAACATCAGTTTTATAGTTTGTCAATACTTTTTTTGAAAAATTTTGGCCGGGCAATAGTTAACATATGCTAACTCGCGTCATAAAAATAAAAGCCTTTCGGCTTTTACTTGCAGTTCTTATTTAACCATTCAATCATTTCTTTGCTTTCGCTATGAAACTTAATTTTGATGCCGCCGCCATTCTTTTTGCTTTCTCTATCAAGATATCCGAACTTATGAACGAATTTTGAAAACTTGTTGATGTCCATAAGGAAAGCGTCAAAATCATTTGTGACAACTGCGAAAGTGTCAGAATGAGTATTTTTACGATACCGCCGCCAAATTCCTTCAAAAGTCTTACAACCTACGCAAAGGGAACCGCTCATAAGAGATGCCGAGGGAGTTTTGACAGAGATGTTCATATAACCCAATTCAATATCAGAACCTTTGTGGTAGGGCGTGCGGTCGGGCTTGCGACGATGAATCCCATAGTATTCGCAGAGAGTCCATTCTTTTGCGTTGCCGTTGTTCTTCGTTACTACTTCGTACTCTTTGATGTTGAATTTCATTTTTTTTGTTCTCCTTTTTTTGATGTCTTAAGTATACACTATAAAACCGGGTTTGTCAACTACTTTTTTAAAATATATAATATATAATTTCGGGAGTTGGCCCGGGCCAGAAGTATTTAACGAATAGTTGGAAGTATAAAAAATAGGAGAATTTTATTCTCCTACCATTTCATTATATATTATATCCATTACATCTTTTGCGTCTTTTTCACTTGCGCATTGGATAGTAGTTCTGTCTGCTGGGTCTGCGGGGTTCTTATAGTTAATAGTAACAATTTTTTTGTAAAAACTTACGTTGCGAATTTCCTCGCAATTTATGATATTTCCATAAATGTGAACGACTTTCATATTCTTACCTCCCAAAAATCTCGGAAATTTTGAAAACCAAAACGGTGCGCCAGTTCTCGAACCCGTATTTTGTGATTACTTTATTCTGCAACTTCTTCATTTTTCTGTACCTCTTTCTTTTTTCTGATTAAATTATACACTATAATTTCCGGTTTGTCAATACTTTTTTTGAAAAAAGTTTAACCTAAAAGCCATAAAATTGCGAGAAAACCGCCGCCCATAATAATTGCGGGAATAGCAATACTTAAAATTTGGAGAATAGTATAAATGGGGGAAGAATAAGGAATATAAATTTTAAAATTACAAATGCGGATAATCATTTTCTAAAAATTTCCTCTCTTTATTTTCTAATTAAATTATATCGTAAAATTATGAATAATTCAAGTTTTAATTATTAATAAATTTTGAATTGCTGGCGGCAATCGCCCGGGCAAACCCGAATATGAACAAATTATGAACAATTCTAAAAACCGGTTGACAATAGAAAAATATAGTGTATAATATAGGTAGAAAGAGAGAAAGAAAGGAAATAAAAAAATGAGTTACAACGAGATGACCGCAAAAGTCGCAAAGATGACCGATAAGCAGTTGAAAGATGCACAGTTTATTAACAATATGATTGACCGCTGGAACGATGATGACCGCCGCTGGAACTATGTGGTTACTACCGAGATGATTCGGCGTGGTATCTAAATAGTATATAACTTATATAACTTAAATATATAGTTACTATATAGTAACTATATATTTATATCTGCTGGCGGCTACCTTAGTTAGCACGTGCTAACCTTTGCCCGGGCAAGAGTTAGTCATTGCTAACTAACTTACTTCCTTTCTATTTGCTTTTGTTATGGTTCTTATACGAGAGAGTTAAGAACGTTGATGATGTTGGAAGGGTCGTATGCTTTGCCATTCCAGTTAAGACGATTGTTAATCTCATCGTCAAAGAGGATGCCGCCACCGCAAACAGTGGATTTATTTGTGCCATAGGGGACGATGTGGATTGCATTGAACTTTACGCTTCCAAGATGCTTCTTTAACCAGTTGAGTTTGCTGGCGGCTACCTTTGCGTTGTAGTTTGCGCTCCCACCTTTGGAAGTCCAAGAGATAATCCCAACGCTGTAACCTTTGGCTTGCGCTTTGTGGATTGCCTTGGCGAGAGTGTTCATATTGCCGATTGTGCTGGCGGCTTTGTAAGGGCTTGCATCCTCTGCGAGAAGCTTGGGAAGCCAGTTCGGAACGTTGTAGAGGTCTGCGATTGTGCCGTCCATGTCGAACCAGATAGCCTTTTTCATTTTCTTAGCTCCTTTCTTATCTTCTGTCTTATTATACCATGTAGCTTGTAGCTTGTCAAGAGGGAATTTGCTGGCGGCCGGGAAAAATCCCCAAAGGGGGAAGGTCAGGCGGTGACCTTCCCGTCCAGCCACCTCAGCATCTTGGAGGTGCAGTCCTTGTAGCGGATGACCTTGCGGTCGGCGGTCCAGTAGGCCCACATTCTGGTGAATTCCACGAACTCAGCTTTGTCCATCCAGTAGGCAACAACCACGTCGTCGATGATGGTGACCCATGCCCAGCGGTTGGAGTGAACCGTTGCAAGGTACTTGTCAAGGTAGGAGTCAAAGCAATCGCCCAACACTTTGTTGACCAGCGTCGCCTTTGCGCTCTTTACGCTTGTACGCAATTCTTGAATATCAGAGCATGTATCATAAGAGCCGTTCCCGTCCTTTTCAGCCTTAAAGCCCAACACGGACTTGAGAGCAATCTCACATAAGTCGCCGTGGTTCTTCCATGAGAGACCGCCGTCCATGGTATAGGGCGCGCCCTTGTGAGAGGGGTCATAAGTATAGGCAAGTTTCAAAGTGTTTTCCGTGCGGGTCATGGTAAAGTCTCCTTTTTGAGGGGTTGGAGTTTTAACGATAAACGTTAAATTTCCCTCTTCCTGTGGGTATTATACGCTCTTTTTTGACCCATTACAATAGAAAAAGCGCATTGTTCACAATTTCTTCACAATTCATTTTTTCGGTTCGTTTCGGGATTTTTAACCTAAAAAATTTTTAGTATACCATACTTATTTTTTTTCAGTTCTCCCTAAAAAATTTTGAGGGCGGGGCGTGGAATTGGGTAAAATGTGAATTTTTTGTGAACGAGTGCAAGCGCCCTGGAACATACGTACCACGAAATAAATTTTTCAATATCACCCCCATCCTATACGTACCACGAAATAAATTTTTCATTTAGATATATTTTAATAAACCTAAAATTTGACTTTTCTTATAATTCGTAGTATAATAGAAATAGATAGGGGAATTATATACCCTAATTTATGCACCGCGCTAGCGGAAGGAGGTATCTACGTTATTGGAAAATAAAAAATCTTATTTAACCTAGGGAAATAGACTTAACCTAAATTTTTCTATTCCCTATACGGAAGAACGAACCGAATTCGTAACCTCCTACCTAAATTCCGATACGTTTTCCTATAATCCTCCGACTAATTCTGAACTCGAAACAATGGCCAACTATATACTATGGGGTAAATAGCGCGAAACCGAAACTAACGTCGTATAGGATAAGTTAGTAGAGATTCCTACTCGCTCTAAGACGTGGGACCGCGCATAGAAAACGGAGTCTCTCGACGCTTTATTAGCCCAACCGACTTTTAGCGAACAACAACTAAATTCCCTTAATGGAACTAGATACCGCTACCCTAAGGAAACGCTCTCGCGCGCATAGGTACGTAAAGAAACGAATTCCGAGTCTACGTCCGATAAAGACCCTATATTTAACGATTTATGGAATCGAATAGACGAACTCGAACTCGAGTTAAACTACTACGACCTTATCCACGGAAAACGTAATACCGAGCCTAGAGCCGAACTAACGTCGAAATTCGACGCCGGCGCCCAATAGACGATAAAAGAACGAGCCGCCGTATTAACTCAATTTAAATATCTTAAGAAACGCCACCTTCTAGTCGAACTACGTCGCGAACAATTTACCCTAAGGGACTCTATAAAACCTACTATACTCCCCCATACAACTAGTTCCGCTATAGACGTATATGAAAACGGCCCAGTAGAACTCGATAGCGATATTATAGTAAGTCCTATCGGATTACGTTACGATTCCGACCTAAGTAGAAAGTTATTTAACGAATCCCGCTATCCTATTCCTTCCGATTTTACGTAGGACGAATTAAAAATCCTACTTAAATCCTATTGGACGCGTAAGGCGGTCGTCGCTAAAAACGATAGGTTAGTTTTCGACTTCGGTAATCCGACCCACGTAGGAGAAGTTTTTAGTTTATACGACTCCCTTCGGGCTAGCGAAGACGACGTTTTATCTACTACCCCAGAATTTATAGATACATTATAGTATTATATTACTATAGCCGACTTAACCGACGTTTAGCGTTCTATACTCGACCTTAAGCTAAAGCGAGTATCGAATGTAGATATAGCCGGGGGTATAAACGCGGAA
>Ga0265298_10006662_pt1 | contig 14208 bp, 8 predicted proteins | sample AusTroGonzalo_MG_3_FD_193486 | JGI IMG/M metagenome (GOLD analysis project Ga0265298, IMG submission 193486) | Bovine rumen microbial communities from tropical cattle in Woodstock, Queensland, Australia - Gonzalo_01 | ecosystem: Host-associated > Mammals > Digestive system > Stomach > Rumen ...
GTGCCGTAAAGGAAGCCGTGGACAAAGGGCGAGTAGCCCTCGCTCACAACGTCAAAGGTCTTGGCTTTCACGTCGGGAGAGATGTTCGTGACAATGATGTCGCGTCCGGGGATCTCGACTGTCATGACATATTGGCCGTAGGGCAGCGTCAGAGCCGTGGAACGGCCCTTGTCGGTAGTGAAGCCTGTCTTCGACCCTGCCTCGACAAAAGCGCCCTTTATGGGCAGTTTGGAGCGGTTGTCGGAAAGCTGGGCGTAAACGATGCCGCTGCCCGAAAGGTCCTCCGCCTGCAAGGTAACCGTCTGGGACACGTTTGTGATCACGGTCTCATAGACGACGCCGGCGTAGCGGTCGCTGGAAAGACAGAGCTTCACTTCGCCGTAAGGCAGACCTTCCAAAACGAAGGTGCCGTCCACCTCGTTGGAGACGGCAAGAGAGTAATTTTTGCCCACGGCCCTCAGGATACATTCTCCTGTGGTGTCGCAGCCGTAAACAGTGTTGGTTATGACTACGCCCGCAAGCGAAGCGTAAAAGTCGTTTGCTTCGGCAGGCCTGCTGACATAGAGCGTGAGGACGGAAGGAGAACTGACGGCATGATCGTTCTGAGCGTAGCAGAGGAAACAGTAAAGGCCCGGCTTTTCAGGCGTAACCGAGAAGGAAGCGGAAGATTGGTCCTCTATGAGTCCGAGCTGCGGGTTGGAGAAATTCTCCCTCCAGACGATCTCGTTCTCCCCTTCCCTTTCGACTTGGAGCGTTACGGATTCGCCTAGGTCAATGAAAAGGTCGTTTTCGCCTCCCTCGAAGCTCGCCTTGACGCTCAGCGCATCGACCGGGCTGAAGCGGGTGGAGGTGCCGTTCTCTTTGCCGTAGGCCCTTACCTGGCACTGGACAAGGTAGGATCTGTCGGCTTTGAAGGTGTGGGTGATCTCGGCGGGAGACTGCCAGACGGTCCAGCCGGCGCCCTCGTCCCAGTTGAAACGCACCTCCGCTTCTCCGAGAGCGTGCAGGAGAACTCTGGGGAAGTAAGTGACGGTCGTCCCCTCTCTCTTTGTCTCTTCCAGGAAGACCTCGGGGTCTATGACAGTAGCGGACACTATGTTGGTAACAGCGGCCGCCACGTCTTCGTTCGGTTTCAGCGCCTGCGTCACGAGTTCGTGCTCGCCCTCGTCAAGCGTCAGCGTGGCGTTAAGCAGCAGTCCCTTTTGCGGAGCGCCTATCTCTACGCCGTTAAGGAGCCAGCGTAAAGAATAGCCTTGCTGACTGCCAAGATCGGAGAAAGTAGTTTCAAATCCGCCCGTGAACTGGAAGGGGCCCTGGTAGGCAAGCTGGCACGGCGAATAAGGGATGGACACTCTCACGTCATAACTTTCACCGCCTATTTTGACTCTGACGGTAAAGTTGCCTGCGGTGCCGTTGGTTTTTTCATGAGCGTAATTGAGAAGAATGGCCTGGTAGGATCCCTCGCCGCCAACCGTGCCGGTCAGAGGATAAGCGCTGACAAGCGTGCTCAGCGGTTCGATCTCGAAGTCGTAAGGCAAAGATCCTTTGTTGCCCAAAACAAGGACCGCCGAATGGCCGTTGCTCATGGTGATTTTGTTGGCGAAGAAAGGAATGGCGCTGGAGCCGGAGATCACGATGGTGCTCTCCTCTCTCGTCACCGCATCGTAATCGTCCTTGACTTCGCACTCAACCTTAAAACTGCCGGCTTCCGTGAAGGTGTGCGCAAAGTAATAGCTGTTGGTCCAGGGGCTCCATTCCTCTTCTGGAGCGAAGCGCCATCTGACGGTGAGAATGTCGTTGGTGCCGGGGTCGGAGGGATAGGCATGGAATATCAAACGCTTGCCGGCCATCTTTTCCTCCGTCTCGCACTCGAAGGTCACGTGCGGATAGCTGTTGGTGACGTGCAGAATGGTTGTGTCTTCGAGAATGTCGGTCTGGATCTCCTGCTCCGTCACTTCGATCTTCACCGGGTAATCGCCCGGCGTCATGATGATCCTTTCGTTGAAGGCGTAGTCGTAGTGGTTGGTCAAAAAGACCGTGTCGAAGGCTCCGACCGTCCAGCGGATCATGGGCAGATAGCCCGTGGTGCCTTTGGCCGTGAGGTGCGCTATCTGCCCCTGGCCTATGGTGTATTCGCCGTTGGCTTCCACGGTGTCGACAGGTATGCCCGCGACGCCTTTTCTCACGAGCGTCGTGAAGACGTGGTCCGAGTAATTGGCTCTCAGCCAGTAGTAATACGTGACACCGCCGTCCACATGTGTGTCCTTAAAGCCGGCCGTGCCGCCTTCCAGGGTGGCTATGGAGACCGCCGTGTCGAGATCGTTGACAGTGGATCTCAAGATCTCGAAAGTTTCGGGCTCGGTGACGTTGCGCCAGACCATCCTGATGTAGTCGTTGGTGTAGCCTCCGGGAACGATCGTAAAGCCCATAGGCCGCTCGGGAGGATTAAGCGATTCGTAAGTGAAGCCCATCCTCAGATCATCCAGTTCGCCCTGGAAGTTGTTCATGGAATAAAGCGTGAGATAGCGGTAGTTGCCGAAATAAGAGGTGTTGCTGGCTTCCAGGGTAAAAGCGGCGCTGGAAGGATCGGGCTCAGTCTCTTCCTCGTAATCTTTCCAAATGCTGACCGTGGTGTCCTCAGGACCCATCTCAAAGTGAACCAGGACGCTGAAGGTCTTGTCGTATTCATACGTCAAACCCGTGTTTCCGTTTATGATCCTGATCTTGCCATCGCCAAATCGAATGGGTAAACTGCCCAAGTAAATGTAGAACAAATTCTCATTCTTTATGTTCAGGGTGCTCCTCAGCCAGAAGTTCGTCCTGCTGTAATGATAGTCGCCATTGATGTTATGCCCCCAGAAAATAAAGCGTCTGACCGATTCGGAGCCGGCGTTGTTGTTGTTGATCCTCAACACTCCGCCTCTGTGGAAGCCCGGTCTTTCCATGGTGTCGGAAACGGTCTGGAAAATACTGGTGTTGCAGTTCTCCCAGGGTGTGCAGAAACCTTCGCCGCCCTCCTGCCACATAAGGCCCATGCCGCTGGGATATTCGAACTCTTCGTTGCAGATCAATCCGTCTACGTCGGGAATGACGGGAGTGCAGCGGTATCTGGCGGCGTAGCGTCTGATCTTCGTCCAGGTATCGGCCACGCGGCATTTGGCGTTGGTGGAAATGGGCACGCCGTCGTAGTAGATGTTGGTGGAGGAATAGTAGTTGAAAAGGCCTGCGGAGCGGGCCATGACGGAGCCGTATTCCCTGGGCGCTCCGGGAGGCGTGTTGTGGCAGCCGAAGCTGTGGTCGAAGAGGCTGTTCCTGTTGTTTTCCGCGTAGGTGTCGATGTAGTGGCGGCCGCCCATGGTGTGGCCGTCCTCATGGCACCAACCAGTGCCGCCCAAAAAGTCGGAGTCCATGCAGTTGAAAGGAATGGACTCGGACCCGGTTATGGAATAGTTGACGTTGGCAAGGCCGGTGTAGGTGGCGTGCTTGATGCCGATAGAACCCATGTCACATCCGTAGCGGCAGCGCATATCGTAAGCGTCCTGGCAGCCGTTCCTGTAGCCGTTGAAGTCGCCAAGGCTCTTGCCGGAATTGTGGTTGTCAGGATAATCAGTAAGCAGCTGCGAGTGTCCCAGCCTCAGACAGGCTTTGATGTTGCTGTTGCTAAGCAGCAAGGTCCCGTGGACGATGCCGTGCGCCATGAGGTGGTTGATGCCGCCTTTCCTCTTGGAATACTCGTAGGCGTCCTTGGTGTAGCAGATGAGGTAATTCTGCGTCACGTATTCCGGCACTTCCCAGATGTTGGTGTAGAAGGTGGCCGGCTGCGGGGCGGAAAAGTTGGCCTGGATCTCAGCCTTCTGCTCTTCCGACAGCTCGGAAAGAGCCGCGCCGTCCTCGTTGCCGCAGCGGAAATCCTTCATGCGAGAATCCTCGCTGTAGGCTGTCAGTTTTCCGCTGGCCTTAGTGTAGAGGATATTGTATTCCTTGGCCGCATAGGTGTACTCCATCCAGCCAACCAATGCGTCCTGGTCGTAGGTGAAGTGGAAGATCTCCCTGTAGCCGTTGTTGCGGGGCTGAAAATAACCCGCCCTCACTTCCACCATGTTGACGTCGCGGTAAGCTACGCCCACGGTGCCGGTGAAAATTCCCTCGGCAGTCTTGAATATGATCTGATCCTTGTACTTCAGGGCTTTGACCTGTTCCGGAAAATCCGGGTCCTGAAGTTTCGTGACGTCGGTTCCCATGATCTTGGCCGCGCTGGCGGATTCGAAATCCACCACCAAGAGACCTTTCTCTTTTTCAGGCGGAGTGGCGAAAAGAGAAGCGGAAACTAAAAGGACGGAGAGCAGGAGGAGTTTTTTCATTGTGGTTCCTTTATTCGTGTCTCATATAAATTAGGCCGAGAGCAAAGAGCATGAGCGACGCCAGGATCGGTTCCGGCGTCAGCACCGCGTCTTTGTGCCCGTTGTTTTCAAGCTGTATGTCTATGTTCAGATTGTCGTATCCTTCCGGCCTGAAGCGCAGAGTGGTCTTCGTTTCGCCCAAGGCAAGATCAAAGTAAGGCAGTCCGTCGAGATTGTAGCGCTTGGCAATGTTCATGGTCTCTTTGCTGAGAACCTGGATCTGGCCGTTCGTCACGATCTCGTTGCCGGTTCCGTAAAGGAGTCCGCTAAGCGCGTACTGCCTGCCCTTCATGGCGATAAAGTAGCTGGCGGTCTGGGAGAAGGCGGAAACGTTTGTGACAACAGGATCCATACCGGGATAGCTGAGCGTGGCCAGATACTCTCCGTAGGGAAGCGTAAGCGCCGTGGAACGGCCTTTGGCGTTGGTCCTGACCGTCTGACCGGCCACTCTGACCTCCACGCCTTCCAGAGGCAGCGCCGAGCGTTCTCCTGTGCAGTTGAAGTAGACGTAGCCCACGCCGCTCTTGGGCGGCAATTGGAAAGTGATGCCGGAAGCTCCTGAAACGGCGACGTTCGTCAGAACGGAATCAAATTCGGGATGAGTGACGTTGATCTCCAGCCTGTCGGAAAGCGAACCCTGAAAAGTCGGGAATATAAAGACGCCGTCGGCTCTGTTGGTAATGAAGTAGACTTCCTCGCCGGACCTTACGCCCACAGCGCAGCCGCCCAGGGGGCCCTCGCCGTAAATGGTGTTGGTGATAACAAGGCCGCTGAGATCGTAGGAATTGAAGGAGACCTCCGAGGGGCCGACCTCGACTCTTATAAGCTGAGGAGCTGAGAGCGCCTCTTCATTCGCCTGGTAGTAGGCGAAGCAGTAAGTTCCGGCTTTCCCAAAAGGACCGCACACGGGCGTTTCGCCCATGAGGTCTTCGACAAGGCCGAGTTCCGGATTCATGGGATCCTCGCGCCAGAAATTTCTCTTGCCGGTCTCGCCCAGCAGCGTCAAACTTTCTCCGGGCGCGACGGCGATCTCGGTGCCCTCGTGTCCTTCTACCGCGACACTGAAATCAAAGACGTGTCCCGGCCGGAAGATAACAGCGGTGCGGCTCACAGCGCCGGCGGCTGACACTTCGCACTTGACGTAATGATCGCCTGCGTCTGTGAATTCATGCGTGAACTCGTCCCCTTCCGCAAGTTCGTGCCAGGTGGTGTAGCCCAAGCCTTCGTCCCAGTCGAAGCGGATCATCGTCCCCTCTTTCCAATTGGTCAATTCGGGAACGTAGGTCACGCCGCGATCCGTCCTGGCTTTTTCCGTAAGATAGAGTGTGGGCGTAAACGGCTCTACGAAAAGATTGGTACTTACGCTCTTCAGGACGCCGCCCTCGGAGTCGAGGGCTTCCAGGGTCACCTCATGTTCGCCCTCGGGAAGATATTCCTGAACCAGAAGCGCGCCTCCCTCGCCCAATTCCTCACCGTCCAGGAGCCAGCGGTAATTTCTGGCGCCGCTGGAGCCGAAGTTGTTCAATCTCAGCGCGTCGCCCTCAAAGACAGAGAAACTGCCGTTGACCGCAAGCCTGACGTTGTCGTCGGACGCGTATGTCCTCAAATTGACCGCGGTCTCTTCGCCGCCTATCACGACCTTGAAAGTGTAGCTTTTGTTGCGGCCAAGAACTTCAGGATCAAGCTTTATGAGCAGAGAACGGCCGTGGCTGTCCACTTCGCCAACCATTGGTGTGATCGTGAAGGGCGCGCCCTCGTTGCACGTAATTTCATAAGCGTAGGGCTCCGTGCCCAGGTTGCGCAGCGCGAAAGAAACGCTCTGCTCCCCTTCCGGCACCTGCACCAGCGTCACGAAATCCGGTATGGAGCGCGCCTCGCCGATAGCGAGAGAAAGTTCCGTTTCCGAAACGGCGCCGTAGTTGTCCCTGACCTGACACTTCAGGAGATGGTCGCCGGAAGTCTCGTAGGTGTGTACGAACTCGTAGTTCGAACTCCAATCCGTCCATTCTTCCGAGGCATCAGCCTGGTAGCGGACTTCCAATACGTCGTTGGTGCCGGGATCCCAGGGACTGGCCCTGAAGGTCAGAGGACGCTTGGCCATATTGTCGCCCCTGATCATCTCGACGCTCACGTGAGGATAGGAATTGGTGACGGTCAGAGTCGTGTAGTTGGTGACGATGCCGTCGTAGGGGCGGCGGCAGGAGCGCATAAGAAGCGTGACGTCATACGTCCCTGGCGTGAAGGTTGACATGTAGGCGTAGTACATGTTGTTGGTCTTCATCTGCGACTGCGTGCCGCGCAATTGCCATCTGAAGGCGCTCTCCCAGCCCTTGGAGCCTTTGGCCGAGAAATAGTTGGTCTGCCCCTGGCCCACCACATAGGGACCGTTAGGCTCAGGGATCTGAGTCAAGCTCCCGAGAAGTCCCGAGACCGGCACGGTGAAGAGCCATTCGCTCTCCGCGTCCTTGGGCGCGGCCATATAATACCAGACGGTGTCGCGGGGAGCTTCGTCCACGTAGGAATAGCGTCCGCCCTCATGGGTAACTGTCGCGATCTTCACTCTGTCGGAAAGTTCCTCGCTCTCGCTTCTGAAAATGTCGTATTCACCCGGCGTTCCAAGGAAAGAGAAAGTGAGAGCGTTCTCCCCTTCTTCCAGTTTAGGTTCCTGGGGATGCTGCGCCACGACCACTTCCTCGAAGCTGCGGCCCATCCTCACTTCGTCCACGATGAACTTGGCGCCCTTGCGGCCCTCTATGATCACCCTGTTGAGGGTGTAGGTTACGTAATAGCTGAAATTGGCCTGGGCGGTGGAAACGTCAGGCTCGGACGTGATGTCGGGATCCACCCAGAAGTAGACCTTGCTTGCGTCTATGTCGACTTTCACAAGGAAGAGGTTGGTGGAAAAAGGCGGCATCGTCACGCCCGTAGAGATGCCGTTCAAATAGATCTCGTCCGTATCGGCGCGCTTGGCGAAACGCAGGCTGCGTCCCAAGCCCACGCCGAAGAAATTCGGGTCGTCGTTCTGGCGGCTGATAAGGCAGGAGAACCAGAGCGGCTTGTTTACCCTGCTGCTGAGGAAGGGCATCTTGAGGTCGCAGCAGGAAGGATCGTTGCCGCCGCACCTAGAGATGGCGTTGCTGGTCCAGGTGTCGCAGTAGACCGCGTTGCCGCTGCAATGGAGACCGGGATAAGAAAGACCGCCCGTGATCTGAAAAACTTTGTTGGAGCAGGTCCACCAGGGTTCCCACCAACCGCTGCCGCCTTCCTGCCACATAAGGGAATCGTCCAGCTTGTAGTTGAAGCTCTCCTCCGCGTAGATGCGGGAAGGCTTGGGCTTGGCAAGATAGTTTGCGGCGTACTTCCTTATTTTTTTCCAAGTCCTGGCCACGTTGCGGCGGCCGTCCACGCCCAGGGGCGTTCCCTCGATGAAGGCGTTGGTGTCGCAGAAATTGTCGGTGCGGTGCCCGGCGTAGCTCATGATGCTTCCGTAAGAGTCGTCGCCGCGAAGGGTGTAGAAGCTGCCCACGGAGTGTCCGAAAAGGCCGCCTGATTCCGGGCCTGCGCTGTAGCTCTGCTCGATGGCGTGCTGGCCGCCCATGTTGTGGCCGATCTCGTGGATCCAGCTGTGCCAGGCCATGTAGTCCACATGGACCATGTGCGAGGCGTCCTTGTCGTACATGCCTGAGGCCGTGCTGGCCACGTAGGCCAATCCTCCGTAGTTGCTGATTTCCGGCACGATGGTGCGGATGTCGCAGCCGTAGTGGCACTGGAGGTTCCTGACGTTGTGGAAAGGCTTCCTGTTGCTGCCCAAAGCGCTGAGGTCCTGGCCTCCGTTGCCCTGGCTGACGTAGTCGACGCCCTCGCTGTGGCCCAGGACAAGCGTGCAGGGCACGCCGCTCGTGATAAGGCAGAGATTGCCCAGCTCCAGGCCCTGCGCGATATGGTTGTTGATGCCGCCCCGGTCCTTGAGATGCCGTGACGTGTTGAAGGTGTACATGACCAGGAAGGTCTGAGTAACCATGACGCCGTCGTTCCAGATGGCGGGATCGTCCTTTTGATCGTAGTTGGCGGCCACCATGCCGGCGTTGATCTCGCATTCGCGATCAAATTCGTCGTTGCCGCAGGAAAGAGGATATTTCTTGTTGAAAGCGTTGACGTCCAGCCTGTCGATAGTAACGGGATGATTGCCGATCTTTTTCACGATGTCGTAGCTTTCCGGCTTCATCGTGTCGTAGACTCTGCCGACGACCGCGTCGTCGTCCCAGGTCATGCGGAAGTGTCCGAGTCTGTCGTCCAAAAAGCCCGATCTGACTTCCACGAAGTTCACGTCCATGTACGAGCGAGAGACCGTGCCGGTCAGACTGGTGGTCCTGGAAGTTTTGATGACCAGCTTGTCGCCCAGCTTGAGCGCCATCACTTCCGCGGCGAAAGTGGCGCTCTGCTCTTTAGAGATTTCGGAATTTATCTGGTTCTCCGGAATGGGCGTAATATCGATGACGCGTTCCGCTCCCAAAACTGAAAGCGAGACTAAAGCCAGGAACAAGCAAAGGTTTCTCATGTCAAACTTCCCTGATTTTTATATATAAAACACACATATTTATATTTTAGCAAAAAAACGCCCCGTTCGAACATTCGAACGGGGCGTTGAAAATTTTCTCAAATTTTACAGAAAAAATCAGATCCTGAAATCTTCGCCGAGATAGATCCTGCGGGCTTCCGGATCGTTGATAAGCTTGTCGGCGGAGCCTTCTATAAGGATCTCGCCCTGGTTGATGAGGTAGGCCCTGTCGGTCACGGAGAGCGTCTCTCTGACGTTGTGGTCGGTGATCAGAATGGCGAGGTCGCGGTGCTTCAGTTCCCTGATGATCTGCTGGACGTCCGCCACAGCGATCGGGTCGACGCCCGAGAAGGGTTCGTCGAGCAGGATCAAAGAGGGGCTCGTGACCAGCGCGCGGGCGATCTCGAGGCGGCGGCGTTCGCCGCCGGAAAGCGTGTAGGCCTTGCTTTTGGCGAGTTTCGAGATGCCGAGCTCCTCCAAGAGCTCATAGGATCTTTTCTTCATCTCGTCCCTTTTCATGGGCAGCGTTTCCATAATGGCCATGATATTCTCGAAACTCGTCATGCGCCTGAAAACGGAAGGCTCCTGCGCCAGATAAGCGATGCCGTGCTGGGCGCGGTCGCACATCGGGTCGTTGGTGATGTCCCTGCCCTGGAAGACCACTCTTCCCTGGTTGGGACGGATGATGCCCACTATCATGTAGAAGGTCGTCGTCTTGCCTGCGCCGTTGGGGCCCAGGAGACCGACGATCTCGCCTTTATTGACATGGATGCTGACGCCTTTGACCACGTTGCGCTGGTTGTAAGTCTTGACCAGCTTCTCAGTGTAAAGGACGGCGTCATTCGGCGGCGTGAAATCTCCGCTCATTTTTCCTCCTTGATGTTGGGAAGCCTGAGCTTCCCGTCCTGAATGTTCAGGGTAATGCGGGCGCCGTCGTCCAGGCTGAGTTTCTTGTGGCGGTTGTCCCAGGTAATGGCGGAGCCCGAGGCGGTGTTGCCCCTCAGGTCGCGCATGATGGGCTCCCCGGTCATCCTGAAAGTGTCTTTCACCGCGTCGTAGGTCAGCTTGTTGCCCGTTACGGTCCCCTGCGAAGTGCGGATGAGGACTCTGCCAAGGGCTTCGATCTTGCCGATGTCGTGCGTCGACTGATCCTGGTAGACGATGGCTTTGTCGGCCCTGACGGAAACGTTCGTGATGCGGTTGGCGGCCGTGCCGAAAGCGTCCACGGACGTAAGCTTGACGTTGCCGGTGAGAACGAAGGTCCCGTTAGTCTCCATGGTGGTGGAGTCGGCCGTGATCATCACGCGGCCGCTGCCATCCTCGGCGAAAAGCGTTCCGCACAGGAGAAGGACCAATATCAGAAAGATTTTTTTAGACATGAGCGTTCCCTTTTAGAATAAGAATTTTTCCTTGTCTTCGCTGGAGGGCGTAAGAATGATCTCAGGAGACTCGAAATCGCACTTGGCCTTCAGAAGGTCGACCGTAAGGCGGCGGCAGCGGATGTAGTTGGAGCCGTTGCGGACAATGGGCGGCCCTCCGGTCATGATGACCTTGTTCTGGGCTTTTTCCCAAATGCCGCGGTCAGCGATGACCTCCGTCTTGGTGTTGGTCTGGTCGTTGAAAACAACGTGCACGTTGCCGACGGCCACGACGCGCGAAAAACCGTCCACGCCCTTCAGGCCGAGTTCCTCGACGGCCTGGTCGCCGCCTTTCTTGTCATCCTCGAAATAGACGGTGGCGTTGTCGGTCGTCAGTTTGCGTTCCCCGTCGGTCACGACGACATGCCCTCTTAAGTAAGCGGTGTTCTCCTCGAAGGAGTATTTCAGTTCATCGGAATTGATGGTGACGTCGCTCTTCTCATCTTCCTTCGCGAAGAGAGCGATAGCCGCGCACAAAAGTATGAATATAGACGCTTTGAGCTTCATGATCATTTCCCCGCTTTGAAAACTTCGATGCTGTTCTTCTCCACTTTGGCCTTGATCTCAACATCATGGAAAAGCTTGCATTCCTTCTTTTCCTTCGTGTAGATGACGTAGAGGCCGCGCCCTTTTATCACTCTGTCGCCGTCCAGCAGCTGGACGGTCTTGTCAGTTTCTATTTCTCCGGTCTCCCTGTTGACGTCGGCGTACTCCGTCAGAAGCTTGACGACCGTGCCGTCGCGCCTGAAGAGCGTGACGATCACGTCGAAGACGCGGATCTTCACTCCGCCGGCCTGCTTGGCGCTCGAACCTTCCAGGACCCAGCGGCGGTCGCCAGTCTCGTCGACTTCCATCAAAGTCACGCCGTCCAGCATCTCCATATCGTCGAGCATCTCGTCGCGGTTGTTGCCGGACTTGACGTTCTGAGTAGCCGCGACCGCCGACTGGGCGGGGGCTTTCTCCTCCGCTAAAAGCGGAGACGCGAGTAGCAAAATCAGGATAAGCAGCTTAAGCATAATATTCGGCTATGACTTTTTCCCAAAGGGACTGACCTTTCAAAATATATTCTATCACTTCTCTGACAGCGCCCCTGCCTCCGGCTTTCAAGGTCACGAGCTGAGCCGCTCCTTTGCATTCGTTGGAAGCGTCGCCCACCGCCACGGGAAGCCCGGCTTCCCGCATCATGGGGATGTCTATGATGTCGTCGCCGATGACGCAGATCTCGTTTAAGGGAACGCCGCATTCGCGCGAAAAGCGCTTCAGAACTTCCGATTTGTCGCCGCATTTCTGGTAGACGTATTTCAGGCCGAAATCCTGCGCGCGTTCGCTGACGGCCACAGATTCGCGCCCCGTGATGACAGCGAAATCATACCCCGCTTTCAGCCAGAGCCTGACGCCCAGGCCGTCCTTGCAGTCGAAGCGCTTCAATTCCATGCCGGCGGTCCCGTAGATGATGCCGCCGTCAGTCATGACGCCGTCGATGTCGACCGCGATGGCTTTTATCGAGCGCAGCGTGGATAGCTGTTCCGGAGTGGGATTTTTGTCTTGCCAGTGAGGCATTTTTACATTCCTATGAGTTCGTCGTCGTCCAGAAGGCCGAGCAGTTTTCCGTTCTCGTCGACCACCGGCAGCTGGGAGAATTTCTTCACCGTCCCGCCCATGATCTCGGCGGCTTCAGACGCGAGGTAGCCGGGAGTTATGGTGTGCGGTTCCTTTATCATGACCGCGGAGACTGGCTGCATTATAGCTTCCGGATCGTTCAGCATCGCGCGGCGGAAATCGCCGTCCGTGAAGAAGCCGCAGAGCTTGTCGTCAGAATCGACCACGCAGGCCGCGCCGTTCTTGGTCTTCGTCATAAGCACGACCACGTCGCGCACTATGGTGTCCGGACTGACTTTGCAAAGACGGTCGTCCTTGCGCATCAGCTGCTCGACTTTCATCATCTTGCGGCCCAGAGCTCCTCCCGGATGCAGCAGAGCGAAATCTTTTTCCGTAAAGTTTCTCTTCTCGACCAAGGCCATGGCGAGGGCGTCGCCCAAAGCCAGCTGCACCGTGGAAGAGCAGGTCGGCACCATGCCGAAGGAGCAGGCTTCCTTGGGAACGTAAGAGGATATGAATTCGTCGGCCGCCTTCGCGAGAGTGGAATCCTTGCGGCCGGTCATGGCGATGAGCTTGGCGCCCCTCTGCCTGAGGCAGGGAAGGATGGCAGTGACTTCGCTGGTCTCGCCGCTATTTGAGAGCGCCAGGACGACGTCCCCTTTCATGACCATGCCGAGGTCGCCGTGAAAGGCTTCGCCCGGATGGATCGCGAAAGCGGGAGTGCCGGTGGAGGCCAAGGTCGCCGCGATCTTCCTCGCGATGTGGAAGCATTTGCCCATGCCGAGGACGATCACACGCCCCTTGCACGCGTACATCAGTTCAACGGCCTTGGAAAAGGATTCGTCGAGCCTGCTGGAGACGTCGTCTATGGCGCGGGCTTCCAGTTTCAGGACATTTCTGGCTACGGTAAGATGATCCATATCTATTCTCCGTTGACGCAGGCGTCAACTTTCATAAGCATCTCGGTGAGCGCTCCGAACTTTGAGAGCGGCCAGCTGTTCGGGCCGTCGCAGAGCGCCTTGTCGGGGTCGGGGTGAACTTCCATGAAGACGCCGTCCACACCGGCCGCCACGGCGGCTCTGGCCAGAAGCGGCACGAAGGTCCTGTCGCCGCCGGAGCAAGTCCCCTGACCGCTGGGCAGCTGGACGGAGTGCGTGGCGTCGAAAATGACCGGCACGCCTATCTGGCGCATGACCATAAGTCCGCGCATGTCGACCACGAGGTTTCCGTAGCCGAAGGCGGCGCCCCTTTCCGTCAGCATGATCTTCTCGTTGCCGGTGGAAGCGACTTTCGCCACAGCCTGCGCCATGGTCTGGGGAGCCACGAACTGACCCTTCTTGATATTTATCACGCGTCCGCTGCGGCCGGCTTCGACCAGAAGGTCGGTCTGGCGGCAGAGAAAAGCCGGGATCTGGATGACGTCCGCGACGGCTGCCACTTTCTCAACCTGCCAGCTCTCATGGACGTCGGTCACTATCGGTAAACCGGTCTCTTTCTTCACTTCGGCAAGTATCTCAAGGCCCTTTTCCAATCCGGGGCCGCGGAAATTGTTGACCGAAGTGCGGTTCGCTTTGTCAAAACTCGCTTTGAAAACAAGGGAGAAGCCTTTCTCCTGCGCGATCTTCTTCAGCGCAAAGGCTTCTTCCATAACTTTGTCCGGGCTTTCTATCACGCAGGGCCCGGCCATGAAGAAAAGCGGCTCTCCGCCGCCCGCGAAAAACGACGCGATCCCGACTTTGCGGGTCGCAAGCTTTTCCGGCGCGGCGCTGACGCTGATATCGTATTTGTCGTCAGTCATCAACTTCTCTCCCTCGCTTTTAAAATTTCTTCCGTGGCGGCCAGGTCTTCCGGAGTGTCTATGCCGGGAGCCGCGCCGTCCACTTTCACGCAGACGATCCTCATGCCGTTCTCGAGTGCTCTCAGCTGCTCGAGTTTTTCGCTCTGCTCCAAAGGAGAGGCCGGCATTTTCGCAAAACTCAAGAGGGCCTCCCTCTTATAACAGTAGAGCCCAATGTGGGCGAAATACGAGGCCTTGAAATCGTCCCTGGGGTAAGGTATGGGCGCTCTGGAAAAATACAGCGCTCTCCCCTTCTGGTCGAGGACGACCTTCACTTTGTTGGGATTCTGGGCTTCTTCTCTGCTCACGGGATAGACGAGCGTGGACCAGTCGGCGTCGGATTTTTCCAGGGCGTCAATGGCCTTTTCAACGGCCGCTGGGTCGATCAGAGGTTCG
>Ga0265298_10006663_pt1 | contig 14207 bp, 4 predicted proteins | sample AusTroGonzalo_MG_3_FD_193486 | JGI IMG/M metagenome (GOLD analysis project Ga0265298, IMG submission 193486) | Bovine rumen microbial communities from tropical cattle in Woodstock, Queensland, Australia - Gonzalo_01 | ecosystem: Host-associated > Mammals > Digestive system > Stomach > Rumen ...
TTCAGTCTGTTGAACTCTTTTTCCGCCCACTGAACCAACTCTGTCATTTGGTTTTCGTCGCATACAAAGAGAATCACATCCACTTTTTCAATAATATGGTTATTCTCATCTCCGTATTTTGAGGCGTAGGCTTTGGACACTTCTTCGTCGCGGAGTTGCCTGTCTGCGATACGCACCTGGCGGTCCAAATCGACGGATGATTCCGAGAACAGATTTCCCGTTACGGCCGATTTAATTGGCTCGCCAAAGGCGTCATACACATTTGCCAGCATTTCAAAGTTCATTACTTGTTCCTTGGCGGCTGCATATTTGCCGGAGTGCTTGAGCCCAAGAATATAATCATGTATGCGCTCCACGATGTTCGCTACCACCTTTTCTCGTGCCGTTACATCCAATCTGGAGAGAAGCAGGAAATTGGAAAACTCAAAGAGCGATTTGAGATAGTCACTCATCTGGAAATTACGCACTTGATAAGAGCGCAGAGCCAAAGAGTTGATAAACTTAACGATCCGTGGACGGTCAAGTTCGTATTCAAAGTCTATTGGGTTATCAGCCGGTTCTACGATATCCGTATTCGGTTGATGCGTATATGTCGGAGTCGGTTTTGCTTGTGTCTGCGGAATATTGGGCTGCGGTGATGGGGTCGGAATCGTTGCATTTCCGCCATTTGTTTCATCAAACAATGATGGATAGTCATCCACCGGTGTTTTCGGCGTGTGTTTGATAACAGGGCGCGTGGTTAATACCGTATATGCGCCATGCTCTAATTCGTCGCCATATACATCCGTCGGCAATTCGCCGCCTTCGGAATTCTGCAACTCATCCACCACTTGTTGCACTTTGTCGGCATCAAAGTGCGGCAGGAACAGCTGCACATCATTAAGCATATCATCCACCATGATACGCTGCTGTATCGGGGTGCGTACCATGCGCCCGAGTAACTGGGCTATGGCGGTAGCATCCGTATAACGGCGGAAGGACATCATCGTTTCTGCACGCGGGCAGTCCCATCCTGTGGAAAGGGTCTCTTTGAAGAAAACGACACGCGCCAGACGATTATCCTGTATCTTGGACGGTTCTTCATAAGGGACATCCAAGCCATTGACTGAGATTGCCCCTTTCGTGTCTCCAAAAGCATGTACAACTTCACCGGTGGCAAATTGGATGCCGGCTTTCTGCTCTATATTACGCAAGCACTCATCCAAATCGGTCTCCGTAGTATTGCCATTTGCGCCATTAAGCACTTGTACGACAAAAATCGGTCGTACCATCCAATGGTGTTGTTCACGGCAGAAAGTTTCCCAGTGTTTGCACTTGGACACCCATTCTTCGGTAGCGGCTTGCAAGATAGCCATGTCTTTCTGTTCGCTTGCCTCTTTGGGATAGTATATAATCACGCGGTCTTTGAGCAAACCGGACGCACGCACTTCATCCGTTGACACACGCACTTGCTGAATAGTGGCGGATGAATTTTGCACAAGCATATTAAACCGTTGGATGGTCGCAGACATACCAATAACCACCGGCACAGGTTTCAGACCGTCCTTTTCACTACCCAATATAAATTTCTGCATGATAGTCGTTGCGTGTCCTGCCTCTTGCCCGCGCATACCGCGGTGCGCCTCGTCAATGATGAAATAGAGGTGGTCGGCTTTTTCCGCTATCGTGTTGGACAGCGTTTCATAGATAGTATATTGGCGGTTGTCGGAATGCTGTGTCAGATTGCTGGTCTTGCTCAGTTTCTGTGTGTTGAGGAAATAGATATGTCCTTCCTCCAGCGTCTCACGGTCGAAAGAATCATCTTCAATAATAACACACTGATCCAAACGGATCTTATCTGCCCGATTGTCTATCTTCTCTTTTGATTGCAGATTCAGTTCCGGCGAGTCGCTGAGCCATACAAAGATTGCTTCCGGCTGCTCCACATAGGTCTCGCTGCCGTAAGAGTTGCCAAAATAGATTTCCTCAATGAGTGCAGACATGATAATCGTTTTACCGGCACCTGTCGGGGCAGTAAACGATATGACTTGATTCTGGTGCGTTTGCTTATAGAAATTCAGCGCATTGGCACAATCTCTGCGCAGTTGCTCGACAGCGCGCTTTTGGAATGTCATCAATTCGTCTTTCATACATCTTCCTTATTATCCATCAGTTTCTTCAAATCTTCAATATCCGGCAGTATCTGCTGCATGTCCGCAGGCATGTCCGACAAGGTTTTATAGGTCGCTACTCCCATTGGCTTGTTGTAATCGCGTACGGCGTACTCTGCGTATGCCTGATTAGCACTTTTGCACAGTACAATGCCTATACTGGGATTCTCATGCGGCTTGCGCACTTTGTCATCAAGCACTTGCAGGTATGCGTGTAATTGTCCCAGATAGGATGGTTTGAATTTGCCGACTTTCAGTTCTATGGCGACCAACGCGTTCAGTTCACGGTTGAAGAACAACAAGTCGCTCCACATCTCCTCTCCGTATATCTCAAGATGATATTGATTGCCCACAAATGCGAAATCACGCCCCAGTGTCATAATAAATCGCTTGATATTATGCACGATGCGCTGTTCCACGAGTCGCTCGTCCACGTCCTCCTCTTGTGCGTCAATATCCTCTACGTTAATATAATCCAACAGATATTCATCTTTGAACATGCGGATGGCTTTCATCGCCTCCTTTGCGGTCGGAATAGTCTGGATGAAATTGTTTGGCGCGGTGTGGTTCGGTTGTGGTATACCTGCTTTCAGAATATTGCGAAGCGTATATTTATCCCACTGATGAACGACAGCCTCATGTATGCAGAACAGCACGTCGTCTATGTTTTTCGTTTTGTGCAGAATCTCCATGTGGTGGGAGAAACTGATACCGAGAAACTCATCACGGTTGATTTCGCTCGCCGTCGGCGACCATTTTGCCAAAGAAAAGCCATCGCACTCTATAACATCCTGTATATCAGTATGCTCTAATTTGCTCGCCGCTGGCGAGTGAATTAAATAATGTTGCCAATACTCTGCAAACTGACGCATATTGCGTATGTTTTGAGCAGAAAAACCTCGTAGCCCCGGAAGTTCTCTATGAAGTTGCACGCTAATCATCTCTATCGCTCCTGTTCCCCATTTCCCATCACGCGAATTAGCGGAGACATACAGTCCTACACCGAAATATAGCGATAGTTGCGAGCCGCTAATCAGTCTTGCAGCCCGACTCTGGCTAACCAAGATAGCCGTCTTGATTGTTTTTACGGCATTACTTATCTCTTCTACATTGTTATGTATCAATTCGTCTTTCATAAATATCTACATTTTTATGAGGGAATAATTTGCAAAAACCGCATTTTCATGAGGGAATCATCGAGGAATATTAATTCGGAAATTATCCAAGTAGTCACGATAGAGTTGGCAAGTGTGCAAATGCCGCGAAGGCATGGAATCGGTAAGCGCTTTCGCCATCTCACGATACATGGACGCGCTATCCACTATCAAATAGATGTCACGGATACTTTCGTGCTCCTGTACCTGCTGCATAAACTCAGCAAAGGCTTTTGCTTCGTTGAGCACTGCAAATTCATTTTCAGGTAGTATTAACATATCCGGAACGGCTTCGCCTTCCAAAGTCGGGCATGTGCCTGTTGCGCCGGATTTCATCCACAACAACGGCAGTAGTTCACGGAACTGCTTACCGAGTGCCACATTATCTTTATCCAAGAAATTCAAACGGAAGAAGATGCAGTTGGCATCAAAGCCTTCACTCATTTGGCGGTGGTCTGTGCCGAGATACTCGCCTTTCAGCGGTTGTCCGTTCACATCGTGTCCTTCTATGGAGCAAACGGTCCGCGGCCAATTGACGTGACGAGCGATACCCAATTTCTCCCATTCCTCATCACCGGGTTTGTATCCTTGTTTGGTAAGTGTCTTTGCTTCATCTACAGATACTTCATTATTCGTTACCATGATACAACGGCGATGTCCACCATCTTCTGCATTAAGCAAATTGACTGCATGAAGTGTCGTTCCGCTGCCCGCGAAGAAATCCACAATCAGCGCATCCGGCTTGTTGGCGACAAAGAAGCGAATAGCATCATGAACTGCATATAGGGATTTGGGAAAGGAGAAACGCCCTTGACCAATAATTTTTGCGAGAAGATTAGTTCCATGTCTTGCTGCATCATGAGACTTTAGCATCCACATTGTATCAGGGATATAACTTGCCATATAGTCACTATCATTTAATATAATAGTACCGCTTTCGTCATATCCTTCTATAATATATTCACCCGATTCTATTTTTTCAATTTGAGCGCGATTCAAATAACTGATAGCCATTCCTGTTTTAGTGGTTTTACCAAGCCTTACATAGCCCTTTGAAATAAGTTTTTGAAGGCTCTCTTTTCCTTGCATCCATCTTCCTTCTGAACCATCTGAATGAATAGGCCATACTGCAATACAGTCTTGTGGTGGAGTGTAACTATTTCTATCTACATTTAAAGGTAAAACATCACCTAAACCCACAATTTTCTTGCCGTCCTTCGATACTAAAATTGGATAAAACATGCTTGGACGGTCTTGTCTATGACTATTTGTTCCCGTCCTACATAAATTTACCCAATGAACACCGTCCTTTGTTGTATTTTCAATATGATTCCATGATTCTTCTAAAACTAATTTGGCAGGTGCAGCCTTACCCATAAATACAATAAACATATATTCATTGGATCTGCTAAACTCATTATCCCTTGCCACAGCAGCCCGATTAATCAAGATAGAAATCATCTGTATATGTGCTTCGGGGAAGAGTTCCTCCAACAGGCAGCCAAGGTGGAGGTATTCTTTCTCATCAATGGTAACGATAAGTACAGAGTCTTTGGGATTGAGCAGGCGTTTCGCAAGCAGCAGACGGCGTTTCATCATGGACAACCATTTGCTATGACGATACGTGTCTGCGGTGTCCACATAGTCATTGTTGTATTTCCAGTCTTTGGCACCGGTATTGTATGGCGGGTCAATATAGATGCAGTCCACCGATGCGGGATAGAGATAGGCAAGCAGTTGCAGCGCATAATAGTTGTCCGCTTGGATGAGCGCGTGCCATAGTTGGTCATCCTTGGCATGGCGAACGGAATCCACCATTTCCAACCCCGGATAAATAGGACCGTCATTCAGTCCTTCCGGCAAGTGGTCTTCAAACACAAGACCGAACTTCTTGTGCTTCATCACGCGCTTCAGCTCCGCCTCTATCTGCTGTCGGAGAGCCTCATCTTTTATCTGCGCCACTAAATCATTGATTGCTGCCATATTATTGCCATTCTTCTTTTTGCACGTTTGCGTGCAAAGGTACAATTATTTTTTGAAATATGCAAGGAAAAAGGCAGGAAAGAGTCGAAGGTCGAAGGTCGAAAGCCGGGGCGGACGGACGGGGAGAACAAACGCCGTCAAGGATGATGTAAAGCACGCCGTCCTCAACCGCTTTCACGGCTCGCTGTCCGGCTTTGTGTTTACGTGATAATTGTATTATAGAATCGCAGTCAATTCCCAGGGGAAGAAGTGCTCTATGCCGTTATTGTTCGGGAAGTGGATTTCATCCAAAGATACTACTGCTTTGCGATATTGGTCAGATATTTTCAACAAAGTCGCATACTCGCGTCGAGCTGTTTCTTCATTACTTGCCATCTCCCAGCATACCTGCACGTAGATTTTCTGTTCGCCTTTGATTGCAACAAAATCTACTTCGGATGTTCCTTGTACGCCAACGTATGGTTGCCAACCTTTGCGGCGCAAGTCCAGATAGACAGCATTCTCAAGTAGGTTGCCAAAGCCATACGAAAAACCGCGATAGAGATAGTTATAGTAAGCAAGGTCATTGCTATAATACTTGGCATTTCCGGTCAGAATATCCTTGCCCGCTATATGGTAACGCTCCGCCTTGTGCATTAAGAAGGCTTTCCCTAAATAGGACACATAAGAAGACAGAGTCTCATAATTGGTCTTACGTCCAAGTGACTGGAAATAGTTGACAATGTTGGAAATGGATGTCATCCGTCCGGAATTGTTGACCAGATAACGGAACAGGTCTTCCAACAGTTGCGGGTCTTTGACATTATACCGCCGCACAATGTCACGCAGCATTACCGTATCTTTTACTGCTGCCACATAATTCCGTCGCATGTCTTCTGTATGAAGGTAAAACAGCTCCGGCAACATTCCCATTTGCAGGAAATGGAGATAGTTCTCACGGTTCATGGGAAGATTTTCCTTTGTCGTGTATTCTTGGAAACTATATGGCAGTATTTCAAACTCTACATACCGTCCAGATAGCAAAGTCGCCAATTCTCCTGACAGCAAATCAGAGTTAGAACCGCTGATGAAGATTTCTTGCGGCTCTGCAAAATCTTGCGAGTGGGAGTTTACAAACTGCTCCCATTGTAGCACATGCTGCACCTCATCTATAAACAGATATACCTTTCCGTTGGGCTGAAGTACTGAACGGTATTCAAGGTATAGTTGCTGCAAATCGTCAGCAGTCTTAACGTCTCCAAACTCTAGATACTCCTTATTGATATACAAGATGTTCTGAGCCGGAACGCCTTCATCCATCAGGCGTTTGGCTAACTGACGCAACACAAAACTCTTGCCGGCACGACGCTGACCAATAAGCACCTTGACGAGACGATTGCCTGTTGCAGCGTGTATTTTGTCTGTGTAATTGGTACGCAGAAATCCTGACTCCGGCACATTGCCGTCCCATAGGTTGTACTTGCGAATTTGATTTAACATAGCATGTTCCTGTTAAAATCAGACAATAAGGCTTTTTTCTCGGCATTGCGTGCCTTCGATTAAAATCCGCCGCAAAGGGCTTTTTTTCTCGGCATTACATGCCTTCGATTAAAATCCGCCGCAAATGTACTATGTTTTTTTCAAACATACAAGAAAATCCATAGAAATATTTATATTTTTTCAAATACACTTGAATTTTTAGCCTATTCGTTTCTATATATTTGTTTCCTGTTTTGTCCTTGCTCCTGACTCCTGATTCCTGATTCCTTGCTCCTGTATTCCTCCGCGAAACGCCGCAAAAGTAATATATTTTATCGGAATATGCACCCATCCGCAAATTTTATCCGCCAAAATCGCAGTTTCCCGCAAAACAGAGCGGATGCGCCGTTGAGGCGCATCCGCTGGCAATCACAGCGTAAGCCGGGTTTGTACGGTTATTCCGAACCTGCTTACGCGGGTCAGTACTTTACAATCCGGCGGGTGAAGGAGGCGGATGGGGTGTTGACCATGACGAGGTGGATGCCTGCCGGCAGGGCGGACGCATCCACTCGCTGTCCGCTGCGGACCTGCTCCAGCGTCAGGAGCATTTTGCCCGACATGCTGTAAACACGCAGGCTGAACACGCCTTCCACACCGGTCACCACAAACGAGTCACGGACACGTGCGGGAGTCACTTGCATACTGCTGCCGCTCACTTCCTCCGTGCGGGTCGCGACAGAGACAGTGTAGTGCCAGGTCCTCACCTCGCTCGAGCCCTTGCCGTCAATGACCGCCACAGCCGCGAGGGTGGTCTCCGCGTTGATGACAACAGGCGTGCCGTTGTATAGGATGCGGGTGTCGGAATCCAAAGGACTGCTGCCGTCGAGCGTGAAATAGATCGCCGCGCCTTCGGTCTTGCAGGTCAGGGTGATTTCCGCGCCTTTCGCCACCTTGGTCTCCGTGGCGACAGAGGCTTCGGGAGCCTCAATCACTAACGGGAGTTCCGTAACTACTTTCACCAGTGTGCTTGTGGTCAGTCCGGGGTCTGCCATGGTGAACGTGATTATCTCGTTGCCCGGCAGGCCGCCCTCTATGGTCACGTCCGCCTCGCCGTTCGCGTCAAGAACCACTTCTGTCTGTGTGGCGGAAGCGATGATGCCCGACAGGCAGGTCACCGTCACCTTCTTGCCTGCGGCAGCGGCGGCGGGTGTCCCCTTCACGCGGACGGTTCCCGTACCCTGGTATTCCACATACACTTTCCTTGCTGCCTCAAGGCTCTTGAGTTCCCGTTCAATCGGCAGAACCGCCTCGTAGGGTTCGTCCATCTCGATGCCGGCATAGCTTTTCACCTGTCCGGAGACAATCAGGGTCACTTCCGTCGCCGTGAACGGCGTTGCGGGCACGAAGCGCAGCTGCGACGCATAGACGGCCCCGTCGGGAGCCTCCTCCTCGTCGGTCAGCGAGATAACGCCTTCTACGGCTGTGCCGTTCTCCTTCACGGTAATCTGTTCCGTGGTCAGGATGTCGGGCAGCATATAGCTGTCGAACTTCACGGTCACGGCATCCTCGTAGGCGTGCGCCGTTTCCACCTTGGGCAGTCTGGCACGGACGATAGGTATATTGACATCCAGTTGCGGGGGCGGAACGGGCAGCCATTCCGAAGCGGTGTTCTCATAGCCTTCCTTCTGCACGCGCACCTGCCATATTCCTTGCGGCACATCCCATTGGTACATACCGTCAGACTTGGTTATCTGCGGGTTCACCTGCTCATAATTCTCGGCATCCCACATCACATCCTTCTCGCCGGCGGCGTTGCCGTTGTCGTTAAGGAGGATATCCTTGTACCAGATGGTGGCTGTGGCGCCTTCCACGCGGTTGGACGGCACTGCCTCGTAAATATACCCGGACGGGTCGATAAGCGGTCGCACGCTGCCGCTGATCCTCCAAGTCGTACTGGTAGGCGGGAAACCTCTCAGTCTGGCACGTTCGTAGGCTGCTCTATTAGCACTGTAATCATCATCGAAATCATCGTTATTGTCTTCATCGTCATTGTCATCATCATCATCATCATCGTCTTCATCGTCCTCATCATCATCGTCTTCATCGTCCTCATCCTCCTCGTCTTCATCCTCATCGTCACATGGGTCTTCTTCTGCTATTTCCTCGTTAATATTTTTCAGCGCTCTTATGATGCTTTCTCCCTGAAGATCCAATGTATTCTCATATTCCTTGAAATGACGGTCAAAATTCACGCTTACCATCTCTTCGATATTGGGATTGATATAATTATCGTCAAGCCAGTCTTTCCCTAATTGAAAAGCGCTGCCCACTGCATATTGTGCGACTTGTTCTGCCTCAGACAAGTGGTCAGCCGTTTTTACCAATCCGGCGGCTTTAATACCCGCTCCAAGATATTTGCCTATGCCACTTGTGGCAGCGGAAAAAGCAACATCCCATGCCACCTTTCTGCACAAGTCAACCATTATAGTTTTATAGGTTTCACCCCATTGGCTGGCAAGTTCATCAAAATCGTCCAGCATTTTGTTTGTTCGAGTTTTGAAATAGTCTTTCCTGTCGGGCGGGTATGATATTACATCAGAACCATCTATACAATGCGATTCCAGCTGCGCGTTTGCTTTTTCGATTTCGTCGTCAATGGCTCTGGCCATTCGTCTATGCCGGCTCCGCATCTTATTATCGTAGAAGAAGATGGCGTCTATGTAATCCTTCATTCCTACGATCTCCAAAATATCGGATCCTATGCTTTCTGCCTTTTCCCATGCGTTTATCATGTCCTCGGCCGATGGTCTTTTCTTTCTGGGTGCGGCAGGCCTTTTGCCTGGCATAGCGCCCAAATCATCTATCTCGGCATAGGTGATGCCCATCCGCATGGCGGTATGCCCGTTCACATCCAAGAGCAGCATTTCCGCCTCATCTGTCCCGTTTATAAACGTAAAGGCAAAGGTGTCCGTTTCATTGTGGGAGATGAACGGCCAGTCATCCATCAGGCGCTCCGCTGCCTCGTCATAGTCCATTTCTTTCATGGTGAAAGCAAACGGGGTCTTTCCGCTTACGGTATATCGCATGTTGATCGTTTCCTCGTCACTCGACAGCACTTCAATATCCCCTTTCTTCGCGGCTTTTATTGCGGCTTGTTTCAATTTTGTCAGGGCGTTTTTACTTGCCTCAGCCTCTGCCGCTTTTTCTTCTTCGCTGACAGGTGAGTATTCCGCTTCCACATAAGCGTAGGCTGAAACCGGCAGTTTGGATGAGTTGGGATAATTGGACGAGGCATAGTAGCATTGTTTTTCGGCATCGTATTTCGCTTTCAACGTGCGGGTGGTTCCGTCTGACGCCAGCACTTTGATCTTTACGTCATTTGTCCGGGACTCATCCAAGTCGTCAAACATGGCGTGAAAGTTGAATTTCGTAGTATAGGGGGTCACATTTGTCTTCTGCCACCAATACTGTATCACATAAGTATATGACTTCGCGCTTATGCTGTTTTCATAAAAGTTGAAAACTACAGGTGTCTTCGAGTGTGGCGGCACCATGACCACTATTTTTGCCATGTGATGGTTGTCTTTGAACGCGACATACTTGACTTCGGATTCAATAACACCTGTTTCCTGGGTCGATGTCCGCGCCTTGATGGCATGACAGTCAGCCGGCTTGTTTGCGTGAAACTTGACACTGACAGCCCAGCGTCCCGTCCCGTCCACTTTGGCAGTACCCACCAGATTGTTGTGGTCATATATTTCAACGTTTTTGCAAACTAATGGTGCCGTACCGCATACATACAAAGTGGAGGTTGTGACAAATGCGGGGTCGCTTATGGTAAATCCCTGGGTCAGCACCCAGACTGTTCCGATGGGCTGGACCATCCGCACCCCGTCAAGGGTGAAACGGACGGAGCCTGTTATGCGGAACTCCCCTGTATTATTTGGCAACAGACACATTCTAAAAATACCATCCTCCATATTCTCAACGGGGAAGACATAACGTCCGTCTTCTATCCGGTAGCTGCTTGGGGCGGAACCCGCGAGTGGCGAGTTCTCCACCAAGTCGATTTCGTCCGGCATATCCAGCAAAAACTCCACATTGCCGATCCGTTCCGCATACTGCTTCGCGAAATACAGTTTGGACTGGATAACCACCGACTGACCGATACTGACGATATTCCTGTCGGCGATAAAGTAGGTTCTTGAGTCCGTGAAACGGATTTTCTCCTCATCCAATACCGGCACATCAGCCACGCTGACTGTCGCGATTTTCCCGTCCTCAATATGCACTGTGTTCTTCACATAGTCGGTCCCTTCTTTCAGACCCATGTCAGCAAACGTGGACAGCAGTAGCACTCTGCGCAGGAGGGAATTGAAGGTCATACTGACAAGGGTGTAGTCGCCCTGGGCGAGGTATGAAAAACGGAGGGTGTCGGACTTGTACGCATTGGAGCGCACATAGCGTCCATCGGCATCATACAGAATCGCCATCGCCAACTTGCTTTCATCCCTATCCATCGCAGCCTCCAAACCGCCCATCTGCAAGAGCGGCAGTGTAACAAAACCCGTACCGTTGTTCCCAATCGTACATGTGGCGCTGACCTTGCTAAAATAGTTGTCACGGCTTGCCGCTGTAATGTTCAGTTCGTCGCCTGTATCCACGCCTGAAATGATATACAATGCATTGCCCTTGACGATGAAGTTCTCCACCGCAGCTTCTTTGGTCTGGTTATAGACTTCATATACGACTTCTCCGTTCTCATCATCCAAGCCGTCTGTGACTATGCCCTCCTCGCCGTCCTTTGCCGCTGCGGTATAGGTGAGCCATGTGTTTACGATGACACCGTTGAACGGCTCCAACTCAACAGCCGGCAGCGCGCCATCCGATGCCGGCGATGCAAATTCCACAGTCTTGGACAGGTATCCGGGGGCTGTCACGGACAGTTCGCCTGCCATGTTCGTCCCCCGCAGTTCGTACCTGCCCTCCTCGTCTGTTGTGACGGTGACGGATTGGCTTTGGTTTCCGCTCTGTTGGGTCACTGCCACCGAGGCTTCCGCGATGCTTTCGCCCGTCTGTTGGTCTTTCACTTGTCCGCGGAGCGTCAGCTGTTGTATCGGTTGTAATCCGACCGTTAGGAGGTTCGCTCCCTCTCCGTCCACGGTCAGCGGCATGGCACCGGGCGTGACATACTGCTTCGCCAGTTCGCCGGTAAGGGTGACTTTGCAGTTCAGTTTGGCACCTTCCGCCACCGCTTTCAGGCGGTAACTGTGTCCCAACGCCTTGTCCGACTCGTCCGTCCACAGAACCAGCACATCGCTGGTTACATCTTTCCCATCGGAGCCGGTGACTTTCAGGGTCACGTCTTTTGTCCGCAGCAGGTTGCCGAAGGTCAGCGTGATGTCCTCCTCGCCTAATTCCGCCGAGGCGGTCTGCCCGATTACCTGTCCGTAGGCGTTTTTCAGTACGGCTTGGTATTCACTGCCCCGCATCTGTCCGCTATAGACAATATCACGCTTTTTGAGCACTCTGCGGGCTTGTTCAAACCCGTTGTTGAGGTTGGTGAGTTCCACGGTCATGTCCTCGTAATACCCTTCCGGCACATCGGTCGGAAGTTTGACGGCGATGCTGCTGGTCTCATAGAGCGGATAGATATTGGGGAAGTCCTTCCATCCTTTCGCCTGTTTGTATAACTCCACGCTTTCAGGCGGGACACGGACCAGCACCTTGTCCTTGGAAACCGTCATTTTGCTAAAAGATCCATTAGAAGCGCTATACTCAACAGCGCAAATTGGGGGCTTAACGGCATAGCAGTCAATTGTACTGATGCCAAATCCGTAGAACGCACTTGCTTTAATGGTATCAAGATCCGGTCCCAGAATAATATGTTCCAACTTAGGGAAATAACTGTGTAAAGAACTGCTTCCTTTCAGTATTGACATCCCGCTTGTCTGTGACAAGTCAATTGACTGAAGGTTATTCATATTATAACCTGTCTTATTGAAATAATGAAGATCCTCAAAGCCTACGGAGCTGTTCAGTTTTCCTATAAGAACCAAACTCTGTACATCGTCCCATTCAAACTGATACCTGTTCTTGGCTATTATGAAGGCTTTATTTGTATCACCATTACGTATTTCGTCAAGTGTCAGAACACCCGTAGAAGCGTCAAACCGGTTGGCGTTCGGCGAATAGGGCATCTCCGCCTTATGGGTCAGGATTGCCGTAAGGCTGATGTCCGATTTGCCCACGGTCATTCGCAGTTCCGGGGACGTGGAGCAGACAGCCCCGTCACGCATCCACGCAGTGAACTCGCTATAGATATTGCCGGCTTCCGTCTGGTTCCCGTTCGGGTTTATCTTTATGGTGTACGTCTCCCCTTCTTCCACTTGGTAGGCATAGATCCGTACCGTGTCGTTTCTGACTACGTTTTTCGTGACAGTCTTATTATTGCTTACGGAACGGACTTCTATCAAAGCATTTGCGTTCCGGTATTCGATGGTAAGCGTGTGCGTGGGATTCTGTGACCACAGCATCATCGGAATCCATATCGCCGCGAGAATAACTGACAATCTTTTCATATCTCAATTTGTATTTGGATGTTCTACATTATTTGACAATCTTGCGGGTGGTCTGTCCCTGCTTGAGGATATACACCCCTTTCTGCATTGCGGACGGTTCCGTGACGATGCGTCCTTGCAGGTCGTAATAAACAGGCTCGCCGGAGTGTTCGCTGACATCCTGAACCGGTGTCGGCATTTTTGCTCCGATGCGTACGCTGAACCGGTCAGCGGCATTGCCAGCCGCCGCGTCGAACGTGTAAGCCGCTTGGGTCAGGTCCGTCTCTGTGCCGGTGAGAAGGTCGGTCAGAATGACCGGTGTCTGCTCGTCGGGACTGTCCTTCAGCGACAGCGCATAACTTCCCTTGGCGGGGACCACCATACCGAGGGTGAAAGTGCCGTCCTCAAGCGGGCGTTCGTCGATGGCGTATTGCACGCCACCGTCCTGCACATAGAGTTGCGGGCCGCCCTGCCCCATCATCTTGGCGGCGTCACGCTCTAATTCATAATCGGCAGACGCCTCCTCGTTGATAACGACGCGGGCGCGGTCATACCCGTCCTCGCCGTTAAGCAGGAAGTTATAAACACGGCGCACAGCACCTGATTCGGAAGCCTGATGTGCCGACGGCCTCTTTGACGGCGGCGCTTCAAACAGCCACAGCCCGTTCGGGTTGTTATGCAGACGGCCTTCTTTCTTGAATGTGACGGACGAGGCACCCTCGGGGCATTGCACGAAAAACGCCTCGTTGGGGTACAGGTAATACTCATCATCAACGGGTGAGACAGCATAGTAGGTTACGCCGTCCGATACGGTGATGGGGGCTGTGAAATCCAGATGACGGATGTCGAAGAGGCAGGGATAGGGATTGCCTATGAAATTCCATCCCTGACGGTACTTGGCC
>Ga0265298_10006664_pt1 | contig 14204 bp, 16 predicted proteins | sample AusTroGonzalo_MG_3_FD_193486 | JGI IMG/M metagenome (GOLD analysis project Ga0265298, IMG submission 193486) | Bovine rumen microbial communities from tropical cattle in Woodstock, Queensland, Australia - Gonzalo_01 | ecosystem: Host-associated > Mammals > Digestive system > Stomach > Rumen ...
CCACCGACAGCACACCATCGGCATCAGCGGGGGAGACCAGCATTTTCCATTCTTTATCATCACCCTCATTGCCCATGGCGGTGCACACGAGGATGCCCTTGCTGGCAGCCGTGGCGGCACCCTTGGCCACGATAGAGGTCTTGCCGTCCATGTCTTTCAGATTGTGCAATTCCTTGCCATAGCCCAACGAACTGCTCACGATGGAGGCACCGTTCTGGTCGGCCCACTCCAAGGCCTGCACCCACCAAACCTCCTCTTTCTTCTTTTCGGCTTCCACTTCCGTGCGTGCGAGCAGGAACTCTGCGCCGGGAGCGAGGCCCAACATGGTAGTGTCGTTCATAATGCCTGCGATGCAACTCAGCACCATGCGCCCATGGGAATTGTAGCCATAGACATTCTCTTTCTTGGTTGCAAAGTTCCATGTCTTGACAATCTGGTGATTATCACGCAGATGTTTGAAAGCGGGGTGCGTGTCCACATCGGGGAAGCCGCCGTCAAACACGGCGATGCGCACGCCCTTGCCGTTGATGTTCTTTTGCAAGAACTTTTCGCCCTGCATCATGGACACCTGGTTTATGCTGGGATCCAGCGCGTTGGTCTGCAGAAAGGCCGGAGTTTGCGTGGTGCTCGCTTCGGAGGCTATCTCTTGCACACGGGCCACAAAAGGCAGCTCCTTCACGAAGGCAATCTGCTCCTCCGTAGCGGTCACCGCCACCGCATTGAGCCAGCGCGACTCGCCAATAAACTCGGTAGTGGCCGCTGTCACCGCCTGCTCGTATTTCTGATTCACCGGATAATTGGTGATGTCGTACAAATCCGCATGATTCACCCGATAACGCTCAATGGCCTTGGCATCAAAATAGGAATAGGGGTCAAATGTGGTGTTATGCTTGTCGGTGAAAAACACCCAGTATGCATTCTGCGCCTGTGCCATACTGAAAAAGGCTATGAATAATGGCAGAAAAAATATTCTTCTCATAAAATTCTCAATTTTCAATTCTCAATTAACTAATTACCTTTCGCCATCTCCACTATCTCCTGAATATCAATGTCCAGTAATCTCATGTTCTTGATGAATGCCGGCACTTCTTCTTCCATGAACTGTTTTTTTCGGAGATTTTTGATCTTTTCCACTGCATCTTCTGTCACGAAGAATCCAATTCCGCGCTTATTGAGAATAATTTCTTTATTCTGCAAATAATCGTAGGAACGCATTACTGTATTGGGGTTTACCTCAAACATCACGGCTAACTCGCGCACCGACTTCGCCTTGTCGCCAGGCTTCCAAGCAGCAGTCAGAATCTGCTCGAACACCCAATCCACCAACTGCATCCAAATAGTCTGTGTGTTGTTGAAATCTATTGCCATACTATGCCTCCGTTTCTTTCATTCTCAAAAAACTGAGCCCGTAAAAGAACACCATCATCAGACCCAAAATTACCATTTGTACAGCATCTGGTATGACAGTTGATGAATAACTCCACATATAATCATTGTAAGCAGCATCCTTAGGAATCAATATTATACCATTCACCCATAAAGTCAAAGCATACAAGGTTATAATAATCGTTCCGATCAATAAGCTAACGCCTAATGTGGCCAGCGTGGTTTTACGACGGAAATAGATGCTTCCGAAAAAGAATACAGCCAAGACGGAAAATATCAACACAATACCTACTCCACTAAGAGATGTATTGATATGCACTCCTTCAAACCCACGCATGGTTAGGTATAAATGAGCCAGCCCAAGCCCGATGGCGCAAGAAAGTATTAATCCTGCCACATAATAGATGTTGGCTAAAAACATGTTTGAAATCACCTTTTCTCCATTGGATGCAGGAATGGATAGATAATGTATTTTCGGAGAATTGCTGTGCAGGTTACGAAACAGTCGTTCCGGATATATCATCAGGAAAAGCACCGCACAGAACACGGCGAACTTGAAATTGCCACCGTAGCCACTTATAATGGCGCCAAATAAGATAATAGCTACCAACATGCCGAATTGGAACAAATCTGTTTTCCAATTTTCAATAAAATAGGCCTTGAAAAGGTTTTTTATATTCTTGATATTCATAATCGTGATTTTTAAAAGTTAACATCCTTGTTTTTCATTATATCCGAAGTTGTGGTGTCTGCGTCAGCCGGATTCTCAAGAAAATACGTCTCATCATCTTGCTGATTATAATGAAAACCCTCTCCAAATTTCTTAATCTTGCCTGAACGCCAAGCGGTTTGAACTTCCACCGTTCCACCAACCACAAATAATACTGCAATCAATATTAATGTGATTAATAATATCTTATTCGTGTATTTTTTCATAATGCCGATTATTTAAAAAGGTTAGCAATTTCGTTCTTATTGATAATGGCCGCATTAAACAGCATTTCAAGGTCGAGGTTGGAATCGATATGGTTCACATTCTCCTTCACTTGATAGTTGCCGCGCGGATTTTCTTCTGTATAGAACACCTTTCCTTCTGAACTCTTGGTGTCGTCCACATCGAAAAGCAGTTTATCGGTAATCTCGTAGGTGGAGGCGTTGAGCAGCATGTGACCGTTGTCGAGGATGGCCACCATGTCAATGAGACTGTGCAGGTCACGAACCTGGTGCGTGGAGATGATGACCAGACGGGATTCATCTGCAGCGGAAGCCATCAGTTTGCGAAACACACTCTTGGAAGGGATATCCAGCCCGTTGGTGGGCTCGTCCATGATGAGAATCTTGGTGTTAGTGGCCAAAGCAAAAGCAATGAGCGCTTTCTTCTTCTGACCATGCGAGAGCTTGTCCATATAGCCGGCCTCTTGGTCCAACTCCAATTCATGCATGTACTCCGCAAATTGCTCATGATTGAAATTCGGGTAAAAAGGTGCGTATGCTTTCACGAAATCCGCCACCCTCAAATGCGGCACGTACATCTCCTCTTGAAGAAAATAAAGGTTTTGCAACCCTTCCGCTTTGCGCAAGGGTGCATTATCATTCAAAACCGTTACCGTTCCTCCATCAGGAAAGCGGAGTCCCGTCATGATTTTCAGCAATGTGGTCTTGCCGGCACCGTTCTTGCCTAACAGACCATAGATGTGCCCCGGCTCCATCGTCAGGCTCAAATCCTTGAACAAGGGTCTGCTCTTGACATAGCCAAATTGTATGTTTTCCAATTGTACCATAACTATGAATTTTTAAGTGTTTTACTTATTTGGTGTATTAGTGAACTAAAACACCGCAAAAGTAATACACCTCTTTTATTTGTCAATAGTCTTTAGAAAATTTTTTCTATCTGATTTTCAATGTATTATGATTATACTATGATTTTTTTGTAAAATTTGGAGATGATTTTTCGGAGAAAAATAGGAGGTGTGCACCCAAACATTGAAATGTCATTGGGTTTTGATTTTGGGTCACGCCACCCGTGTGAGCGCGATTTTTCTCATTTGTATCTATAACAAAAGAGGGTGACCAAATATTTGGTCACCCTCTCTGGATTTAAAACACAAACTGTGTTATTTGCAATTGTACCAGCTACCGCCACCAACTTCGTCATTCAACTCGACTTCTTTAGCGTCGCAGTCGGCCTTGCTCATGCTTTCATCTTCGAAAACGGGAGCCAAATGATAAATGTCACCAGTTGAATAGCATTTGCAACCTTTACCACAAGAAGTGCTAACTGCAGCCAACAATGCCACTGAAGCGAAAATTACTAATACTTTCTTCATAATAACTTAAAAGGACTACAAGGTTTTTACTAACATCTGATTCGATACTTCCGCGGAGTCCTTTACACGAAGGCATCCGAAACAGATGTGCAAAAATAATAAAAATTTGATTCTATCCCTCCCCTTGAGATTTTTCAGTAATTTATTAATTTTAAATACATTATATCAAGTAAAGTATATTTTTCACTTTACAACTCAAGAAATACGATACTCTTACCCACAAATTTAAGAAAAAAGCTCATTACTCCTATTTTTTTCTAAAATAGATTTCCATCGGGACACCAGAATAATCCCAGTTTTTACGGATCTGGTTCTCTAAAAAGCGTTTATAGGAATCCACGACATATTGCGGCAGATTACAGAAGAAGGCGAACGACGGATAAGCCACCGGCAATTGGGTCACATATTTGATACGGATAACCTTGTCTTTGTTCATTGGAGGTGGCGTATGTTGGATAATGGGCAGCAGCACGTCGTTGAGTTCCGAAGTAGTTACTTTGCGCGTGCGGTTCTTATACACCTCTATTGCGGTTTCCAACACCTTGTATATGCGCTGCTTTTCCAAAACCGAAGTGAAAATGATGGGCACATCGTTGAAAGGAGCAATACGTTTTTTAATCAAATCCTCATATTGCTTATGTGTATGGGTATCCTTTTCGATGAGATCCCACTTGTTCATCACCAGTACTACTCCTTTGTGGTTGCGGGCGGCAAGACCAAAGATGTTGAGGTCCTGCTGGTCGAAGCCCTGCGAAGCGTCGGCCATCACAATGCACACATCAGCATTTTCGATGGATCGGACGGCACGCATCACGGAGTAGAATTCCAAATCTTCCTCCACTTTGCTTTTCTTGCGCAGACCGGCAGTATCGATAAGATAGAAATCAAAGCCGAAATTGCGGTAGCGAGTGAAGATAGTATCGCGCGTGGTGCCAGCCAACGGCGTCACAATGTGGCGGTCTTCTCCTAAAAATGCGTTGATAATAGAAGACTTTCCTACATTCGGCTTGCCCACAATAGCAATACGGGGCAGGTCGTCGGGAGCATGCTCCACATCTTTGGAGAAATGTTTCACTACCTCATCCAGCAACTCACCCGTACCGCCGCCGGAAGCTGCGGAGATGGGAAATATCTGTTCGACGCCCAATGCGTAAAACTCCGTATAATCCAAATAGTTGCTCGGACTGTCAATCTTGTTCACGGCCAGATAATAGGGCTTCTTTGAACGGCGTAATATCTGCGCAACTTCTTCATCCAGCGGAGTGAGGCCCTCGCGTCCATCCACCATAAAGACAATCACATCCGATTCCTCTATGGCCAGTTGCGCCTGTTTGCGGATTTCCGCCTCGAAAATATCATCCGAGCCGACCACATATCCGCCGGTGTCGATAACCGAGAAGTCGTAACCGTTCCAATCGGATTTTCCATAATGGCGGTCGCGTGTAACGCCTGCCACAGAATCCACAATAGCCTCACGCGCCTGAATCAGGCGGTTGAACAGCGTTGATTTTCCCACGTTGGGCCTGCCGATAAGAGAGAGGATGTTTGACATGATGAGGTGAATGGGGTGAAATGGGTAAATGGGGTAAAAGGTGAACGGTGAAAGGGCTATAATAAAACTTTATAAACTTTAAGAACCTTATAAACCTTACAAACTAAAGTATATTCGCCAGTTGTTCTTTCAGTTTCTCCAGCTCGTCCTTCATGCGGACCACGATTTGCTGGATGTTGAAATCATTGCACTTGGAGCCGAGGGTGTTGATTTCGCGACCGCATTCCTGCACGATAAAGCCGAGCTTCTTGCCATTGGCCTGGGGCTCGTTCATGGTTTCCAGGAAGTAGTTACAATGCTTGCGCAGGCGCACTTTCTCTTCGGTGATGTCCAGTTTCTCGATGTAGAAGAAAATTTCCTGCTCCATGCGGTTCGGGTCAAACTGAATCTTGGGACTGAGTTCTGCAATACCCTTCTCGAACTTGGCACGCAATGTGGCAATGCGATTTTCTTCAAACGGGGTCACCTCGTCAATCATGTCGCGGATGAGGCAGATGCGTTTTTCAAAATCCTTGGCCAGTACCGCGCCTTCCGTAATGCGGAAGTCGTTGACCTTGTCGCAAGTCTCCTGGATAGCAGCCACTACTGTATTCCAGAGTTCTTCCGAGAGTTCTTCCTGCGGGGAGGAAATCACATCGGGCATACGGAGCACTTGCATGAAGATATCGCTTGGGACTGGATTCTGCAATTCTGCAGAAAGGGCAGTCAATGCGTCATAATAGGATTTTGCCAGTTCCGAGTTAATGCATACATTGGGTGCAGCGTTCTTGTCAATGGAAATGGTGAAGTCGATTTTGCCGCGCTCAAGTTCATGGGAGATAAGAGAGCGTATCTCGTTCTCGTTATTGCGGAACAGGGGGGCAATCCGGGTGTTTAGGTCCAGCTGTTTGCTGTTGAGCGTGCGGATCTCAACGGTGATGGATTTACCGGTAACCTCGACGGTCGTGCGTCCGAAGCCGGTCATGGATTTTATCATAGCATCAATTTTTTAGCGCGGCAAAGATACAAAAAAAAGGCAGGCCTTGATGGTCTGCCTTGTATATAGAATTGAGTGATAGCAAGATTAGTTTGCTTTTTTACCTGCGGCGTAGTTGATTTTAAGCGCGTTGTTCTTACGAAGTTCCTGCTTAATGGTATTCACGTAACGCATTTGAACATCCTTATCAACTTTCAGGGAGAAGGTCAGCTTGTCACGATCCTGAGCATCGCGGGACTCTTTCTCTGTACCGATAAAGTCGCGGACGTCGGAGACCAGTTCTTCAGCCTTGATAGTCTGATCATTCAATTGCACGGAAACCTCGCCGGGGGGGAGGGTATTTTCATTCTTGCTGATAGGTGCGCCCACATAGATATTAGCCACGAGGGATTTCTTCTCCAGCTTTTGGATTTCAGTGGCTTGCGGCGGAGTGAAATGCACTTTCAGAGAAGCCTCGCGCATTGTGGTGATCACCATAAAGAAGAACAAAAACATAAAGATAATATCAGACATGGAACCCATATTGAGTTCGGGAGTCTCTTTTTTTCCGTTCTTTTTAAATCTTGACATAATCTTTCAAATTTTAAGGATTATTGTGCAGGGGCCTTGCTATAGTCCATAGGCGGAGCCTCCGAAATACTCATGGGTATGGCGGCGGTGACGGCTCTTTGGGCTGCGGAGTCAAGAGCGCTGTACTTCTTTCCGAAATACTGGAGGGAAGTCTCGTCACGCAACTCGTTCACGGCACGTTGGAGTTCGTTTTGCACCTGGACATACATATTATAGCTGGTACCTTGGTCGTTGGTCAGAGACACAACGCCCTTGGACACTGCAAAGTCACCGATACCATCGATAGGTTTGCTCACCTTTTCAGGCAGCGAGGGATCGTTGGTCGGATTGGAGAAGAATTCCTTGGCCTTATCCTTCAGCTCTGAAACCGGTATAACCTCTCCGTTCACGGAGATCTGGTCCAGATAGTTGACCAGCACGTTCAGCACGTTACGTTTGTTGATATCGGCCTTCATCTCCGGCGTATCATCCGTTTTTGGAGGCGGAAGCTTACGCGGAATACCTTGCTCGGTATTGATGGAGGATGTCAACAAGAAGAACGTCAACAGCAGAAAGGATATATCTGACATTGCGCCGGTGTTCAATCCCGGTGTTTTTCTTTTACTCATGTTATTTTCTATTTTTTATAGCGTTCACGATGGCCATGCCAAAAATAGCCAGCAAAGCGCTCAATAAACAAACATACAATGTAAATGCAGCTGCATTCACCATCTTGAATCCGGTCACAGACAGACCCATCTTGATAGCGGACGGAGTCAGCACGGTAGAACCGATAGCATATCCGATGAACACCACCAATGCAAGGAGTGCCAAAACGATCAGGATCTTGTAGGATGTTTTGAATTCCTTCACAATCTTCACCAAGGCGAAGAACAGCATCAGGAACAGGGTGAGACCGCCGAGGCAGTAACCGATAACCATAAACAGGATCTGCAGTTTGGCACTGGACTTGAAACTATTAAGGTCTTTCTGCATCTCTGCCAAGTCAGCTTCTTTCTTGTTGACAGAAGCAGAGGCATTGATCATATCAGCTCTTGAAACGAGAGAGTTGGCAGCTTTCAAATAGTTGCATCCCTCCAGATAACTCTGTTTCAGGGAGGCATACTCATTTTCAATCTGTCTCAGATAAACTTCCAAATCTTTGAAAGTTTTGACAGCATTGAAACCATCCACGTATGCTTGTTTTTTATCACACTTGGCGAAAAGGCTTTCAGCACGAGAGGGGAAATCTGCTTTATACTGCTCGAAATTATTCTCATCCAAACCTTTCAGATCTTGGAGGTAGGTATAGAGAATGTCTTTTTGCAATTGAACTCCTTTCAATGAGTCGCTGAGGTTTTTGTTGCTGGCCTGGTATTTGGCGACCAGCTCGGGAAGAGATTCCGTGGTTGCGGTCGCAAAGTCATCCAACATTGTGGGATTCTGAGCTTGAATCAGCTGAACCTGGCTGTAATTGTCCTTCTTCTCCTCATTGAAAGTGAAAGCGAAGGTAAGGGCGAGAATACAATCCAAGATCGCAACCGCAAATATCGTGATTTTAATAATCTTGTCTCTCATTATTATATTGTATTTATAATAATATTAATTTGAAAAACTGTGGAAAAATGGACTATTTGTTTTTCACCAAGATATCCATGAAGGAGATGGTGGCATCTTCCATGTCGTTGACAATGCTATCAACTTTGGTAAGCAGATAGTTGTAGAACACTTGCAGGATCATGGCGGAGATCAAACCGAACACGGTTGTCAACAAAGCCACTTTCATACCACCAGCCACGATAGTCGGGGAGATATCACCTGCGCGCTCGATATCATCGAATGCCTGCACCATACCGATCACAGTACCCAAGAATCCCAAGGAAGGAGACAAGGCGATGAACAAGCTGATCCAAGTAAGGTTGGTTTCCAATTTAGCCATTTGCACACCACCGTAGGAAACGACTGATTTCTCAACAGAGTCGAGACCTTCGTTATAGCGGTCGAGACCTTGATAGAAGACTGCGGCGAGGGGCCCTTTGGTATTACGGCAGAGTTCTTTTGCTTTCTCCACACCGCCATTCTGCAGTGCATCCTCAATCTTGTTGAGCAGTTTCTTGGAGTTAACAGTAGAGAGGTTGAGATAGAATATACGCTCGATGACGAATGCAAGACCTAAAATCAAACAGATGAGCACCGGGGTCATCCACACGGCACCACCCTGGATGAATTTCTCTTTCAGCGTATAATGCAAGCCGTGGTTGACAGCATCATCGGGATCTTCTGTCAGTTCGGCTTGAGCGGCAGCAGGAGCAGCTGCAGAGTCAGCAACTTGTTCAGTGGTTGCATTGTCCGTTTTTTGATCATTTGCAGCAAATGACACGTTTGCAATACCGAAGGTCAGGAAACCTAAAACGGCAAGTAATGAGACTACTTTTTTCATAATACTTTTTTTTGATTAAATTTTTGAATAATTACTTATAATTTTATATCTAATTGAATTTCAAATTCTTAAAAACTATACATCTTCTCTTTTCCACTCCTGGAAAGTCGTTTCCATTCTGCTTGATCCCTATTCAAAAACCTCTTGGAAACACACGTTCCGCACCATTCGTATTTTAAGGGCGTAAAAGTACATTTTTTTTTCAGACGTTTGGCTATTTTTAACTAATTTTTTTTGACGCTGCATTTTTTATTTTTTTAAGGATTGCAATATGAAAAAATTTTTATTTTTGCGAGCTTCAAGTAAAGTAACGATTGTAAACCTTAAATTAATAACTAAAATTTCAAAACAATGAAAAAAGCATTTTTAGTATTAGCAGTTGCTGCATGTGCAGTATTTTTCACCGCTTGTCCGGGTCCTGTTGAAAAAACCAAAGCCGAGCTCCTCGCTTCCCCGAAGAAAGGTTGGATTCTGTCTGCTGCTGAATCCTCCCCTGCTTACCACATGGCCTCTGGCGAATATGTGAGCAACCTCATGAATGGTTACTTGTATGACTATGAGCTGGATGATATCATGACTTTCACCGTAGAAGGTGTTCAGACCCTCGATCCCGGTGCTAACATCGATCCTGAAGGCCAAGGCCTGCAAGAAGCTACAGCTTTCCTGTACTCTTTCGACGCAGTTGATGATTACTGGATGTACATGCAAGTTCCTTTCATTTTGGATGCTAACGACCAAATTAAACAAGTCTATTGCCACATCCTGAATCTGACTGAAGAAGAATTCAAATTCAACTGCACCATCGACGATGTTGCTGCTCAGACCAAGGATCAATACACCTTCACACTGACTTACGTTCCTGCAAAATAATTTTTAACCCTAAAATCCAATAAACAATGAAAAAATTATTTTTAGTTTTATTGTGCGCTGGTCTTTTCGTGGCTTGCGGTAACAAGAACAAACAAGAAGAACCAGTTACTGAGCCTGTTACTCAAGAAGAAGTAACTCCCGCCGCTCAAGATCAAGAAGAAGTTGCTCCCGCTGAAGAGCCTGCAAAAGAGGAAAAAGCAGCTCCTGCAAAGCAAACAAACAACAAACCGAAACAAACGGTTAAGGAACACGCCCAGAGCGCAGCTGAGAACGTAGCCAACACCGCTATCGACCAAGCTGAAAAAGAAGCCACAAACCAAGTGGTTAACAAAGGCGTTAAGAGAAGATAATTTTCTTTAACCTCATACCGAAAAGGGCGACTGCAAAGTTGCCCTTTTTTTGTATCTTTGCAGTCCAAATAATAAAACTATTATTCACCAATAAATAAACATCTTATAATGAAAAACACACCCATCCCCGCAGAAATCGTTGACAAAATCGTGGCCGGTAGCGGCATTTCTTCCGTCGGCAAAGCCTCCATCCGTGAGGTCAAAAGGTTGATTAACGAGATTGAGAACGCCTCTGGCAAAGAGTTCGTCCGCATGGAGATGGGCATTCCCGGACTTCCTGCATGCCATGTGGGAGTGGAAGCCCAGATAGAGGCTCTCAAAAAAGGCGTGGCTGCCATCTACCCTGACATTGAAGGCATCCCGGCATTGAAAGAAGAAGCCGCACGTTTTGTGAAGAACTTCATTGACCTTGACGTAAAGCCCGAAAACTGCATTCCCACCGTAGGCTCCATGATGGGCGGCATGGCCGGCTTCATGACTTTCGTGCGCTGCCGCAAAGAGCGCGACACCACCCTCTTCATCGACCCCGGCTTTCCGGTTCAGAAACAGCAGCACCGTGTGATGGGCCTCAAATACGAGACTTTCGATGTGTATGAGCACCGCGGACAGAAACTGCGTGCCAAACTGGAGAGTTATCTCGAGAAGGGCAACATCCACACCATCATGTACTCCAATCCCAACAACCCGTCGTGGATTTGCTTCACCGAAGAGGAATTGCAAATCATCGGCGAAGTGGCCAACAAATACGATGTTTTTGTGTTCGAAGATCTGGCTTACTTCGGCATGGACTTCCGTCAAGACATCTCCAAGCCGGGCGTACCGCCTTACCAGCCGAGTGTGGGCAAATATACCGACAACTACGCCCTGTTGATCTCCGGCTCCAAGGCATTCAGCTACGCCGGCGAGCGTATCGCCCTGATGATCATGTCCGACAAACTCTACAACCGCGAGTTCGACGATTTGGAGCCCTACTTCAAGATGAAAAAGTTAGGCCGCGCTATTATCTACGGTACGGTCTATGCCATCAGCTCCGGCGTGGCACACTCCGCACAATACGCCATGGCCGCCATTTTGAAAGCCTGCAACGACGGTACATACAACTATATTGACGATGTGAAGGAATACGGCGAGAAAGCCGCCATCATGAAGAAACTCTTTACTGATAACGGTTTTGAGATTGTCTATGACAAGGATGGTGACAAAGATCTGGCCGACGGCTTCTATTTCACAGTGGCCTATCCGGGCATGAGCAGCGACGAGTTGTTGCACGAGTTCCTGTATTACGGCATTAGCGCCATCTCGTTGGTAACCTGTGGCAGCGAGCGCACCGAAGGCCTGCGTGCCTGCGTCTCCCTGACCCCGCGCCGCCAGTTCCCGATTCTGGAGGAACGCCTGAAGATGTTCAAGGAGAACCACTGATTCAATTAGTAATTAGTAATTAGAAATTAGTAATTGGGGGCTCGGAAGGGGCCCCTTTTTTGATGAGGCGATGATGGGATGATGAATATAGAAATCTTCCGATAATTCGCCGCCCTTGAGCTTGCACGCGCCGAAATAACCAACACAAAACATTGATTTTCATACCTTTACAACAAAACAAAATAAATTTATTGGCATTTACAAATTTTTGTATTTTTATACGCTCTATTTTCATGTTTTGTTAACGGACTTCGCAAAGTTTGGAAATAATGGGGCGGAAAACAGACTAAACAGGAAGTCCATTCATTAAAAATCCAATAGTATGAAAAAATCATTATTTCTTTTCGCGGCCATCTGCTGTATGGCACTGACCTACGCGCAAGCGCCCATCGCCATGCTCCAACATGGGACGAACTTGACCCCTTTCTACGGCAATGACGCGCTGATCAACGCCTACAATGCCGCCCAGGACGAGGATATCATCACCCTTTCACCCGGTATCTTTAACGCCTGCAACATCAACAAGGGCATCACCGTACGCGGTGCAGGCATGATGAGCGACACCACCACCGGTACCACCCGCACGCTCATCAGTGGCGATTTCGTAATCGAGATTTTTGATTCCACAAAATCTGTCGCTTTTGAAGGTCTTTACTTTAACGGTACTGTATTCATGGACACCGCATGGAATCCTCAATTCTCCAAGTGCTATATCAACGGTCTCGCCGACGTCACCTACTCTAATTCACGCATTTATAACTGCAATATCGTGCACTGCATTATACCGGCAATTGATGCAGATAAATTCCAAAACGCCCACTTTTACAACAGCGTGGTCTGCGATCCGAATTATTACACTACTTTTACAGATGGGGAATGTGCATTCGACCACTGTATCATTAAAGCCAACTGCAACAATTATTGGGGATCATCCGCTATCAGCAGGATTTACTCCACAAACAGTATTTTAGTTCCGAGAGATACTTCGTCCACGATGTCCACACAACCGGATAACACCACCCTGCATCACCAATACTGCATTGGCATCACGCACCATGAGGGACAATTCTTCCATCCCGTGGATTATGCGGAAGGAAATCATCTGTACAACTTCAGCGAATTCAACCAAGTGTTTGTCGGCTTCGATTTCGATGTCACCATTTTCGCCGACTACCACTTGCTTCCCGGTGTTGCCGCCACCTATCTCGGCAGCGATGGCACACAGATCGGCATCTACGGCGGCGCCATGCCGTTCGATCCGAGAATCCTGAACCCGAACATCGGACATATCACCGTCGGCGGACAGACCAATGATCAAGGACAGCTCCCTGTCACCATCGAAGTTGTAAACGAATAATCCCCTGCCGTTATGAAACGATTATTCATCTTTATCGTCGCATGGCTGGCCGTGGGGACGCTGTCGGCGCAGAGCCTGACGCGGTGCAAGTACTGGTTTGACCAGAACTACAGCGCCAGTCAGGAGGTGACGCTCAACAACAGTACCCTGCAGTTCCAGATTGACGCCACCACGCTCAGCAAGGGAGTGCACTGCTTGAACCTGCACATTCAAGACTCGGCCGGCGTATGGTCGTCGCCCCGTTCGTTCCTCTTCCTACACGTACCTTCCGTTGCATCAGCCACTGCCATCTACAAATACTGGTTCGACGACAACACAGCGGATGCCCAAAACGGTACACTCACCAACGGCACCCTGATGCTGAATGCTTCCTCGCTGCCCGTCGGTATGCATACGCTCACGCTCCAATGTATGGTGGGCACCGACATCCGTGTGGAGCAGCACCTGTTCTATAAGATGCCCGCCCCAACGCAGTGTACCTCCTTCACCTTCCACTACCGCATCGACGGCGGTGTTTTCCAGACCATTGACTTCAACTCGCAAGGAGGCGCAGTGTCCATGAGCCTCGACATGCTCGACTTAGCGGATGGTACACACACCATAGACCACTACGTCACTAACGGTGCCAACACCCCGATGACGGTAATGCAGACCGACACGTTCGTGCGCACGCACATCACGCAGTACTTCACGCTGACAGTACTTTCCGCCGACGAGACAATGGGTTCTGTGATAGGCAGTGGTATATGGCCGGACGATGACCCCGTGACCATCGAGGCAACGCCGAGCAGCGACTACCATTTCACCCATTGGAACGACAATGTCACGACCAACCCGCGTGACATCGTCCTCACCTCCGACACCACATTCACAGCCTATTTCGCTTACAATGAGGGTGTGGAGGACTATTCGTTGGAAGACATCCTCGTCTATACCCGTCCAGGAAGCATCATGGTGCGTGTCGAGATTCCGAAGCCA
>Ga0265298_10006667_pt1 | contig 14200 bp, 7 predicted proteins | sample AusTroGonzalo_MG_3_FD_193486 | JGI IMG/M metagenome (GOLD analysis project Ga0265298, IMG submission 193486) | Bovine rumen microbial communities from tropical cattle in Woodstock, Queensland, Australia - Gonzalo_01 | ecosystem: Host-associated > Mammals > Digestive system > Stomach > Rumen ...
GGAACAGCGTATTCTTCGCATCATACAGTTTCTTATAGTCATCACCACAAGGTGTGCCAGGAACAGGACCGAAGTATTCCTCTTTGTAGTTGCGCCATAACAAGAAGTAGCTCAGCGGATATTTATCCATAACTAGCTGCAATACACGACTATACCATGTGGAATCAGGTATATTCTTATAGCCACACTCCGTCAAGGCGATGAGTTTACCGTTTTTCTTAGCAAAGTTACTGATGAAGTCCAAATCAGCAGTTACCTGTTTGACAAAATCCTCTTCAGTACCCCACTGGTAAGCATCCTCACCGATGAGTGCTACACGGTCGTTGCCAGGATAACGCTGCAGGAAGCGTTCTTCTGTCCACTGGCCATCGAGGTTGGGCGAAAAACTCCATAGCAGATTACTGAATCCGCGCTCATCCCGCAGATAGTCTTGCAACATATTCCATAGACCACGAAATTCCTCATCAGAGCATAACTTCTGTCCCCACCAGAACCATGATCCATTATTCTCATGCCATGGACGGAAGATGATGGGTACACGCTGACCATTCTTATCTTTCAGCGTCTCAATGAAATCACCCACACGTTGCATCCATACTTTAAATATCTCATGCTGCTTGCCACCAGGCAGAACATTCTTGACCACTGTCGTGTCAGAGACATCCCACGCAGAACCTTGAGGAAAACGTCCTCCATGCTCTCCTGTAGTAACGGGATTACGCGGATGCCAGCTCAGCGTTACGATACCACCACGCTCATGATGGGCTATCAATTCATCATGAATACGAGTAAAGGGCACGCTATCAAGATTTTTGGCATCACCCATCTCAATACCACCTAGATCAAAACCCATCACAGCAGGATAGTCGCCAACTGTTAGCAGTATGTCACTTTTACCGTCTTCATATGCCCAGTTTACACCATAGAATGGATCATCCTGATGTCCGGCCATATACCCTTTTTGTTGCAACGCTTGCATACGCTCCAACAGTTGCTCACTTTGTGTCTTTTCTGCGACAGTTTTCTGTCCACAGGCTACCATCATGATGGCTACACCTATAATATATATATACTTCTTCATCATTCTACACTATTTAGTAACGCGAAGCGCGCTTAGCAACCAATTCTCCCACTCATCCCACTGCTCCTGAAACCAGAAGTGCCAGGTAGCCTGATAGGGTGAAATCTCTTTTGGGCCAGTCACCGTATTATATGTGGCCCATGCCGTAGTGGGTGGTACGACATCGTCGTTATAGCCAAAGGAGAACCATCCCTTCTGATTGCTGTCTATCAGTCGAGCAAAATTTACACCGTCATAATAGCGACTTGTCTCAATCCTCCGTTCCTGTCCTTTAGCCTTATTCCCATAGAAGTAGTGTGGCCATCCACAAGCAACACCTTTCAGCGAAGCGGTATGGTCGCACATAGCAGCATGAACGGGTGCGTAGCAGGTAACGCGTTTGTCGAGGCCTGCCGTAGCCAGACTCAGGAATCCACCCTGACTAGAGCCAGTAACACCTAACTCTTTACCATTCCACGGGGTATATTGCTCGATATAATCTATAGCACGGATACATCCCAGCACCACACGTTTATAATAGCTATCGTCTCGGTTGTCGTTGCCAAAGTTCCAATAGTTCATCAATGCACCATTGAAGATATCATCATACACTTTGGGGTCCATCGTCACTGAGATGCCATGAATACCGATCTCTAACGTGATGACACCTTGCGAGGCAGTCCACACATCGCCACCATAAGGACGCACACCAGCACCGGGCACACGCAACAGAGCAGGATACTTACCTTCTTTCACCGGAATACAGAGGATACCATAAGTACGCCAGTTCCACTGCATATTCTGGAATGACACCTCATAGACATTGACATCCTTAGTGCAACGCTCGGGCAATAAACGCTTTGTGGGCATCAACTCTGTATTGCGCGCCTGCTGAATAGCATTTTGCCAATAGTCTTTAAAATCCTGTGGCATCACTGTCGTGGGCTGTATCTTCTCTGGCGAGAAGGCGGCACCACAGGCACCTTTATACTCCTTGCCATTGACATAAGCGGTCACGTCAACACGATAAAAGCCAGGCTTTGTCATCTTACCTTTCAGTGTCAGGGTACCATCTTTCAGCACAACGCCCTGTTTCTTAACGTCTTGATACATCTCAGGACCTGCTGCATAGTCAACCTTTATATTATATAATAAGGTATTAGACTTCGTTACAGTAATCTTAAAGGTAGCGGTCTCCCCTACTTCATAGCGCCAATCCTGATGGTCAGGCACCACTTTCACCTCGATGCTATTTCCGCGTATCTGCGCCTGTACAGAGAGCAGGCCACAGAACAACATCCACATGAGTAACAAGGATACTTTCTTCATATTTTGAGTCGGTTTGTAGTATTTTGTTGCAAAGGTATAACATTTTCCCGAATATATATGATACTTTTTTGCCAATATCTGATACAAAACCCAAAAAGCATTAAAAAAAGGCAAAAAAAGCATAGCCATTTCAAAAGATTTAATTTATCTTTGCATACGGAAACTACGAATGACTAAAGAACTTATTTTACTATTAACATAATAAAACTACGTATGAATCTATTTTTCAGTAAGAACACACTGCTGGCGGGACTATGTACTGTAGTCTTGTCGGGGTATTCGTCTTCACTGTATGCAGGCAATAGCACTTCGCCAGAGCCTACTGCCGTACAGCAGACGAAAAAGATTACTGGTACCGTATCAGACGCTATGGGTCCTGTTATTGGTGCCAGTGTAGTGATTAAAGGTACGTCGAATGGTATCGCCACCGACTTCGATGGTAACTTCACGCTGAATGCCAGTCAGGGCCAAACCCTTGTGATTAGCTATATCGGCTATATCACAAAGGAAATCAAGATTGGCGCACAGTCTCACTACAACATCACTCTTGAGGAAGACAAGAAAGTACTCGATGAAGTAGTTGTTGTAGGTTACGGTACCATGAAGAAGAGTGACCTAGCAGGTGCTACAGGTTCTATGGATGAGAAGAAGATGAAAGGTTCTATTATCACCAACCTTGACCAAGCCTTTGCAGGTCGTGTAGCTGGTGTGACCTCCATGGCTACATCTGGTGCCCCTGGCTCTTCTACATCTATTCGTGTACGTGGTCAGGCCACCATTAATGCTGGTGCAGAGCCTCTCTACGTTGTTGATGGTGTTATCTGGAACAACTCCAACTCATCAGGTGCATCTGTAGGTCTCGGAGACCGTCTTGGTAATGGTTCAGTATCTTCAGTATCACCGTTGTCTACTATCAACCCGAACGACATCGTCTCTATGGAGATTTTGAAGGACGCCTCTGCCACTGCTATTTATGGTGCACAGGGTGCTAACGGTGTTGTACTGATAACCACCAAGCACGGTAAGTCTGGCGAGGCTAAATTTAGCTACGACGGTATGGTAGCCTGGCAACGTCAGACCAAGCGCATCGACATGCTGAATCTGCGTGAGTTTGCAGAATTCTATAACGAGATGGTAGCTCAGGGCTCTGCCACAGAAGACGAGAGCCTGAGCGATCCTAGCCTTCTTGGCAAGGGAACCAACTGGCAGGATGCCATTTTCCGCACTGCTTTGCAGCACCAGCATCAGGTGAGTGCTCAGGGTGGTACAGAAGCTGTCAAATACTATGTCAGTGTTAACTATATGAACCAGGATGGTACCATCATCGGTTCAAATTTCATGCGTAATGGTGCTCGTGTCAACTTGGACGCACAGTTGAAGCCATGGTTGAAGCTCGGCTTAAATGCCACCTATTCGCATACTTCTGAGAAACTGCTGAAGGCTGACCAGGATGAGGGTGTTATCACTTATGCACTGACCACTCCTCCCTACCAGCCTATTTATGACATTACAGGCGGTTACACCTCTGTATCTCGCGAGGGTATGAGCAACCCCAACCCAGTTGCTTTGGCGCTGATGAACGACTATCGTTATAAGCGTAATCTATTGAGCGGCAACGTCTTCGGAGAAGTCACCTTCCTTAAGGGCCTTGTTTGGCACACAGAGGTTGGTTACAACTTTAACTGGGACCGTGCATCTACGTTTGAGCCCACCGTATCACTCGGTAACTGGGTCAAGAACCAAAATCAGGCTCGTTTGCAGAAGACCACCGGTCAGTTCATTCAGATAAAGAACTACCTGACTTATAACGGCAATATCGGCAAGCATAGTTTCTCTGCCATGATTGGTCAGGAAGCTTGGGAAAGCAAATGGGATTATGTAAGTGCATTCAATACCGACCTGCCTGCCAACACCATTCAGAACCCAGCACTGGGTACTGGTGAGGCACAGATTGGCTCTGGCTTCGGTTCTGCTTCCATGTCTTCGTTCTTCACGCGCGAAACCTATAATTATGACGACCGCTACTTGCTGACTTACACATTCCGTCGTGATGGTAGCTCAAACTTCGGTCCTGACATGCGTTGGGGTTCTTTCCACTCATTCGCAGTTGCTTGGCGTTTCAACAACGAGGCATTCATCAAGAAGTTTGCAGAGAAATGGCTCTCTAACGGTAAGTTGCGTCTCGGATGGGGTCAGACAGGTAACTCTAACATCGGTGGCGGAAAGTGGGCCTCTGACCTCTCCGTTATGGAGTCTGGTCTTGGTACTTCACAACGTCCTGCCCGTATCTCTAACCGTGAAATCCACTGGGAGAAGCAAGAACAGACCAACTTAGGTCTCGACCTCGGTTTCTTCAACAAGGTGAATATCACTGTTGACTGGTATAAGAAGGTGTCTAATGACATGCTGATGCCTATGCAGTTGCCTTCATATATGGGTACCAGTGGTAACGGTTCGTCAGCACTCGCTGCACCTTGGGGTAACTATGGTAAGATTGAGAACACTGGTCTTGAGTTGACCATCAACACCCACCCCATCGCTACCAAGAACTTCTCATGGGATTCCGAATTCGAAATCTCTTGGAACAAGAATAAGCTGAAAGAGTTGGCAGGTACTGCCAGTGCTTCTATCTACGGTTACGGAATGTGGTCAGACATCGTATCAAAGAGTGATGTCGGACAACCTTTGTTCCAGTTCTATGGATATGTTACCGATGGTGTCTATACCAGCTTGGAGGATATCCAGACCAGTGCCAAGCCTGTTTCTTATAACGATAAAGGCTTCAACCGCAGCAACACCGTCTGGGTTGGTGATATAAAGTATAAGGATCTGAACAGCGACGGTATCATCGACGAGAACGACCGTACTTACATTGGTAATCCCATGCCTAAGTACACCTTCGGTTGGACCAACACTTTCCGCTATAAGGACTTCGACCTGACCATCTTTATCAACGGCTCTTACGGCAACAAGGTCTTTAACTACCTTCGTATGAAGCTCGATGGTATGAACAGCGTATGGCAGAACCAGGCAGCTTCTATTACAGACCGCTCTGTCATCACTGCTATCGATCCTAACAAGGACTACTCAAACGGCTATGTCGGTAACAACTCTGGTACAGTATGGAATTGGTATGATGATATTGACAACGTACAGGTTGTTAATCCTACCAATCTGCCTGCCGTTCGTCTGAATGACCCGAACAACAACCGCCGCATCAGCGACCGCTATGTGGAGGATGGCAGCTATATCCGTCTGAAGAATATCACCTTAGGCTACACACTGCCAAAGAAGTGGGCTAAGAAAATTTATCTGGACAATGTTCGCGTTTACTGCAACATTCAAAACCTCCTCACCATCACAGGTTACGATGGTTACGATCCTGAGGTCGGTGCCTCTACAGCAGACCAGAACGGTTATGTTTACGGCCTCGACAACGGACGTTATCCTTCACCAACTGTTTATTCATTTGGACTCAACGTTTCATTCTAAAAAGGTATCACTATGAAGCTATATAATTTCAAATCAATAGCATATATCGCCTTGATGGGATTGGTCATGTCATCATGTGATGACTACCTTGACAGACCCACCGAGGACGCGTTTGACACCTCCAACTATTATGCCACTGATGCTCAGTGCCGTGCTGGTGTCAACTATCTGTACAACTCACCCTGGTACGATTTCCAGCGTGGTTTCTTCAAAACTGGTGAGGTCATGTCTGGTAACTACTATTGGGGAAGTTCACCCTACCTTACATTCACACTGGACGGTTCCGATGCCGACTTGGCTAACATGAGTGCATCGCTGTGGTCAGTAAACACACATGCTACTACTGTTTATAACAATATCAAGAACGCTACAGGTGCTTCCGAGGCTGTAAAGAATGCCACCATGGGTGAGTGTCTGGCATGGAAGGCTATGGCCTACTTCTATATGGTACGTTCCTTCGGTGCAGTTCCCATCATTCACGACCCTGCCGAGACTATCAACGCTCAAGAGTCTACTTCGGTGCACAAGGCAAAGATTAGCAATGTCTATGATTATATCATCAAGGTATTGGAGAAGGCCATCGAGTTGTTGCCTGAGAAGGATCCCACCAACAATGGCCGTATCGACAAATACTGCGCTAAGGCTCTGTTGGCTAAGGTCTATCTGACAAAGTCTGGCTTCAGCGAGAGCAACACCACTTACAACCCAGGTACTTACAGCTACATCACTTGTACCGCTCACCAGCGCAATGCTGAAGACCTTGCCAAGGCTGCTGAGTTGGCACTCGATGTGATTGAGAACAGCGGACGCAAGTTGATGGAGAACTATGCAGACATCTTCCGTGGTGAGAACAACGTATGCGACGAAGCCCTGTTCTCATGGGCTTGGACTATGGGTTCACACTGGACCTGCCAAAACACCTTCCAGAGCGACCTGATGATTGAAGGTTTCGATGAGAATGGTGACTGCTGGGGTGGCTGGGGAGGTCCTTCTGTTGACCTGCAGGATGCCTTCAACGAGAATGCGCTGAGCCTCACTCGCCAGAATGTTGACGATCGTCGTAAGGCTACCTTGATGATGGTAGGCGACCACTACGACTATTTCTATGCTGACTGCGGAGGCTTTGAAATTCTTAAATATGTCTATGGCGGTTATGAAGCAGATGGTCATCCTGGTCCTGGCCAGTGGGAAAGTCCCACAGGTGCCCACGAGGTAAAGCACCTCTATGGTAACAACGCCGACCATGCTCGTTTCTATGGTGCAGCAGCAGGTCGTATGGCCTATGCTCTCTACACGCACATTCTGCGTCTGGCTGACGTTTACCTGATTTATTGTGAGGCTGCTATGGGTAACAATACCACTACTACAGACCCAAAAATTCTCGACATCTTCTATCAGGTACGCCACCGTTCTGTAAAGGGTTACACAATGCCTAACGCCCTCTCATGGGAAGACATCTGGAAGGAGCGTCGCTTGGAACTGGCTTGCGAGGGTGACCGCTGGTACGACTATGTTCGTCGATACTACTACGATCCTCAGGGAGCTATCAACGAGATTAAGGCCCAGCGTCGTAATGAATACTATGCACTGAACGACCTTTATAAGAGTTACTACGAGAGTGGTGCCTTCAATGTAGATCCTTCTAAGCATCTCTACAACAGCACCATCGCAGCTCCTAACGTAACCGATCGTAGCTTCACAATTCCTTTGCCTTCTGCAGATATTTCCTACAACCCACTGTTGATGGAAGCTCCTGTAGACTTTGACTTGAGTGGAATTTCTTTCTAACCTATTAAACAAGAACAAATATGAAATACAATAAAATATATAGTAGTCTGCTTCTGGCTTTAGCTGTAGCTTTTAGCTTCTCGCTACAGTCTTGTAAGGACCAGCCCGACGAGTTTGAGCTGACAGATGGTACTCCTACCATCGACTATATCCGTCCTGCCAAGGCAAGCGCTAAGGACTCCCTGCTTGTACAGGCTTATCCTCAGGCAACCATCTGTCTGGTGGGTTCTAACCTGACCAGCATCAAGGAGATGTACTTCAATGACCAGAAGGCTATCCTGAACACCAGCTTTATTACTGATCACACTCTAATTGTCCAAGTGCCTAGTGGCATTCCGGGTGTTGTTACTGACAAGATTTACATGTACACTTCTGACGGTCAGAAGGTAGAGTACGACTTCCACATTGTCATCCCCGCACCAGTTGTTTCTGCCATGAAGAATGAGTGGGTAAAAATTGGAGAGGATGCCGTCATTACTGGTCAGTACTTCATTGACGACCCCAACCAGCCTCTAACAGTGACCTTCACTGGTATCAGTAATTCTACCAGTATTCAGGTTCCTGCTGAGAACTTCAAGTCAATTACACATACACAGATTGTATTCAAAGTTCCAGAAGGTGTTGAGGAAGGACAGATTGAAGTTGCTTCCATCTATGGTAAGAGTATGTCTAAGTTCTACTTCCACGACAGCCGTGGTCTTATCACTAACTTCGACGGTGCTACAGATGTTGTACCACAGGGTTGGAACATTGCCGCAACATATAGTGATGAAAACGGTGTTGATGGCAAATATGTTCAAGTTGGACCTGCAGAAACCGAAGGAGGATGGGTAGAAGAACTCAAACTCCCATTCTGGTGCGGTAACTGGAATGGTGATCCTATGAGTATCACCTCAGGACCTGGTATTCCTCTGCGCAACTTCCTGAATTTCTCTGATTGGCAGAACATGTCATTCAAGATGGAACTCTATATTCCGAAGTCAAATCCATGGTCGGCAGGCGCTATGCAGATTCTCTTTGTGAACAATCTGCAGTGCGCAAACGACACATGGCAAAACAACACCTACATCCGCACTAGTGCCGATGGTGGTCTTGACTTGCCACGCGCTCTCTATCGTCCTTGGGAAGCTACCGGTTCATTTGATACTGGCGACGAGTGGATTACAGTAACTATTCCTCTTACAGATTTTGTCTACAACGATGATGGTACTAAGGTTAGTTCGACTATGAGCGAGAGTTCGTTCGACAGCTTCATTATCTGGCCTATCAATGGCGGTGTTGCTGGAACAACTTGTACTCCTATCTTCCGCTATGACAACATTCGTGTTGTTCCTAATCTCTAATCAATTAAGTAAACGACTATGAAAAAGATAAAGAATATATTCACACTGTTAGTGGTAGCCCTTGCCGGGCTATCGCTGACAGCGTGCAGCAACGACGATTTGGACACCAATCAGTTCAAAGGCGGAGTAGCACTGAACGTATATGGTCCATCGCCTGTGATGCGTGGTGGTCAGTTGCGCTTCATTGGTAGCAACCTTGATCAGATTCGTGAGGTCATCATTCCCGATGGCATCTCCATCACTAATATTCAGGTTGTTAGCGCTGGTGTGCCCAGTGAGATTCGTGTCACCGTTCCTAAGGACGGTCCCGTGGAGGGTTTAGTCACGCTGGTAACCAATAGCGACCAGCGCATCACTACCACTACCCCATTGAAGTATGAGGAAGGTATCGAGATTACTAAGATGACGGCTTCTGCCATGCCTGGCGACGTCATCAAGATTGAAGGTGACTACTTAAACCTCATCCACTCTCTTGCTTTTGCTGACAATGTACTGATTAGTGAGGCCGACTTCGTCTCTCACGACCGTTATGCTATTGAGGTCAAGGTTCCTGAAGAGGCTAAGACTGGTAAGCTGGACCTTTACACAGCTGACCTGACAATTGTCGACAAGAACAGCGTAGAATATCAGATTATCAGGACTGACGATGCCATTGAGATTGGTGTTCCTGCTATCGCCAAGCTCAAGGGGCGTGGTGAAGCCGAGCCACAGGGCAATATCATTGCCAAGGCTGGTGAGAAGGTAACCATTACAGGTACCTATTTCAATGTCGTTGCTGACGTCACCATTGGTGGTGTTTCTGCTACCGATATGACGATGGCTGAAGACGGAACAAGTCTCGTTGTCACCCTACCCGCTGAGGCACCCAGTGGCGAGATTCTTCTCGTCTGCAAGTCAGGCATCGAAGTTCCTGTAGGAACCTTGGAGACCGTCAAGCCTACCAACGCTATTGCCGCTCCTACTCCTGTAAAGGCTGGTGCTGCATTGACTATCAGCGGTAATGACATGGATATTGTTACTGCTGTAACCTTCCCTGCAGGCGACGCTACCGTCGATGGTGGTGAGATTACCGTTGCTGCCGACAAGGTCATCGTCAAGGCTGTTCCTGAGACAGCTACTGAGGGTAACCTGAAGCTTGTCATGGCTAATGGTGAAAGTGTTGATGTTGCCTTTACCCTCGTGAAGCCTACCGTTACGGCCTACAACACTGCTAATGTTAGTGCTGGTGGTGCCTTGAGCATTACGGGTACCAACCTTGACTTGGTGAAGACCATACAGTTCGGTGAAGGTTCTGACATTGTCAAGGTGGAAGGTACAGCTACTCTCATCAACCTAACTGTTCCAATGAATGCCAAGTCTGGTAGTCCTATCATGACACTTGCTAACGGTACCACAGTACAGAATGTTCCTTCTATCAAAGTGGTAGAGGCCGTATTCTGTTACTTCACAGAACTGCCTGCTGAGGATGCTGAGCTGAAGGCTGGTGAATCGTTCGTACTGCCTGTTGCCAATGGTGACAAGTTGACGGGTGTAGAAATCAACGGCGAGACTTGTCAGTATGTGCTGAGTAGCGGTAACAAGTTAATTATCGGTATTCCCGCTACAGCCAAGAAGGGCTCTAAGGTTCGCCTGATCTCTTCTAACGGTGAGATTACCTATACCATCGACTTCATTCCTAACACAGAGGTAACGACTGTTCTTTGGACTGGTACTGCTGTTGCTGACAACTGGTCTGATCAGCCATACGTCCTCTCTGACGGTGGTCAGGAACTGAAGGATGCTGGTGTTGAGGTTGGTGACATCATCACTTTCCACATTACTCCAATGGAGTCAGCATGGAAGATACAATTTGTTGAGGGTCACTGGGGACCCACCTACGCAAGCATTTGCAGCATCGGAAACGATACTGAAGGTGGCAAGTTTACAGAATATGATCTTAATGCCAATAAGGGTAACTACAGTATTGAGGTAACTCAGGAAATGCTTGACGCTGCATTTAAAGTAGGTGGCTGGGGCGGTGTATTCGTACTCAATGGCGACAACGTTGTCGTTGACAAGGTTACCACTACTCACTACAACTCTTTGGAGACTACCCTTTGGGAAGGTTCTGAGGACATGGGTTCGTGGAGCAACCAGCCTTACATTCTCTCTGATGGTGGTGCAGAATTCAAGGAGCTAGGCGTGAAAGCAGGACAAATTATCCGTTGCTATGGTTCATATACCGATGCTAGCGACTGGCAGCTACAAGTGCTCGAAGGACATTGGAGCGACAATGACAATCCTTATGGAAACTGGGGTTTCTGGGACAGCAGTGAAATAGATGTAAATGGTTGTCTGGCATTTACCCTGACACAAACAATGATTGACCGTGCTTATGCAAAGCAAAATTGGGGAGGTGTCTTTGTCGTACAAGGCAAGCACTTCATCTTGACTAAGATTACGATTGAATAATAAAACACTATATCGATTATGAAACTGAAGAATATTTTTAATACATTGTCACTTGCAGCTGTGGCGCTTATCGTCACAGGCTGCCAGGACACTGATGCGCAGATAGATATCGTTGAAGTCGACGCTCCAGCCTTTGTCAGCACATCGCCTGCTGAGACATCTGTCATGCTCTTTGGTGAGAAGACCATCACGGTGACCTTCGACAAAAACATCGGTTTCGCTACCAAGAACACATCGAAGATTACCCTAAACGGCACTCCCGTGAAGTACGCCAATGTGGTTGGTGTCAGCAAGTCGCTCACCATCACTGCCGATGTAGACTTCAGCAAAACACAGAAGCTGCACATTCCTGCTGGCCTCATCGTTGGTCCTGAGAAGAAGACTTATGATCAGGACATCGATGTTACATGGACTGTTAAAGACCTGCCCAGTAACGATGCTACTGCTATGACGCAGAAGTTGGGTTGGGGCTGGAACCTGGGTAACCACTTCGATACCAGCGATATGACGTGGGGCTACTGGGATGGTGTAGCAACCATCACTGCTGCTCCATTCAACGCATTGGCAGCTGCAGGTGCTAAGACAGTCCGCATCCCTGTTACATGGACTAATCACATGGATGCCACCAACGTCATTGCTCCCGCCTATCTCAACGAGGTTGCCGATGTTGTCGACAAAGCCATCGCTGCAGGTCTGAACGTCATTCTGAATACCCACCATGACTCTTTCGAGACTGCTCTGGGCGAAGCTGCCAATGATGACACCAAGTCTGCTGAGATTAAGGCACTCATCGAGACGCTGTGGACTCAGGTGGCTACACGTTTTGCCAACTATGGCGACAATCTGATTTTCGAGACCTTCAATGAGATTCATGCTGGCGACGACTGGAGTAAAGGCTCTGACGCTCAGTTTGCATTGCTTAACCAGTGGAACAAGTGGGCCGTAGATGCCATCCGTGCTACTGGTGGCAACAATGCTACCCGCTGGATTGGTATTGCAGGTTATGCTGCTAATGTCGATCTAACCATCGCTCATCTGCAGTTGCCAACCGTTGGCGAGACAGAGGAGATAGATAAGCACGTTATGGTCGGCGTTCACTGCTATGATCCTTACGACTTCTGTCTGGCTCCCATGAATACAGATGGTAGTGTGAAGATGAATAGCTGGGGACATAATGCTAATGAAGCCACCTCTGTATCTGGTGCTAACGAGGAGTATATCATCGCTCAGCTCTACAAGCTGCGTGAGGCTTATATCGAAAAGGGCATCCCCTGCTACCTCGGTGAGTATGGCTGTGTCAATCAGACCACAGCCAACGCCAATGCTTTCCGTAAGTACTATCTGGAATTCTTCTGCCGTGCAGCTAATCTGGCTGGTATCCCCATGTTCGTATGGGATAACAACTCTACAAGTGCTGGTAACGAAGCTAATGGATATATCAACCACGCTACTGGCGCCTTCATTGGCGATGCTGACATCGTTCCGATGATGGTGAAGGCTTGCACCGATACCGACGAGACATACTGGTTCGACACTATTTGGAGCAAGTCTCCCGTTTATGAAGCTCCTGCAGAATAACGTATGAGAAAAAAACTCTATATCATTGCCGCCACCTTGGTTATTGCCTCGTGTGGCGGCAATAAGCATAAAGCTGACGACCCATTGGCTGACAGTGGACGCACCCAGCGTACAGAGAACCTGCTCAGCAACCTATCATTAATTGGCGACTCTACCGTCTATCTCTTTGGTCATCAAGACGACCCCGTCTATGGGATGGGATGGGAGGAAAAAGAAAACGACAGCACAGCAACCCAGCAACATAGCGACATCAAGAGCATCTGCGATGACTACCCTGCCCTCGTGGGCTTCGACATCACGGGTATCGAGAAGGGCACCAACCAGAATGCCGATGGTCTCTCGATCGACAAGATTCGTCAGGAGGTGGTCAACACCTATAGCGACAACGGCATCGTCAGCCTCTCGCTAACCCTCTCGTCAGCTAAGGGCATCGAGCCACTGGCCACCTTCCTTAACTCGCTGGAGACGCCCTATGGTATTCGTGTTCCCGTATTACTTCGTCTTCGTGGTAAACAAAGCAAGCAGCTGTGGCAGCAAATGTCAGAAGGTCTGAAAGACCAGGATGTCACCAACGCCCTGCTGGTCTATGCGCCTATCGTCGATTCACTGACTACCGAAGCTAAGTATCTAGAACAGTATCCTGGCGACGACATCATCGACGTGATGGGTTTCTGCTACTATTGCGAGGCCCCAGAAGGCGACACTACTCTTGTTGCCAACTATGCCTGCCAACTCGACAAACATCTGAATATGCTTGCTAGTCTAGGCAAAAAGCACAACAAGCCCATAGCTGTGGCAGAAACAGGCTATAATGGCATCAAGACCGACAACTGGTGGACCCACACGTTGGCAACGACGCTGGAGCGTCATCCTATCAGCTATGTCCTGCTGTGGCACAATGCCACTCCCGCCAGTTTCTATGTGCCCTACCCTGGCCACACATCCACCAGCGACTTCGTGCGCTTCTACAACCTGCCCGCCACACTTTTCCGTCACGATGTCAATGGCCCATACATCAGTAAGCAATAAAGATTTTGCATCATTACAATAAGACTATAACGATGAAACGAACCTTAAACATTTTGACAGCATTGACGGCTGTGCTGATGCTCACCAGTTGCGGCACCAAGCAAGAGGTGAAGCAAGAACCTGAGACGGC
>Ga0265298_10006668_pt1 | contig 14198 bp, 12 predicted proteins | sample AusTroGonzalo_MG_3_FD_193486 | JGI IMG/M metagenome (GOLD analysis project Ga0265298, IMG submission 193486) | Bovine rumen microbial communities from tropical cattle in Woodstock, Queensland, Australia - Gonzalo_01 | ecosystem: Host-associated > Mammals > Digestive system > Stomach > Rumen ...
ACTTAGAGCACGGAAAGAGTAGGATTGAGCGTATGTGAGCCTTGATTTCTAACTTTTCGGGGCAATTTGATCACATTTTTATCTCGACTGGCTTATAATCTCGAAAATTTTATCTAAATTTGCACCCAGTATGAAAGAAGAACAATATAAATTACTGGTCAGCCAGATTGCATCACTGATCGACGGTGAGAGGGATTTGATTGCAGTAATGAGCAATGTGGCTGCGGCCATTCACCAGACGATGGGATTCTGGTGGACGGGGTTCTACCGCGTGATAGGCGACGAGTTGGTGCTTGGCCCATTCCAAGGCCCTGTCGCATGTATGCACATCGCATACGGAAAAGGAGTGTGTGGCACTGCCTGGCAGCGGGCAGAGACAGTTCTCGTGCCCGACGTGGAGCAGTTCCTAGGGCATATAGCCTGTAGCAGCGAGTCGCGTTCTGAGATCGTAGTACCCGTGTTTGGTGACGGCGGTAAGGTGATGGCCGTGCTCGACATTGACAGTGAGCGGCTGGCCACATTCGATGACATAGACCGCAAGTATCTGGAAGAGATTTGCAGGCTGCTAAGGGAATCATGATCTTTCACTCCGTGAGCATTGATAGCGGAGGCTGTTAAATTGTCTTAATAATTTGAGTATTATTCGTCATGTTCGGCGAATAATGTTTATTTTTGTGGCAGAATATTTGTTCACTTTAAAAATAATATTATATGAAAAAGCATTTTTCCAGTCTTTTTAAGGCTTGTGTGTGGGGAGTGATGCTCCTGACGGGGGTGTCGTGTGAGAAAATGAATGTCGAGGGGGCTGACGATGATGGCTCTATGGCGAACGTTGTGCTGAGGATCTTCAGTATTGAGCAGGTACCCTTTTCTATGTCAACAAGAGCTACGGTGGAGAGCTGTTGTACAAGACTGAACTTCCACGTCTACAACGATGATGGCGAGAGGGTAGACTATGTCAACCAGAAGATTGACGATTCGGGCTTTGGCACAGCTTCTTTCCAACTCGAAGAGGGACACTACTATTTAGTGGTGGTAGCACATAGCGGTTCTAAGAATCCCAGTTTCTATGTTAACGAGAAAGTGTCAATCTCTGGTAACGATCTGGGTGACACGTTCTGGTGCTGCGAAGAACTTCGGGTAGAAAATGAAAAAATTAGCCTGAACCTTGAGTTGGAGCGTATTGTCTCGATGCTGCGATTCATCCCGACTGTTACGCCGCCTGCAGACTTGGATCACATTGTTTTCAGGTACAAAGGCAGCAAGGGAACGTTCAACGGACTGACGGGTTATGGCAGTACGACCTCTACTCAGACGGTTAATGTGAGTACCAGTAGCGATGAGAGCCAGTATGAGTTCTATATGATACCTCGGGACGAAGAGGATATGATTGACATCTCAATGATGGCATACAACAGTGACATTTATCCCTTGGGCGGTTGCACTATAGACGAAGTGCCAGTGAAGCGTAATTGTATCACCGTCTGTCGTGGAAACTTGTTCGATGGCAGTAATAATTCTGCTTCGGCAATCATTAAGGTGACAATAGACGACTCCTGGGGCGATAATACCGTCATAAATTTCTAAAGTTATTGGAGTTATTATCATTTGAGCTGCGCTCGAAGGTAGTCACGCTCGAAAAATTCCAAATAAATTTGGTTTTTTGCTCACTTAATCGTACCTTTGCAGCCGATATGGATAAGAAAGATACTAACGACGTGCTGCGCAGGAACGTGGCGCTGCTGTCGAAAATCGGTGAGAAGGAGGCTGGCATGATGCCCGCCATAGAGGCACCGCTGCCGTCGGTGGAGCAGGTGAAGGAGATCGTGAAGCTGGTGAAGAGTATCATCTTCCCCGACTACTTCAACAAACGACAGTCTGACGAGGCCATCCGCTCGTATTATATCGGTGTGCACATGGAGGAGCTGATGGTGCTACTGACGAAGCAGATAGCCCACGGACTTCAATTCTGTGAGGATTGCGAGGAGATGCGTACGAAGGAGCAGGTGTATCGTGAGGCAGCGCGGCTGGCAGCCGAGTTCATTGATACGCTGCCGGAGATCAAGCGGCTGTTGTATACCGACGTGGAGGCGATGTTCGATGCCGACCCAGCAGCCACGAACTACGGCGAGGTGATCTTCTGCTATCCGGTGATGAACACGATGACGCATTATCGCGTGGCGCACCGTCTGCACGAACTGAAAGTACCCGTGATACCGCGTATCATCACGGAACTGGCTCACTCGAAGACGGGTATCGACATCCACCCGGGAGCACAGATCGGCGAGTATTTCTCCATCGATCACGGTACGGGTGTGGTGATCGGTGAGACGACCATCATCGGCAACCACGTGACGCTGTATCAGGGTGTGACGCTGGGTGCAAAGAGTTTCAAGTACGACGAGCAGGGGAATATGCTGAACATCCCCCGTCACCCAATCATCGAGGATAACGTGACCGTCTATTCCAACGCCTCGATCTTAGGCCGCATCACCATCGGGCACCACTCTGTGATTGGTGGTAACATCTGGCTGACGCACTCCGTGCCGCCGTATTCGCGCATCCAGCAGTCGAAGGCCATCGATGCCGGATTCCAGGACGGCGCAGGGATATAAAGAATGGCTTCCAAAATTTGGAAGCCATTCTTTATATCTTGTACTCGATTATTTTCCTCTTATGAAGCGGACGGGTCTTTCTGGCGTTGTGACTGCCGTGGAGTCTGAAGCGTTCCCACCGCGAGTGTAGAAGTCATAATACCAGTTGTCGTAGCCCCAATAGCTGTATTTGCTCGTGTTGGGCTTGTAAGTGTGGTAGAGTTCGAAGTCGACGATTTTGTCGCCGTCATAGAGCGTTCCGTAGAAACGGTCGTTGTTCAGGCGATAATCGGAGATTCGCATTGACGTGCCCTCCTCGCGGAAGTGGATATAGATGGTGCGGTTGTTTACTTCCCAGTCGATATGGTTAGCTACGTAGTCTCTGCTGATGGTGCGGTATCTTCCAGTATCGTAGTAATCGACCCAGTATCCGGAACCTTTGGAGAAATAGAATGGGTCTATCTCGAAAGTGATTTCCGTGTAGGTGGCATCGTAGACGACGTCTCCATATTTGGAGGAGATGTACATATTGCCTTTCCAGGTTCCTTCGAGGGTGGAGGCAATCTCTGCGTCTTCACAGCTGGTCAGTGTGAAGACTGGCATCAGCATCAGGATGTAAAGATAAAACTTCTTCATAATCGTAACGTTTTAAATGTTTGATGGTGCAAAGGTAGCATCATTTGATTTTTTACGCAAGTGAATTGTCCTAATCGTCGGTAGGGATTTCCCTATTCTGATTTCTTCTTGCCGAATTCAGGGTCGATCTTGAGGGTGGCGGTGACGATGTAGGTCAGAGAGCATGCAGCCATCACGATGAGGAAGAACGTGGGATAGCCGACAGCTTCCTGCAGGGCTCCTGCAAAGAGACCAGGTATCATCATCGACAGCGCCATGAAGGCGGTGCAGAGGGCATAGTGGGCCGTCTTGTGCTCGCCCTGACTATAATATATAAGGTATAGCATATAGGCCGAGAAGCCAAAGCCGTAGCCGAACTGCTCGATAAAGACACAGATGTTGACGATGAACAGACTCTCTGGCAGAACATAGGAGAGATAGACGTACACGAGGTCGGGTAGGGTGATGGCCATCACCATCGGCCAGAGCCAGTGTTTCAGTCCGTCACGACTGGCGACGATACCGCCGAGGATACCTCCCAAAGTGAGACCGATGACACCGATGGTGCCCTGCACCAGTCCGTATTCGGCAGGCGACAGCCCGAGTCCGCCTTTGGCGCTGGTGTCGATGAGGAAGAGGGCACTGACCTTCGCGAGCAGTCCTTCCGGCATACGGTAGAACAGCATGAAGCAGATGCCTGCCCACACCTGGGGCTTCTGGAAGAAGGTATTCAGCGTGTGCCAGAACTCCTGCATGATCTGGGCGCCGTGCATCTTCTCGATGCCTTTGTCATCTTTGGGTCGCGGCAGGATGTAGTGGTGCCACAGCCAGAAGGCGATGAAGAGTCCGGCCATGCCGTAGAACATCAGGCTCCACGAGTATTTCACGTTGCGGGTGATGACCTCGAGGTTGCCTGCCAGCATCACCAACAGCCCCTGGCCGACGATGGTGGCGATACGATAGAATGTGCTGCGGATGCCCACGAAGTAAGCCTGGGCGTGCTGTTCGAGACCGAGCATATAGAAACCGTCGGCAGCGATGTCGTGTGTGGCGCTGGCGAAGGCCATCAGCCAGAAGAACGCCAGCGACCCTTGCAGCCAGTAGGGCGCAGGGATGGTGAAGGCGACACCACCGAGGGCAGCACCGATGAGCAGCTGCATGGCGACAATCCACCAGCGCTTGGTCTTGATGATGTCGATGAACGGACTCCACAGGGGCTTGATGACCCACGGCAGATAGAGCCAAGAGGTGTAGAGGGTGATGTCGGCGTTCGACAGGCCGAGACGCTTGTACATGATGAGCGAGATGGTCATCACGGCCACGTAGGGCAGGCCTTCGGCGAAGTAGAGGGTGGGCACCCAGGCCCAGGGAGACTTTTTATGCATTGAATTGATAATTGATAATTGACAATTGAAAATGACGATTACTCATACAGGCGTTGGATCTCAGCGTGGCGGTAGTAGAAGAGCAGGATCTCGTCGTAGGTCTTGCCTGCCTCGCCCATGACGGCAGCGCCGATCTGACAGAGGCCGACACCATGTCCCCAGCCCTTGCCGTGAAGTGTGAATATTCGCTCGTTCTGGCCGTTGTTCAGACCCCTCCCGGCCTCCCCTGACTCAGGGGAGGAGATGGTTACCTCAAAGGCCGAGCTGAGCAGATGGGTCTCGCTGAGGGCGCGACGGATCTCGAGCTCCTTGCCGATGGTGAGCGTCTTCTTGGTGCCCACGATCTTCAGTTTCCAGATACGTCCGCTCTTGCCTCGCTCCAAAGGAATGAGATCCTCGATGGTGCCGAAGTCATCCTTCAGCTTGCGGCTGACGAGCTCTGAGAGCTGTTCCTGAGTGTATTCCACCGTCCAACGGTAGAAGTCGGGTGTCTCCTGGTCGTACTCCTTCATCACCTGCGAGAGGATATGCTTGTCGCTGGTGTTGCACCAGGGGTCGTGGATGCTCTCGAGATAGGGCTTGGGCGTGTCTTCCCAACAATACTGGAACTCCTCTGTCTCGCCGCCACAGCACTTCGAGAAGCGGGCGTCGCAGATCTCTCCTTCGTAGGAGAGTACCTGTCCGCGCGTCTCACTGACAGCCTGTTCCGCTTTCACACGATTGCCGCCGCCGATGCCCTGATAGCGCTGGCAGTGGTCATCGGCGCAGACGTCGAAGATGGTGTGGTCTTCTCGGTCGTACCAACGGATGATCTCGTCGTCTTTCTTGATGAACGAGAAGAAATTGTCCGTTCCGCTGTCAAGCCTGCGACGCTTCTCCATCTGTGCCAGCAGCCACGAGCGGGAGATGACGGCATGCGCCTTCAGGAACTCGAGAGAGGCCGTCGGCGACATCTCACTGCCGATGACGCTCGTCAGATAACGCTCTACGGGCAGTTCGTTGATGGCCACGATTTTATCGGCCTCGACGACGATGCGCAGCGTACCCTCGAACACCTGTGTCTCCTTGCGCTCCCAATGAAAGTCGACGCCGATGGTGACGTCGCTGAGCGAGAACGTAGCGTCGGCGTCCTGAGGCGTGAAGGTGAGTTCGCGATACTGCGTGCCTCGCCACAGGATACCGCCCTCTGAGAATTCAACCATCTGAGGACCTGTGATCACTTCACCCTTGGCGACGTAGGCCTGATTGAGCTCGAAGGCAATCTTCTCAGCGCTGACGATGCCGACGGTGACGGTGGGTTCCTTAGAACTTAGAACTTTGAGCTTTGGACTTTGGACTTTATCCTGTAGGCGGTTGATCACCTGTTGCATCTGCTCCTTCGAGAGCGACACTTCGTTGAGGATGCCGAGGGCTTTCTCTGGCGTGAGACGCTCGAAGTCCTCCTGACGGGGGGTGATGATGAGGCCGGCCATATCGAGGGCTCCTGGCGAGATGATATATTGGTCGTCGCCCTGGGCGTAATAGCAGTCTGGGCGATGCTTGCCGCGTGGGAAGACAACCGACAGATACTCGTCGTCGCGCCGCCAGCTCACGATGTTCATCATCGGCTCTATGTCATCGCTCTGCATCGGCAGGGCCTCGTAGAGACGCAGAAACAGTTGTTCGTCGCTGTATTGCGAATGGCTGCGGATAAGCAAGGCCGGACAGGGATATTCCTCAATGAGGGATATATCCTCGCCCTCGTTGAGGCTGATGACGGTGGTGAGGTTCCGGCTCAGACGCTGCCACGATAGCTGTAGGGGCAACCGTCCGCTGGTGCCTGCCTGGAAATGGGCGTGGTCAGGAGCAGAGGCGCCGCACTTGGGACCATTATAGAACACCATCATCTCCGGATACTCTTCGAGCAGCTTGTGTATCTCTCCGTAGTGCTCACGGATGCGCTGAGGCTCATGCTTGACGCTGGGGATGGTGAAGTGTATCGGCAGGATGGGGTAGGGGTTCACGAGCAGGTCGAAGTGACTGTCTACCGACTTCTTCGTCTGTTCCTTCGGACGGTTCTGCTCACAGAGGAAACAGGGCCGTTCGGCAATCATTTTCTTGTCGATGCAGGCACCTGTCGACACCATGCGGGCAGGATTCCACTGTACCTTTATCGATGAGGCTCCCACAGCCAGATCCCGTGTCTTCACGTTGCGCAAGTCCTGATAGCGTCGGCGGGCATCGTCCCATTTCTCCAACTGACGATTGAAGAACCGCTGCAGCGCCGAGTCGTTCATCAGCTCCTGCTTGCCTTTCAGCATCTGCTGACGGGCAAGGATCTCTAACGTGCGCAGGCGATCCTTATAGAGATTGTTCGCGTTGATGCGGTCGATGCTGAGGGCGGCGTCGCTGTTGCCTCCCCATCGCCGGCAGAGATAGAGTTCCGTGAAGATACGGCCGATGCGATAGTGTCGCGAGAAGATCAGCCCTAATGCATAGTCCTCACCATACGAGGTGTTAGGGAACCCGATCTGTCTGAGCAGCGGCGTGAAGAAGGCACGGGGAGCACCTAACCCGTTGATGCGCAGGGCGTTGTTGGGTCCGTTCTCGTCTGTCCACTCCGCGTGGTCGATCAATCCTGGCGGCAGGGTGTTCAGTTCGAAGTCGCACATGCGATACGAGCCGATGACCATCGCGGCATTCTGCTTGTAGAAAGCTTCGATGACCTGTTGCAGCGTCTTCGGCGATGAATAGAGGTCGTCAGAGTCGAGCTGTACGGCGAATCGTCCGCAGCGGTCATCGTTGATGGCCTGGTTCCAGCAGCCGCCGATGCCGAGATCCGTGCGCTCTGGGATGATATGCACGAGCCGCTCGTCGTGGATGGCCTGAAGCAACTCTGTTGTCTTGTCCGTGGAGTGGTTGTCGACCACGATGACATTATACTTGAAGCTCGTCTTCTGCGAGAGGGCTGAGTTCACGGCGTCGCAGATGGTCTTCTCACGGTTGTAGACGGGGATGACCACCGATGCCTCCACATCGAACTCCTGTTCGTTGAAGTCTGGCCTCCGGTAGTAGGAGGGGTCTATCTTTGCGCCGATCTCTGCCAGGTGGGCTGTGGCGGCTTGTTCCATCTCAATCTGTACCTCGCGGTTGCGGGGATTGACATAGTCGAACTGCTTGACGCCTGAGGCCCGCGTGTCGTGTTCCTCTTCTGTATACAGCTTTTCGTCGATATGGAACAGCTGTCCGCTGCGGCTCAGGAAGAGCCGCAGGGCGTAGAGTCCGGCGTGATGGTAGTCATGCTCGCCGGCCTGCATTGCGAAGGTGTGCAACAGGGCCGTCTTCACCAGCATCAGCGAGCCGAAGTCGAAGTCGTCGCGGATACTGCCCGTCTGATAGTCGATGACGGGGTGGGGCGTGCGCTTGCCGTCGATGAGGTCGTAGTGGTCGGCATAGACCATCGAGGCGTCAGAGTCGGATGCCACGCGGAGGATGCGTTCCAAGGCTCCCTCGCCCAGTTCCAGTCGTGTCGACTTCGTCTGCAGCAGCACGTAGTCGGCCTTCGCGTTCTCGGCGATGGTCATCAGGGTGTTGCTGCCCGTGAGGTTGTCGACGGTCAGCTGCCGACAGTCTTTCAGCGTGTCGTCGCCGTCCGTGGGCTGTGGGTCGGAGGTGAGCAGGAAAATGTGTTGTACCGTCTTGCTCGCCTTGAGTTGGGCCACCGTCCTGATGGCGCCCGTCAAGTCGTCACAAGGCAGAAAACAGTCTATTTTTTCTCTCATGAGGGTCTTTTTGTGAATTATTGATGCGCAAATTTCGTAATATTTTTCGAGAATACCAAATTATTAATGGAAAAATCCAAATATATTTGGTTTTTCGCTCAGTTTGCACTACCTTTGCACACGAAAATGGAGTTAAACGAGGAAAAGAAGATGCTTCTTGGGCTCTCGTCCGACGAACTGAAGGCGATAGTCCGCGACTTGGGGATGCCGGCGTTTACGGCTGGACAGATCCTCAAGTGGCTCTATCAGCAGCACGTAACGACCATCGACGAGATGACCAATCTCTCGAAGGCGAACCGCGAGCGGCTGAAGGAACACTTCGTCGTGGGTGCGATGCCGCCCATCGACTGCCAGCGCTCGAAAGACGGCACCGTCAAGTACCTCTTTCCCGCTGCTTCGCGCTTCGTCGAGACCGTCTTCATCCCAGATGGCGAGCGGGCTACGCTCTGCGTCTCCTGCCAGGTGGGCTGCAAGATGAACTGCCTCTTCTGTCAGACGGGTAAGCAGGGCTTCGAGGGCAACCTCACCGCTGCCGACATCCTCAATCAGATATACGCCCTGCCTGAGCGCGAGCGCCTGACGAATATTGTCTTTATGGGTCAGGGTGAGCCGATGGACAATCTCGACGCGGTATTGAGGGCTACGGAGATCCTGACGGCCGACTACGGCTATGCCTGGAGTCCCCGTCGCATTACGGTGAGCAGCGTAGGCATCAAGACAAAGCTCAAGCGCTTCCTCGACGAGAGCGAGTGCCACGTGGCCGTCTCGATGCACTCCCCCCTGCCCGAACAGCGCCGCAGGCTCATGCCGGCAGAGGCTCAGATGTCCATCACGGAGGTCGTCGCACTGCTCAGGCAATATGACTTCACCCACCAGCGCCGCTGCTCGTTCGAGTACATCTGCTTCGGCGGACTCAACGACACACCCGTCTACGGACGTGAGATCGTGCGGCTGCTGCAAGGCCTCGACTGCCGTGTGAACCTCATCCGTTTCCACGAGATTCCAGGCGTCGACCTGCCAGGCTCTGACGAGAAGCGTATGGAGGCCCTCCGCGACTACCTGACGGCCCACGGCGTGTTCACCACCATCCGCGCCAGTCGTGGTCAGGACATCTTCGCCGCCTGTGGCCTCCTCTCCACAGCGAGGAAGGGTGTATTTAAATCGTAAAACAGTAAATTGTAAATAACAAGATATGGATAATAGAAAGATTCGCGTGGCAATCACGCACGGCGATACGAACGGTATTGGTTATGAAGTGATTCTTAAGGCATTCGAGGACCCGACGATGCTCGACCTCTGTACCCCCATCATCTACGGCTCGCCCAAGGTGGCCTCCTACCACCGCAAGGCCCTCAGCCTCGAGACACAGTTCTCGATCATCGACAAGGCAGAAGACGCCCGCGACGGCCGTCTGAACCTGCTCACCACCGTCGACGAAGAGGTGAAGGTGGAGTTCGGCGTACCTACAGAGGAGTCCGACCTGGCAGCGCGCAAGGCTGTTGCCAAAGCGAAGGAAGACCTGCTGAAGGGACTCTACGACGTGCTCGTCCAGGCACCCATGCGTTCGAACACCAATCCCGCCAAGGAAGACCGTTCGCTGACGATGATGATGAGCGACCTCGTGCGCATCGGTCTCGTCACCACCCATCTGCCGCTGAAGGACGTGCCCGCTGCCGTCACCGTCGACAAGATCGTAGAGAAGGCCACCATCTTCCATGCCAGCCTGCGTCGTGACTTCCGCATCTCCAAACCCCGCATCGCCTTGCTCGCCCTCAATCCGCAGCTGGGCACAGAAGAGGAGAAAGTCATCACGCCTGCCATCGCTCAGTTAGAGGCACAGAACATTCAGGCCTTCGGACCCTATGTGGCCGACGAGTTCTTCGGACAGCACATGTTTTACAACTTCGACGGCGTGCTCGCCATGTACGACGATCAGGGCATCGTGCCCTTCAAGACCCTCGCTATCGACTACGGCGTGAAGCTCAAGGCAGGCATCAGTGCCATCTGCACTACACCCGATCACGGACCCGCCTTCGACATCGCCGGCAAAGGCACTGCCGACCCCTCGTCGCTCCGACATGCCATCTATACCGCCATCGACATGTACCGTTACCGTGAGGACTACGACGCCCCGCTGGCTCACCCCCTGCCCAAGCTCTATCACGAGAAGCGCGAGGACGGCGACAAAGCCCGTTTTGCTGTACGCATACCACCTAAGAAAGGCAGCGAGGCAGCAGCCGAGGAAATGGAGGGCTGATTATTTTTCGTTAAAATTCTGCCAGAATTGCAGTTGTTTCGGAAATAATGTGTAATTTTGTCAGCTCAAAAACGAAATGAACAAAAGAAATGGATCTGCAAGCCATTAAACAAAGGTATGGAATCGTGGGCAACTGCGAAGCACTAAACCATGTGCTCGACGTCGCCCTTCAGGTGGCTCCCACCAAGCTCAGTGTCCTCATCGTGGGTGAGAGCGGTGTGGGTAAGGAGATCATTCCCCGCGTCATCCACGACAACTCGCCGAGAAGACGCGAAAAATACTTTGCCATCAACTGCGGCTCCATCCCAGAGGGCACCATCGACTCCGAGCTCTTCGGACACGTCAAGGGATCCTATACGGGAGCCATCAACGACTCGCCTGGCTATTTCGGCGCAGCCGACAAGGGCACGCTCTTCCTCGACGAGGTGGGCGAACTGCCGCTGGCCACCCAGGCCCGCCTGCTGCGCGTGCTCGAGAACGGCGAATACATCCCTGTGGGCGCCACAGAAGTGAAGAAGACCGATGTGCGCATCGTCGCCGCCACCAATGTCAACATCCAGAAGGCCATCAGCGAAGGCCGCTTCCGCGAAGACCTCTATTACCGTCTCAACGAAGTGCCCATGCAGATGCCGCCCCTTCGTGAGCGTGGCGAGGACATCGTGCTCCTCTTCCGCCTCTTCGCCATGCAGATGGCCGAGGAATACCGCATGGACAAGGTGGTACTCACCGACGAGGCCAAGCAGCTGCTGATGCGCTACAAGTGGCCAGGCAACATCCGCCAGCTGAAGAACATCACGCGGCAGATCTCCGTGCTCAGCCCAGAGCGCACCATCACCGCCGACATGCTCAGCACCTTTATCCCGCAGGACCACGAGACCACTGAGCTTGCCACCATCCATCGTGCGGACGGCGGCGACCACAGCTTCGAGAACGAGCGCGAGATACTCTACAAGATCCTCTTCGAGCTGCGCGGCAACGTCAACGAGATGCGCCACGAGATGAGCCAGCTGAAGAAGCGCCTCGACGAGGCCCAGCGCCAGCCGCTCTCTGCCTCCACCGCCCCCTCTACACAGCTCGCACCCATCACGCCCATATCGCCCATCAGTCCTATCACGCCTGCCGTCGACGCGATGGCTGAGGAATACATCGAGCCCGAGAAAGAACCTGAGAACCTCAACCTCAACGACCTGGGCAAGGCGATGCTTGAGAAGGCCCTCGAGCGCAATCACGGCAACCGCCGCAAGGCTGCGCAGGAACTGGGCATCAGCGACCGCACCCTCTACCGTCGGCTCAAGCAGTTCGGCCTCGCCACCATCCTGCTGCTGGGCCTGCTGATTCCTACGTCGTGCTCCGTCAGCTACAAGTTCAACGGCGCCAGCATCGACTACTCGAAGACGAAGACCATCCAGATTGCCGACTTCCCCCTCCGCGCCTCATACGTCTGGGCACCCATGGGACCGATGTTCAACAACGAGCTCAGGAGCCAGTTCTCCGACCACACCCGTCTGGAGCTCGTGCGACGCAACGGCGACCTGAAGCTCGAGGGCGAGATCATACGCTACGACCAGCGCAACAAGGGTGTGTCGAGCGACGGACACTCGTCGTTGGTCGAGCTGTCGATGACCGTCAATGTCAGATACACCAACAACGTCAACCATAAGGAAGATTTCGAGCAGCAGTTCACCGCCACCAGCAGCTACGACTCCAACCTGTCGCTCAACTCAGTGCAGGACGAACTCGTGGCAGAGATGGTGAAGAACATCTGCGAACAGATATTCAATGCCGCCGTAGCAAACTGGTAAGATATATATGGAGATGTTAGAACTGATTCAGCACCCCGAGCGGATGGACCGCGACACACTTTACGAGTTGCGGTCGCAGGTGGCCCTGTACCCCTATCACCAGACCCTCCGGCTGCTGATGCTCCAGAATCTCTACCTGCTCCACGACCCCACCTTCGACGAGGAACTGCGCCGCGCCGCCATCTACATCACCGACCGCCGCGTGCTCTTCAACATGGTCGAGGCCGCCCACTACCAGCTGCGCAAGGTGTCCACCCCCCAGACTGGGAGCGGTAACCGCACCAGCGAGCTCATTGACACCTTTCTCGACACCATCCCGCAAGAAGAGACCAAGCCCCGCAAGCGCCGCCCCACGCCTGCCGATGCCGCCATCGACTACGTGGCCTACCTCCTCGACACCGAGGGCGACAGTGCCGCAAAGGAACCCGAACCCGTGCCCGAGATGCGCGGACAGAATCTTATTGATACATTCATAAATGCTGACAAAGGACGCTTTACCCTCAGCGACGTGCCCCTGCCCGAGGAAGAGGCTCCGAAAGTGGCCGAACAACCCGAAGAAGAGGTCGGAGAAGAGTATTTTACCGAAACTTTGGCCAGAATTTACATCAAACAGGGCAGATATTCGAAGGCACTTGAAATTATTCGGCGATTAAGTTTGCAAGTTCCGAAAAAAAATGCTTACTTTGCAGACCAAATACGCTTCTTAGAGAAAGTGATCGTAAATAACAGTAAAAAATAATTAGTAAAAAAATGTACACATTATTTGTAGTTTTAATTGTCATTGCAGCACTGCTCATGATTGGCATCGTGCTCATTCAGGAGTCTAAGGGCGGCGGTCTCGCCAGCCAGTTCTCCGGTTACAATCAGATCGGCGGCGTGCGCAAGACCACCGACTTCATCGAGAAGACCACTTGGGGCCTCGCTGCCGCTATGGTCGTGCTCAGCGTCCTCTGCGCATACGTTGCCCCAGGCGCCTCCACAGGCGGTTCCGTGATGGAGAACTATGAGGTGCCTGCCACCAACCCGAACAACCTGCCGGGCTTTGGTGCCAGCCAGTCCCAGGATGCAGCAGCCCCTGCAGCACCCGCCGCAGAGGCTCCCGCAGCAGATGCACCGAAGGCACCTGCCCAGCCCGCCAAGTAATAACACTTAGTAGAACTTGACGATCTCGTTCAGCGGCCTTCTGTCAGGCCTGTCGGGATCAGATGCTCTATATCCCAGGGAGATGACCGCCATGATGGTCTCGTTCTCTGGGATATTAAATGTTTGTCTCAGTCCGTCGGCATCGCGCATACCCATGATCAGCGTGTCGAAGCCCATCGCCCGCGCCTTCAGGATCAGGTAGCAGTTGCTCAGGCCGTTGTCGTAGGCACCCCAGCCTTCGCCCACCTCGTTCGTCGGCTTCCCCTGGAAGTAGCCCGACTTGCCGCGCTCGAAGGTCGAGCAGATCAGCACTGGCGCATTGATGATACGGTCCTTGTTCTGTCTAATTGATAAAACATTTCTCGCCGCAAAAATACGCAAAATTCCTCAAACCGCCAACGTTTTCTGTGAAAAAATCCCCGTTGCCCAACGCAACGGGGAAAATTTTACTTCTGTAAGAACATCGTCTTTCTCCGATTATCCTTGGGACGGACGGCGAAGTGTAGCCAGATGGCGCCACTCTTATTTCGTTCAAGCAACAGTTCGTCGAAGTCCTCCTGAGACTCATCGCTGATGTCGAGCAGGATGGTGGCGTATCGTATCAGTTGCTCGATACCTGCCACGCGGATGTCGGCAGCGCA
>Ga0265298_10006669_pt1 | contig 14197 bp, 22 predicted proteins | sample AusTroGonzalo_MG_3_FD_193486 | JGI IMG/M metagenome (GOLD analysis project Ga0265298, IMG submission 193486) | Bovine rumen microbial communities from tropical cattle in Woodstock, Queensland, Australia - Gonzalo_01 | ecosystem: Host-associated > Mammals > Digestive system > Stomach > Rumen ...
TCGCCGCGTCCGGGGATGCCGCCAAGCTCGCCGCGTCCGGGGATGCCGCCAAGCTCGCCGCGTCCGGGTATGCCGCCCAGCTCGCCGCGTCCGGGGATGCCGCCAAGCTCGCCGCGTCCGGGGATGATTCTGTTGTTGCCGGGATCGGCATTGAAAACATGGCAAGGGCCGCCCTTGGATGCTGGATCGTCCTTGCGGAATGGGCCTATGATTACGGGAAACGCAGATATGTCCCTAAATGCGTCAAGGCGGCTCAGGTTGATGGAGAGACCATCAAGCCGGACACATTTTATAGGCTTATCAACGGAGAATTCAAGGAGGTTTATTGAAAATGCAGTCAGGCGATTACTGTGATCTTTGCTTTGTCGCCTATGATCCGCCCGTCGAAAAGCATGACATGTTCATTGCCCCGCCGTGGACGGTCAAAACGGGCGACAAGGTATTGCTCCCGGACGGAAAGTCCGGCATTGTTGAAACGCTCAAAACCGTCCCCTATGGAGGCGAGGACTATGAAATCCTCCTCAAGGTCTCCCGAACGGTTTGTCTGCAGCGGCTCAAGGGGATCATCACGTTTCAGAAATTCCAGTACAAAGACACGGGGGAGGATAAGACGGCATGAGTCAAGAGCTGATCATTATATCCCAGCTCCCCGTGATCGAGGAGCAGCTAAAGGCCATCAAAGAGCGTTGGGAGGCCAAGGCCGCGGAGGCCGCGGCCATGATCTGCACGGAGGAGACGGTCCAAGCCCTCAAATCCCAGCGGGCGGAAATGCGCAAGGAATTTGAGGAGGCCGACACGCAGCGCAAGGCCGTCAAGGCCCGGTACATGGAGCCGTGGGATAAGGTCGAGGCAACTTTCAAGGCTTGCGTCAAGGACGCGTTCACGCGGGCGGACAGCTCTCTCAAGGGCAGTATTGCCGCCTTTGAGAAAACGATCAAGGATGAGTGTGAAAAGAACCTCCGGGAGTATTTCGCTGAGCTCATTGCCATGGAGGGCCTTGATTGGCTCACCTATGAGCAGGCCATGAGCGCGGGCAACCTCAAGATCTCCCTTGGGGATGCAAAAAAGGCTACACCGAGGCAGTTGCAGGACGCCCTTGCGCTCACCGTTTCGCGTATCGCAATCGCTGTGCAGCAGATCACCCTTTTGGATGACGCCGCGGAGGTCATGGCGGAATATAAACAGAACCTTGACGTTGGCAAGTCCATTGCCACCGTGCAAAGCCGCAAGCGCGTCATTGCCGCCGAAAAGGAAGCGGCAGAGGCCCGCAGGACCGCGCAGGAGGCGCAGGCCGCCGCCGTCGAGCGTGTAATGCCGTATATGCCCGCAAAGCCCGCAGAGGCGCCCACAGGGGTCGCAGAGCGGCAGGAGACCCTTTACCCGGAGTTTACCTTTACCGTTTTCAGCGTCACCAAGACGCAGCTTTTGAAAATCAGAGATTTCTTGAGACAGGAGGGTATCAGATATGAATGAGCTGAACGTCTTTTCCGGCGGTCAGGTGCAGAAGCAGGGCGGCAGCCTTGAGAGCGTCACCGCCCAAATGGCAATGACCCGGCAGGCACAGGAAGTGCAGGCCGCCATGATCGTTGCCAAGCGTTTTCCCCGCGATCCCGCGGCGAGCATGGAACGCATCCTTGCCGCCTGTATGAGGCCCAGCCTTGCGGAGGCCGCTCAGTATGAGTATTCCCGCGGCGGGTCCACCGTTACCGGGCCCAGCATCCGCCTTGCGGAGGCCATTGCGCAGGGATGGGGCAACATAGATTTCGGCTATATTGAGCTGGAACAGAAAAACCGGGAGAGTCAGGTCATGGCCTATGCGTGGGATCTGGAAACCAACACCCGACAGAGCAAGGTTTTCTCCGTCCCCCATATCCGGCACACATCCAAAGGGGATTATCCCCTCACCGATCCCCGCGATATTTATGAAATGGTCGCCAATCAGGCCGCCCGCCGGGTCCGGGCCTGCATCCTTGGGGTCATCCCCGGCGACGTGATCGAAAGCGCCCAGCGGCAATGTGATCTCACCCTCAAGGCCAACAACAAGCTCCCGCTGGATGAGCGGATCAAGGAAATGGTCGCCCGGTACGCGGAGCTTGGGATCTCCACAGAACAGCTCCGTGGATTCATCGGGAAGAACGTGGAGGCGTTCACCGAAAATGACGTGATCCGGCTTGGGAAGATCTACCGCTCCATCAAGGACGGCGTTGTGGGAAATGAGTATTTCATCGAACGGATGAAAGAAAGCACCGCAGAGGCCACGGAAAAGCCGCAGGACGCGCCCGCCGGGAATGAGCCGCCCAGCACACAGAGAGGCCAGAAACGCGCTCAAATCGGCCTGGATGACCTTGCATGAGGTACGAGATCATTTCAACGGGCAGCAACGGGAACGGCGTTGTGATCAATGACCGCATACTCATTGATTGCGGCGTAAGCTTCAAGAGCGTGCGCCCGTACATGAAAAAGCTGGACATTGTTCTCTTGACCCACCAGCACAGCGATCATTTCAGGGCAAGCACGGTTTACGCGCTCCACAGGTCGAGGCCTACACTTAGATTTTGCTGCTGCTCTTGGATGGTCGAACCTCTCAGCATTGCAGGCGTCAGCCCCCGCGCAATAGATCTGATTGAGGCGGGGCAATGGTACAGGCTCTTAGGCGCCATGATCTATGCTTTTCCTCTGGCCCACAACGTTCCCAATTGTGGATGGTTGGTCTATGACAACGGGCAGACCGCCATGTATGCCACGGACACGGGCACCATGGACGGGCTCTCTTTCAAGGACCTTGACCTCTATCTCATAGAGGCGAACCACACGGAGGCGGAGCTTGAGGCGCGCGCCGCCGCAAAGCTTGAGGCCGGGATCTATTCCTATGAGGCCGCCGCCGCGGTGAATCATTTGAGCCAAGAGCGGACCCTTGCGTGGCTTGCGGAGAACATGGGACAGCACAGCGTTTATCAATTCCTGCACCAGCACATTGACCACGGAGGTAATCAAGATGCCGAACAGAATGATAAAGGAGTCGATCCGAACATCTAAATCCGTCAATTCATTGACCGATTTCCAATTCCGCGTCTGGCTTTATCTGATTACATATGTGGATGACTACGGGCGCGGGAGTGCCGATCCAGAGCTTTTGAGAGGGCTTGTGTTCCCCCGTCGAAAAGCAGTCTCGGAAAAGCAGATCCGGGAGGCGCTTGCTGCTTTGGCAAAGGCCGATATGATCACTCTCTATGAGGATGACGGCGAGAGCTTTTTCTATTTCCCCAAATGGGCCGAGCACCAGCGCATCCGTCAAAAGGTATCAAAATTCCCGGAGCCACCCCCAAAAAGTGAGTATCGCGGCGAGTTGCCGCAATCCGCCGCGAGTTGCGGCGAGTTGCCGCCTGAAACCAAACCAAACCAAATAGAAGAAGAAGTAGAAGTAGAAGAAGAAACCAAACCAATACGCGGGCGCGGTGATGCCTTTTCCGATTTTTGCGGAGAGGACAAAGAGCTCTTGCAGGCGTTGAGGGATTTTGAGGACATGCGGAAAAAGATCAAGAAGCCGCTGACCGACAAAGCGAAAACCATGCTTTTGAACAAGCTCCAATCGTTCCCTCAAAACCAATGGATAGAGATCATCAATCAGAGCGTGTTTCATTCATGGCAAGGGCTTTTCCCACTTGAGAGAGACGGGCCGCGCAACACCGGAGGCAAAAAGCGGGTTTTAACCGCTATGGATGTGTGAGGTTGACCATGGAGACAGACAGACAATTGAGCGTCAAGATGCTCATTACCCTGCTGCAATCCGAATACCCCAATTCCTTTGTCAACATGGATGAAAGGCTCTTGAAGCTCAAAATCGAGCTGTGGGAAAAGGAGTTTGCCAACGATGACCTCAATGTGGTCTATGCCGCGATCCGCACCTATATGAGGAGCCCGGAGCGCTTTGCCCCTACTATCGGGCAGATCCGGGAAAAGATGGACATGCTCACCGAGCCGGACAAGCTTTCCGAGGTTGCCGCGTGGGCCCTCGTCTCCAAGGCTTGCCGAAATGGCTATTACGGCTATAAAGAGGAGTTTGCGAAACTCCCGCCAGAGATCCAGCAGGCCGTGGGCCGTCCTGAACAGCTCAGAGAATGGGCCGCCATGGACGCGGAAACGGTTGGCAGCGTCGTTGCCTCAAACTTCATGCGATCCTACCGAACGACAAAGCAGAGGGCAAAGGAAATGGCAATGATCCCCGGGGAGGTACGCCAAATGCTTTCCTCTATTACGCAAAAATTGGAGCTCAAGGCCGCGCAGCCCCGGGAACTCCCCGGACCGCCGGAGGAAGATGAGAGTACACGGAGGCGAACCGCGGAGATCCAGGTCCTTGCGGATCTGATGCCGCCGCCGGAGCCCTATATCCAGCCGACGGATGAGGAATGGATCAGGATGCGGGACGCCGCCTTGCAGCGCCTTGATGAAGCGTAAAAAAGCAGCCCGTCCCGTGCGCTACCACGGGGCGGGCCATGAAAGTAACAGTTGTCTCCACAAGATGACAACCGAAAAGGAGTATATCACATGAACGAACAAAATTCAAGCCAAGCCCTTGAGATCGTCATTGAGCCTCCCCGCACCCGGGCGGAAGCCCGCATGAGGCATGAGGCGGAGCGGCACAGCGCCGCTAAGCAGGTTTTCACGGAATGGGCGGTCAAGTTCGTCCGCAATCACGGCGTTTTCCTCATTGCTGTGCTCTTTCTGGCCCTCTGGACCGCGGCCACGTGGTCCATTGCCGCCCGCAATGCCAGGACAAAGACCGAGGAGCGCCTTGCCGCTGAGTATGAGCAACAGCTCCATGCGTACATAGCGCAGCAGGAGGAGGCCCGTCTCATGGCGGAGCGGAGCGCCGCGGAGAATCAACCCACGATTGAAATGCAGCGGGAGGCGGACGCCCTGGCCCGCGTGATCGGGCCCATGAACACCAAGAGGATGAAGCTCTCCATGCTTTGGAACGTCCTCATGCGCGTGGACAGCCCCTATTACCCTAACAGCGTTTCGGAGGTCGTGGCGTTGCCCTCTCAATGGATTTTTTATTCCGAGTCAAACCCCATCCGGGCGGACGATTGGGACCTTGCCATGGAGCAGCTTGCCCTTTGGCATGAGGGCCGATACCCCGCGGGCCTCAAGAGCACGTTTCTCTATGGTGAGTGGTCAGAAAACGACTATGTTCTCCGGGACACCTGGGACAAGACCGACAAAACCAACTATTGGAGGTACCCAGAGCTATGATCATCACCGAATTTGACAGGTTTTGTCTGCGCCACGTCTGCGCGGAGGATTGCAAGGATCACCGCCGGTATTGCCCCATGGCGGATGTGGTCCGGGAAAAGACGGGGAGCTATCCCTCCCCGTCCGTCTGCGAGAAGTATTACATCAAACTGCAGGGAGGTGAGAAAAGATGAAAAATCCTACCATGACCCAGCAGAACGCGGATGTGCTGGATTTTATGCAAAGGAATGGCGTCATCACCACCATGGACGCCTTTGACAAGCTCAAGATCACCCGTCTCTCCGCCCGGATCTGGGATCTCCGGCACCTGGGCTTTGAGATCATCGGCACCGACAAGAGCCGCAAGGAAAACGGGCACGTCATCCGTTGGAGGGAGTACAGATTAGCATGATTGTTGATAGCGCAATATATCGGGAGTTCAAAAACCTCCGTGTTGGGGATTATGTGCAGATCTACGGAGAAAAGCGGCCCTATATCGTCAAATGCCGGGATGATCGTTTCATTATCTGCACGAAGCCTTTTAATCTCCGCCATACCGTCTTTTATTTCATCATTGACCTAAAAAGAGGCTTGCGCGGGCCGGATGACTGTGTTTTCTGCGCGGGATATGAGACACAGGAACAATGTGAGGAACGGCTCAAAGAGCTGCAGGCTGGGGAGATCGAGGTCTCCAGCCGCCGGTCCGTTTCTCTGTATTAGGAGGACAGCCAATGAAAAAGAATATCAGCGAAATGACCGCGGAGGAGTGTTCCGACGATCTTGTTTTTCGACGCTTCAAGAGCTTGCTGGAAAAAGCCCGCAAGAAACAGACGGAAGCGACGGCAGCAACAGCCATCGTTATGCAGGCGCTCGAAGATATGTGTATAGACGCCGACTACATAGACACCGAGGCATCGTATGGGAAGGAGCGAGAATGATGAAGCCTCCGATTTATGAGCCAAAAGGAGCAGCAAAAGAGTACGGGGATTTTGCTCTGAACATTTATACGGGCTGCCCTCACCGTTGCTATTACTGTTTCGCACCTCATGTGTTGCACAAGGACAAAGAGACGTTTCACTCTCATGTGGAGCCGCGCACCGGTATTGTGGAGGAAACCCGTAAACAGTTGGAGCGCGAGAAGATCACAGGCAAGCTCATTCACCTGTGTTTTACGTGCGATCCGTACCCCACGGGACATGACAGCGGCGCCACCCGCGAGATCATCCAGCTTTTGAAAGATCACGGGAACCATGTCCAGATCCTAACCAAAGGGGACGGGAGCAGAGATTTTGACCTGTTGGATGAAAATGATTGGTATGGGATCTCGTTTTCCTGTGACGGCGGTCTGGCAAAGGCGAAAGAGCCGATGACAACGCCGCCGGTCACAAGGCTCTATGCTTTGCTGGAAGCGCACAATAGGGGGATTAAAACATGGGTATCATTTGAGCCCGTGCTTGACCCGGAAGCTGTGTTTTACTGCATAGTCTCCTATTTTGACATTTTCGATAAAGTCAAGGTCGGAAAGCTCAATTATCATCCATCCTCCATCAACTGGAAACAGTTTGGGGGAACCGTTGAAAACCTATTGCAGCAGGCCGGATGTGATTATTACATCAAGGACAGCCTCCGCGCGGAAATGGAGAAAACATGACCGATAAAGACAGAAAGATCCAAGACCTCCGACAGGAAAACATCGGCTTGAAAGAGGAGATCACCTTGATCGTCGAGTCTATGAGGGCTTGCCGATTCTGCAAAAACCTCAAAAACGCCTGCGTTCCCGGCGGGAAGGTCTGTAAACCTGAATGGAGGGGATTGCAGAAATGACGAAAAGCAAAGATGAGATCAAGGATCTCAAGATAGAGCTCAAGGCAAGACAATTGGTGCTTTCCAAATTGGAAACAGCCCTGAAACCCATTGAGGCAAAAGCCAAGCGGCAGCACACAGATAGGGCCGTTCGCCGGGAGACCATGTTGCGGGAGTACAAAACCTATGATGAGGCACATGAAGCCTATGGGTATGGGTATATCACGCAAAAAGAGTTTGAGGAGATCACCGCTTTACTGGAAAACTCTCAAAAAATCGTGGACAAGCCGGACGCGGAGGCCATTGCGGCGAGCATCATTAAGCACTGGATCAAGACCACGAAAAGCGATATTTACTATTTTGAGTTTGAGCTAAAGTCCCCGGAGGAACAAGAGGAGATCCGGCAAAAAGATGAGGCTTTTCGCCGGGAGCAGGACGAACGGCGAAAGCGGAGGCGGGCACTATGAGCGTCATCGTAAAGGACATGCACATGCCTACCGGGTGCGGGTCTTGTGATTTCGCATATTATTTTGACGATGAGGAAACCCACCCCTATTGCAGGAGGCTTATGCGGACGATCCAGCGCCCAAGTCAGCGATTTGAAGATTGCCCGCTGTCACCCGCTCCCCCTCTGATAAAAGCCTTAGAGGACAAAGGCCGGGTAAATTACTGTGATGAGTGCGAGTTGATTCAGGTTGTCGGACATGTGGCCTATTGCAAGGTGGACGGCAAAATGATACCGCCAATTATGCTGATTCGCGGTCAGGGAAAAGGCCCCGCGTGGAACTGCAAAAAGAGAAAGGGGGTGGGGCTACATGACGGAAAATGAAAAGCTGGTGTTTGAGAGCGCCTTAGACACATACGGGGAGGAGGCACAGGAAAAGATGCTCTTGGAGGAAATGTCCGAGCTCCAAAAAGAGATCTGCAAAATGTGGCGAGGCAAGGGCAACTATGCCGATCTGGCGGATGAGATTGCCGACGTGGAGATCATGCTTGATCAAATGAAGCTCAGATTTCACAACGGCGAGCTTGTCAAGGAACGCCGGGATTTCAAGGTCGCACGCTTGAGCACCCGCCTTGCCTTTCACGGTATTTTAACAGAATATGGCGGCGAAGTATAGGAACATCAAGGCGGGCGGGTATGACTCCCGCAAAGAGGCCCGCCGGGCGTGGGAGCTGGACATGATGCAGCGGGCCGGGGAGATCTCCGAGCTCAGGAAGCAAGTCAAGTATGTCCTCATCCCCGCCCAGCGGGAGCCATCCACCGTTGGGCCGCGGGGCGGCGTCAAGCCCGGAAAGCTGTTGGAGCATGAATGCGCCTATGTGGCGGATTTCGTCTATTGGCGGAACGGGCGGGAGATTGTTGAGGATTGCAAGGGCGTGAGGACAAAGGACTATATCATCAAGCGAAAGCTCATGCTCTACGTCCACGGAGTGAGGATTTACGAGACATGAACACGAAAGTTGTCAAACAATGGCTTGCCCGCGGGTATCAGCTCAAAAAGCACCGGGAGGAGCTTGAGCGGGCCCGCCGGGAGACCTACGATAAATTGACCAGCATTACCGCGCAGATGGGCGGGGAGGCCGTGAGCGGGACGAAAGATCCGCACCGGTATGATGAGCTTGTCGCTCTCAACGCGGAGCTTGACGCGCAGATCAACGACATTGCGCGCGCAGAGAGGGAGATCATGCAGGCCATTGACTCCGTTGACAAGATCCAGTATCGCCGGGTGCTGTTCCTCCGTTACATAGAAAACCGCACATGGGACAATATCGCCATGTGCATGAGCTATCACAAACGGACGGTCTATCGCATCCACGGGGCCGCTCTGGCGTCCGCGGAGCCGTTCATCCTCAAAAAGTTGTCATTGAATGTCACTCCGCCCCTGTGATATGATGCAGACGCAGAAAAGCACCGAGGCGGGCCCGCGGCGCTTTTCTCTTTTTATGCCGGGGCCCGCTGGCGTGGCAGGTTCTATCCTTCTCCCTGCTTATCATGGTTAGACTCCATGACCCGGCGCCTATTTTCGGGAGGGCCGGGGAATGAAAGACTTTACCCTTGAAATCGAATATGTTGATCCGAAAAAGCTCAAGCCCTATGCCAAAAATGCCCGCGTCCACGATGAGGAGGACATTGAGGCCATCCGGGAGAGCATCCGCGTTTTCGGATTCAATGATCCTGTGGGCGTTTGGGGAAAGAAAAATCTGATCGTCGAGGGCCACGGGCGGCAGCTTGCCGCCATCGAGGAGGGCCTACCGCTCATCCCTATCATCCATCTTGACCACCTGAACAGCGAACAGCAGCGGGCCTATCGGCTGGCCCACAACAAGACGGCGGAGCTGTCCTTTTGGGACAGCAAGCTTGTCCGGGATGAGCTCAAGGGGATCGGAAAGATCAACATGAAAGCCTTTGGCTTTTCCCTCCCGGATTTTCTGGCACCGGAGGGGCCGGAGCAGACCGAGCCGGACCAGGAGCCGGAGGACGATGAGGAGGACGCCGGATATTACGGGGATGAGCGGGAGCGGACCTTTGACGCCTATAATCTCCATGATTATGATCCGCGCAATGTGGCCGGACCGTATGACCTCCCCATCCTGCGAAGATGCGACTACACGCCGGGAAAGCTCATCGGATTCAATTATCTCTTGAGCACCCAGGCCAGGGATGCGGGCATTCACTTTTTCATTGACGATTACCAATTTGAACGGGTATGGAACACCCCGGGGATCTACGTGGAAAAGCTGCTTGATTTCCCCTGTGTCTGCACCCCGGATTTCAGCCTTTACATGGACATGCCAAAGGCAATGAAGATCTGGAACGTGTACCGGTCCCGCCTCATCGGACAGATCATGCAGGCCGCGGGGATGAACGTCATCCCCACGTTGCAATATGCGGGCGCGGACACGCTGGATTGGTGTTTTGACGGGATAGAGGGCGGCGGCACCGTTGCCGTCTCCACCGTGGGCGTCATGAAGGACCCACAGGCCCGGAAAACATGGGCCGCCGGTATGGAGCGGGCCTTGCAGCAGATCCAGCCGAAAACGGTTGTCTGTTACGGCGCGGAGATCGATTTTGACTTTTCTCCCGCACAGGTCGTGACGATCAAGGCGCGGAGCTTTGTTGAATAATTTACGGAGGTATGATATTATGGGCGGCAGAGGAGCAAACAGCGGTATTCCCGTCTCAACCCCAAGCCCGGGCGGAGGCGGCGGAGGGAACGGCGGCAACATGGATCAGATGCCCGGACAGCCGGACACCCTTGCCGAAGCCCTGGGAAAAAAGGGACGGCCCATGTCCACCCGGGATGCCATCATGAAAGCAAACCCGTTCTATGACCGGACGGCGTCCACCGCGGAATACAACGAAAACTGTCAAAGGGCGGTTGTCGCCACCGAGGCACGTTTCCGCGGTTATGACGTTATCGCGCAGCCTACCTATGACGGGGACACGATGCCCCGGCACAATGAATGGACGCGCAATTTCGTCGGCGCCAAGATTCAGAACGTGGGGCGCACCACGCCAAACGCCACTCGCAACGCCCTTGAGGCCCAAATGAGGAGCTACGGCAGCGGCGCGAGAGCGGTCATGTCCGTCCACTGGAAAGGCTCCCGCTATGGTCATGTGCTGAACGTGGTCCAGCGCGGGAACAACACATACTACTATGACGGGCAAAGCGGATCTATCATTAGCCCAAAGGCGCTTTACAACGCCATCCGCACAAGGGACGTTACCATTACCCGTGTTGACAACCTGGACTTTTCCGACGGAGCCCGGGAGGCCGTGCGCACCACGCCCCGCAACCGGAGGAAGTAACCCAAAATTTTTTGAAAGAGGGAACAACAGATGATTACCTATGAGCAGGCTCTTGAGGCCGCAAAAAAGGCAAAGCCGAACATCGACGAATGCACCGAATGGGAAAACGGCTGGATGTTCGGTTACTCCGGGGATGAGGGATTTGACGGCGGCATGGAAAACGGGATCGGGCGCAGCCCCGTCATCATCCGAAAGAGCGACGGGAAGCGCATGGCTATGATCGAGTTTATCAGCTCCGGCGAGGGAGCCGGGGAAGTGGTCCGGGAGTTTAAGATCTGAAAAACGGCCCTGTAATATGGGCTGGACAATATTTGGTGTGGGCGGGACTCATCATTATGGGCCCCGCCCTTTTTCTTTCTTGTCAGGAGGGATCGGAAAAGGGATGTGGTGATCTATGGCGCAGTCAAAGGCGCAGCTTGACAACCTGAAAAAGGGGAAAGCGACACAGTTTCATAGCGGGGATGAAGCGGTGAGGAACGGGCGCAAGGGCGGCGTAAGGTCCGGCGAGTCGAAACGGAATAAAAAAACCCTCAATCAGCTCGCTCAGACCATTGCAGCAGCCCCGATTTCCAGTAAGGACGCCCGGAAGCAGTTGGCGAGCATCGGCTTTGCGGACGATGATCTCACAAACAACGCCATGGTCGCCGCGGGCGTCTTTCAATCCGCCGTCAACGGCAAGATCGAGGCCGTTGAGAAGTGGGAAAAGATGCTCAGGGACGCGGACATGGAGGGGGAGGACAACGCCCGCGAAAAGTCCCTTGCCGTCATGCGGGCCGCATTTTGGGGCAATGTGAGCTCCAATTTCGGCGCGATCTCCGTCTATGCCATCAAGCATAAATTCACGCACTATGACGCCTTTGGAGGCCGCGGATCGACCAAATCCTCATGGGCCTCTCTCATCGGCATTCGGCTCATCATGGAGCACGCGGATATTCACGGCCTTGTCCTGCGCAAGGTCGGCAACACGCTCCGGGATAGCGTCTATGCGCAATACATGTGGGCCATCGGCGCCCTCGGTGTAGCCGAGTTTTGGGACAGCAAGATCTCCCCGATGGATCTCATCTATAAGCCCACCGGGCAGCGCATCATGTTCCGTGGCGCGGACGATCCCATGAAGATCAAGAGCATCAAGGTCCCCTTTGGCTATATCGGGTACACGCACTTTGAGGAAAAGGATCAGTTTTCCGGGCGGGCCGAGATCCGCAATATCCTCCAATCCACCATGCGCGGCGGAGATCTCTTTTGGAACGTGGAGACCTATAACCCGCCGATCTCCCGTGACAATTGGGCGAACAAGGACAGCGCGGAGCCACGCCCGGACCGGGTATCGCATCACAGCACCTATCAAGATCTGGACGATCCCTCTTGGCTGGGCGAGCAGTTCTTGAACGAGGCGGAATTGCTCAAGGCGCGGGATGAAAGAGCCTGGCGGCATGAGTACGGCGGGGAGGCCGTCGGCACCGGCGGCAACGTCTTTGAAAACCTTGAGCTCCGGGAGATCACCAATGAGGAGATTTCCCACTTTGACCGGATCTATCAGGGTGTGGACTGGGGATGGTTCCCGGACCCCTACGCCTTTATCCGCGTCCACTATGACGTGGCGCGGGAAGTCATCTATGTCATAGATGAGTGTTACATGCAGAAATTCAGCAATGAGAGATCCGCGCAATGGATCAAGGATCAAGGGTACAACGATGTTTGGACCGCCTGCGACAGCGCGGAGCCCAAGTCTGTTGCGGACTACCGCTCCATGGGGATCAACGCCAAAGAGGCCGTCAAGGGCCCCGGCAGCGTGGATTACGGCATGAAGTGGCTGCAAAAGCGCAAGATCGTCATTGACCGGCGGCGCACCCCCGCGGCCTATGAGGAGTTTGTCAATTACGAGTATGAGAAAAACAAGGATGACGAATGGATCAGCGGTTATCCAGACGCCAATAACCACCTGATAGACGCCCTCCGTTATGCCATGGAACGCGTCTATGTGAAGTATAGGAGTAATGCGTAATGGCACTTAATATTTCAGACAAATTGCGGGAGCTGGGCTATAAGACCGTCCCGGAGAGCTTTTACACGCACATTAAGAGCTGGGATGCGTGGTACAAGGGCGACGTTTCGGATTTTCACCATTACAAGATCTGGAACGGTATCAAGTTTGTCGAGCGCAAAAAGCTTGTCGCCGGTATGGCGAAAAAGGCCGCGGAGAATTGGGCGGACCTGCTTATGAATGAGAAAGTGTCCATCACGCTTGAGGGCAAGGCGGAACAGGATTTCTTTGACTCCGTATGCGAAGAAAACAATTTCCGCCTTATGATGAACGCCTATCAAGAGCTGTGCTTTGCCAAAGGGACAACGGCCTATGTGGTCCGCGTCTCCGGCCTCCCCGTGAACGCGGAGGGCGATACCAGCGGGGAGGCGAAAGCCCTCAAACTGGATTTCGTTATGGCGGAGGAGATTTACCCCTTGGCGTGGGAAAACGACAAGATCCTTGATTGCGCCTTTGCCACAACGCGGGTCCACGACAACAAGACCTATGTGTATCTCCAAATCCATGAGCGCGGCGAGGGCGGCACCTATGACATAAAAAACTATGTCTATGACAACACCGACGGCGGCATGAGCAACGTCGAGCTTGGCAGCGTGGAGGCATTCGGCGGGATTCAGCCGGTTTTCCACACCAACATTGAACAGCCCCTTTTTGTGATCGATAAACCGAACATAGTCAACAATATAGATCCAAATAACCCGATGGGGATCTCCGTATATGCCAACGCCATTGACCAGCTCAAGTTTTGTGACAACGTTTTCAACTCTCTGGACAATGAGATAGACCTTGGACGCAAGCGGATCATGGTCAAGCCGGAGGCAACGACGGGGCTTGACGGTGAGCCGCTTTTTGACAGCAATGACATTGCCTTTTACGTCCTCCCGGAGGACTCTCAGAGCGGGCAAAGCATTGAGGAGATCGCGTCCTCCCTGCGCGTTTCGGAGCACCTTACAGCTATGCAAATCGCTCTCAACATGCTCTCAACAAAGGTCGGTTTCGGCTCAAACCACTGGAAATTTGACGCGGGGAACATCACGACGGCGACACAGGTGATCTCCGCCAACAGCGAGGAGTTCAGGACGCTCAAGAAACATGAAATCGTCCTTGAAAACGTCCTCCTGGAGCTTGCGCGGATCATCCTGCGCCTTGGTAACGCTTTCATGGGGCAGCACCTCAACGAGGATGTAGAGATCTCCATAGACTTTGACGATTCGATCATTGAGGATGAGGCCACCGAGTTTGCCCGGGATGTGCAAATGTTGAGCATGTCTATTCTCAACCGGTATGAGTTCCGCGCCAAGTGG
>Ga0265298_10006670_pt1 | contig 14196 bp, 11 predicted proteins | sample AusTroGonzalo_MG_3_FD_193486 | JGI IMG/M metagenome (GOLD analysis project Ga0265298, IMG submission 193486) | Bovine rumen microbial communities from tropical cattle in Woodstock, Queensland, Australia - Gonzalo_01 | ecosystem: Host-associated > Mammals > Digestive system > Stomach > Rumen ...
TTATCCTCAGCATATCCTCGCAAATAACGTTGTAGAGGATTTGAACAATACTTATGTTGAGAAAGAGAATGCTGCAATTGCAATCACAATCCCTTATACACAAAAGACAACTTCAGGTGATTACAGAACTCGTCTCGGAAACTTGACAGAATACAGAGATGCAGATGGTAATCTTATTAAACATACAATCAAAACTTACGGCAACACTTCTGAACTCGTAGAAGATATTGATATTCGTAACGGCTTTGATTATGTTCAGAGAATACGTGGTAATGTTGGCGGCAACAGCAAGTCAATGAATATCAAGTATAAGTTCTCTGACAATGAACACGATATATACTTTGAAGATGATGAAGAAAACCCATTAAGCTTGTACGGCAACTTTGTTCAAACATCTTCAATCAAAAAGAAGTATGTTCTTTCAAGATTCGAAAGCAAAAACTCTCCTGCTATCGGAAGTGAATATTCAGATAAGTATGTTGGCGATGAAGAGCCAACTTTGAATGAAGCTTTGCAGGCAATCTATGAAATGCCTCTTGCAACATTCAAATATAACAGAGAATACTTGGCTGACGACTCTGAATGGTACAAGAGATATTTCGGTATTATCGTTGAAAGAATTGCTGCAACAAAAGAAAACTTTGCAAGTGATGCAGAGTTGACAAACAAGACTGCATTAGACGAAGTTGAATATACTTACACTGATGAAGAGAAAGCTTCTATCGCAGAATACCTCAAACTCGTAACTGACAACCCAGAACAGGGTATGCGTGAGTCAACTGTTATCGGTATTCTTTTGAAAGCTGCAAAAGAAACACAGGAAAGATTGCTCAACCTTGAGGTATCAACATACGGTAAGGATTCTCCTACACTCCCAGGTGATGATGAGGAAAACAAAAATCCAAACCTTACCGCTAATGACCAAAAGTCGACAATTGCAGGTCTTAACCGTTTGGTTAAAGCATTGTGTCGTGAAGTATTCCAAAACGCTGACCCAACAAATATCAACGAACTTGGTGGTTGGTCTGAAGGCGAAGCAAATTACTCTCGTCTTGACTTGCTTGACAAAGAAGTAAATGGTGAAGCTGCAAAAGAAGATACACAGGAAAGAATATTCCTTACACAGAACATCGGTAAGACATATCCTGATAATGCAGACATCACAGAAGCTGCAACACCAAATGAAGCACTTGTTTCTGATGTTGATAATGACAACGACTTCGGAAGTGAAGACGCAGTTAAGTACCCAACAGAAACAACATACGAATACGATAAAGAGGAAGTTGATGACTTCGATGGTATTAACGATGCAATCAACAGAATCGTAGCAAAACTCAATCAACTCACAATCAATGTAAACGGTGAGAATGACATCAAGACTAATCCAAAGAAACTCGATTACATTCGTGGAACTTTGGCAACACTCCTTCGTGATGTTTATTCTGATGGTTCAATTGCAGATGTTGAAAACGGAATATATGTAAAGAAAGGCCTTTCAAGAATTGATAAGATTCTTCAGGACCTCTACAACTTTGACTTGACTTATGGTACAACAAGAGCAAGAGACCAACAGTATAATGGCAGAACATTATACGGTGTTGAAAATGATGAAACTGATGACGGTATTTCAATCGGTTCATTCAGCTCTCGTTCACCTGAAAATATTGATGATATTTTCGGTAAGGCATCAATTCTTGATGTTATAATCGAGCTTCTTTCAGGTAATGAAACAGGCTTGGTTAAAACAAAGTTGACACCTTGGAAAGACCTTGCTAACAACGAAAATAACTGGAAAGTAAATGCAGACAACACAGTATCAACAACATACGATAATACTGCAGAACTTACAAATAACAAAAACTCTCGCAATCATTACACTGTTCTTAAGAGACTTGACGACATTGAAAAAGCATTGACTTTGATGTTCTCAAGAATTGCAAACAAGACAGACTTTACAACCGATACTGCTCGTGTTGGTGAAGGCGCTTACTCAGGCGTGACATCAATTGATGACTATATGAAGTTCTTAAGAGGCAACTCAGGACTCTGTTTCCACGGCACAGGCTTGTATGCAGACAAAGTTGAAGATGACGAAAGAACAGCTGCAGCAAAAGCAATTACTGCAGAAGATTGGGTAAAACCTGTTCACGACACAGTAAGTGATCTTGATGCATACGATGCACTTTATGATGCAATCAAACGTATCAAGAACAGTGAAATGAACTTGGGTTATAACAACGCCAAACTCGGTACTGATTACGATACATATAAGAACGGTAATGTAAGAATTACAAAAGATGCTTATGAAGCTCTTGCACCTAACGGTGAAGTTCCTACACCTGATTATACAGTGACATCTGATATGAGAGCAGTTCTTAAATTGCTCTACGGTGCAGATATGGAAGTTGATGATTCTGACAACAAGACAAGTTCAGTACACTTTAATGTTGCTGATGAAAGAGATGACAACTTCAAGAACTCACCTAATGGTATTTCAGTAATTGATGCATTGTATAAGATGCTTTATAATGTTCCTAAGGCTTACAGATTAAATGTAGGTGAAGGAACAACAGAACCTCTTACAGGAACAGTTGATACAATTTACAACGGTGTAAACGGCTATGACCCAGCAACACCTAAGGCTCATATCGCTGTTGCTGAAGGCGACTCTCCTGTTGCTGATGGACATCGTAACGACTTTATCTTACAGGCAGGTTCAACAAGAAAGAGACTTAACCGTATCGACATTCTTGAAGATTGGGTTAAGGCAATTTATAATTACATCGGCTTCGGTAATAAAGGCGACTCAAATTACTTCACAGGTAATTTACATCTTACTTTCGAAGATATTGACGACAGTGAAGAAAAAGATGTATATGTAAACGGTAAGAAGTATTGCACAACTGCATATAGCAAAGATTATATTCAAAACTCAGGTACTTATACACTTGTTGAGATTGCTTTGCAATCTTACTACAATACACTTAAACTTGAAAAGGTATTAGGTGACGACCCTAACGGTTATCCTGTTGAATGGAATTATGTAATACCTGCACAATCTGAAACATATCACATTACTTCAAAAGTTGAAACAAACCCAGATGCAGTTAAGGCTGAAGGTGTACACGCTGCTCTCAATAAACTTTACTCATATATCAACAAGCTTGATGTTGCAGCAATTGATATTGATGAAAGATTGCGTACTCTTAAAGCTGATGAAGAACACTATAAGGAAACTACTAATGAAGACCTTAGTTCAATTCATAACGAGATTGGTACAAAGTCTGCAGAGTCAAGTATCGTATCTGAAAAACTTTGGGAAGCAATTGAAGAGACAAATGTTGCAAACCGTTTAGTTGACGATGTAAATGCAAACCTTCAAGCAGACGATGATGAAACAATTGTAAAGAATGATGCAACAGAACAGTCTGACAATAACGTTGTGACACCTGCTGCTATGAAAGCCTATGTTGCAGATATGATGGCTCAGTTGAGAAATGAGTATGAAGCAAAGTGTCAGCAAGTTAAAGAACAGGCTATCATCCTTGCTTATCTCAAATGTAGCAACATTACAGTTGTATCGCCAAATGCAATTAAGATTGACCACAACGGAATTGACCAAGATTACATTTGGAGAACAGGACATACTGCAAATGTTGGTACTCTTGAAATCGAGTCAGCAATAAATGTAAGATTCGGTAAGAATATGCGCAAGGTTCGTATCATTGATAACGAAGATAATATTACTTATGAAGCTTGGTTTGAATGCGTTGATGAAAGCGATACTCCAAGTTCAACATATAAGCAAGAGTTCTTCGAGGATACTGCAATTACATCAAATGATATGTCAACATATTACGAAGATACTGCTAAAAAGTCAAATGATATGTCAACATACTATGAAGACACTGCTGAAAAGTCAAACGATATGGTAATGTATCTTGACGATGATGCAATCAATTCAAACGATGTGTCAACATATTATGATGACTTTGCAACACACTCAAATGATATGACATCATATAACCCAGAGGAAGCTACAGATATAGGCGGCGATGGCGGTGATGACAATACTGAACAAGAGAATACTTCAACTGAATCATCAGGTCAGCCAGACAATGGCGGAACTAGTGAAGAGGCAGGAGCTTAAAACTAAATATATAGGAGATTGATAATGGGATTACATTATAAAGCAGGCGATACACCTAACAGTATTAGCGTAAATTATAACATAAGAATTGAAGGAAGCAACCTTGTACTTGAAAACTTTAACATTCCTACAGGCTATAAGTTGTATGCTATTAAGTCTTTGGGTGATAAGACCCTTAAGTTCGGTAGTCAAGTATACAATAATGTAAGTTTGACTGGTAGCACTTTAGGTGATTTAAACACAAGTCTTAAAGATAATCTTTTCTTGGCAAAGAACCTTGAACTTACAGCAGGAGCAGTACTTGATGCAGACTACTACACAATTGGTGGAACAACACACAGTTCTCCTGTGAATATCGAAGACATCGTTGAGATTTCATAAAAGGTAATAAATGGCAGCAAGAGAATTATGGGGTCAGATGTATGATACGTGTGACCCTGTTTCAAAAGAAATAAGCGTTGTTCTCAAACACCTTACAACAGAAGGTAAAACAAAAGATGGTTCTGATACTGACTATATGTCATATTTTGACTCTGCTGTTGCTGAAAAATACCTTTTGGAAATTTACTTGCCGAGTGAAGGAAATACAGACTATAGCTTATGGTTTGATAAAGATGGGTTAACTGCGAAAATGACAGGTGACCCAACTTGTTCTGTGTTGCCTATCCTTGTAAAGACAACAAAAGACCAAGAAGGTCAAGATGTTGCAATCAAAACATATTATGCTTCTTTTAAGTTAAATATTGCTAAAGAAGCAAATGATACTGAATCTGATTTCAAACAGATTTTGCTCAACTTCTTAAGAAGCAAAATGTATGTTCTTAATGGACTTATAGGCGAAAATAATGAAGCTTATGAGTCAGACCTTGTGCCTTTTGCAGGCGGTAAGAAAGCTGCAACATCTTCAGCTACTTTAGCAGATAGAGGAAACGTATCTACCGTTACAGAAGACAGCGTACCTATAAAAGCAGAGGATCACCCAGCGTCAAAAGACAATTATTATAAGTACTGCTTCATCGATACAATTAAAAGCTACAAAACATTTATTAAGCTTATATGGCAAGAAAAATATATTAAAGGGTCGGGTATACATAAACATTGGACCAAGTCTGGGCAATATTCTGAATATCTTAACACTAATGGTACTGCAGGGTACAATGAAAATATTTCATTTACAAATTCTTGGGTAGCCCAACCTATGACTAGCGAAGGTAATGCATTTACGACAATGGGCGCACTTTCAAATAGGGTTGATGAAAAATTAAAAGGTGATGAATCTTGCTTTTATGTAAATAGTTTGGGAACAAAATTCTTTACAAGATTTGCAGAAAATGCCCGCAAGATTGTAAGTCTTGACGGGACACAAATAGATGATGCGAATATTGTTCTTCGCCCTATGATGTACGTTATTGAGTAAACTCAACTCCATCAGGAGTCATAAATCCAGCTTTGACAGTTGCAGGACAACCTGTAAATCCTTTATCATTTGGAGCACTACCACAATATGGACACCAAGAACAAGAGTGTGACATAATACCACGGGCTCTTGACCAATTCATTGTGTGAATTGCTTCGATGTTTCCAATATAGTGATTGTTGATTAAGTCCTTCATTTCTTCAACAGTGTACTTAATCTCTTTTACACCGCGAAGCATATTCTGTTCAACTGTTTTGTTTTCCAAATCCTTCTGCATAGGACCAAAGATAAACAACTTTACCCGAGCAGCAGTTTGTTCGATTGTCCAACCCTTTTCAAGACCTTTCATATAAGCATACAAAACTTGCTGAGGCTTGTAAGAGTTTGCGTTGATTGAAGCACCTGTCTTATAATCGTAGATAATTATTTCGTCATCTTTTTCAAGACACAAGTCAAGATAACCGATAAAAGGTTCATCTTTGATTGTATTTTTTACTTTGCCTTCCTGAGAAACTTTCCATCCTTCTGCTTCTTTTGGAGCAATCAATTTATTCCAAAAGGCGAAAAACTTTGCAACAGCAGGATGATAATCATAATAAAATTCTTTTTCTGGGTCAGTTACATTTACTTTGTAATGTTCAATTCTTTCATTAAGAATTTTCCAAAAGTCTTCTTCAGTCATACCTGTGTGGTACTTTTCAGCTGTTTCGTGAAAAGCAGATCCCTTATCTGCAAGCTGTGTGTTGACAGGGGCTGAAGATTTCCAATGTTCAACGTAATTGAGTTTATATTTAAGTGGACATTCAACAAAACATCCAACTCTTGATGCTGACCAATTTGCCAATTTTTTCTCCTAGAATTCTGCGTACTCGACAATACCTACACTGTGTGCGTAGCCTGAAAAACCCCAGCCCAAAGAGCCACGATATTTGAAGTCATCATAGCAAATTTCACCGTTTTTAAGTTTCAGCCAATAGCGGCCTTTTTTGATTGTGAAATAAGCTTCTTTGTCCCAAGGTTTCCAGTTCTTGTCTTCCATACAAATATAATATAAAGTGTTTTTTACTCGGGTTTAATTATTCCTTTGAAAACTTCAAAGTTATTTGAATAAGGTCCGTCATAAATTGCAAAAACAATTGTCTTAAAAAGAGTACATTTGTTATATGCAGCGTCCTTCCAAGCTTTTGCAACAGTTGCTGGGTCGTTCTTAAATGCGCCGCATCCAAAAGCACCTACAACAATGTGTTGTACCTTCTTCTTATAAGCAACATCGAAAATACGACAAGCTCTTTTATAATGAATGTTGTAAAGTTCTTCGTTGCTGACTTTGCGGTCTATTGCTTTATCAACATTGAACATATCAACATTCTTTTCACGAAGATTAGGCGCGGCACAAGTAATAACATCAATCTTCGGATATGGACTTTTCAACAACGAATAGTCGTCAGCCTTGAAAACTGCAACTTTCGGAGTCCAAATAATATCGTCGTTATGAAGTGGGTCGAGATTGTCACGATGTGGCTTATAAAACTCGTTCCAACACTTTTCATTTGAGATTGTGTTATACAATGTCGAACAACGACAAAGACACTCTTCCTGAGCGGTTGCACCTTTTACAACACCGCCTCCTGCAGTTGTTGCTGAAGCAAAGTTTAATGCTGCAACATTACCGCCGAGCTTTTCGTACAAACTTCTTGCTGCATCAAATGTTCCTGACTTTACAACTGCAAGGTTTGCAGAAGTCGACTGAACTGAAGGTTCCAACTTCAAATCTTTTCCTTCAGGAATTATCTGCATATATTGATTTGTGTAAGCTATTGCGTCCTGCAATTCTTTTGTATTTGCAATTCTTGCACAACTGTCTCTGAAGACTTCAATATTACTTTCCCTGCTCATCTTCACCTTTCCTGTAAGTACCTACAAATTCTGACTGAGGTTCATTTGCAATTTCCTCATCAGTAATATCAACACCTCTATCCTTGTATGCTGCAATAAGCATTTCAAGAGGCGAATGTGGGTGCTTCATAAAAAATTCATCATCGTTTCTTGGGAAACGAATATCTGATACATAACCGCACCCCATACAATACATATCAAATCTTGACTTCTTATCTTCAGTGTCGATATAACTGAAAATAGGAGCAGAACATTTACAATGTCCCATCATAACAAGATTGTCAGATATGCTTTTTGTTGCTTTTAACGATTCATTCTTTAAAATGTTCTTTCCAACCTTTTTTGCTTTCGAGCTCATCTTATACCTCTGAATTATATTAACTAATTCTATATGGACGAAGAAAACAAAAATCAGACAGAAGAACAGCAAACACAGAACAATGCAGCTGCACAACCTGCTGCCGCTGCTCCTGCTGATAATACACAGCAGGCTGCTCCTGCAGAACAACCTGAAGATAACGGTGTCGAAGTAGACCCAGATGTTGACTCAGGCGACCAAGTCGCAGGTGCTGCTCAGGACCAACAGGAAACAGGTGATGCTCCTATGAAAATGCCCGCTTCTGCTCCAATGCCAGCAGGTGCAGGATTATCCTCAGAAGGACAACCACTTGAACTTGACGATGGTACTGATGTAAATGTTGCTCAGGACACTTCTTTACAATACGACGCAATCAATCCTGAAGGTGATGCTTCAATATCTTTTGCAAGCGGAAACTTCAAGAACATATCTCAGGTACCTCAGATTGTTAATCAAAAAATCGTTACCATTACAAAGACAGTAATGCCTCTTTGTGAAGCAGGTCTTATTGAATTATTAGGAAACAATAAAGCCTATAAAGGTAGCGCTTTCAATGCAAACTTCAATATCTTAAACGGTGAGCCTCAGTTTGAAGTCAACGCTGAATACAGTGTTGAATCTTGGATTGGAACTGATATTGCCCAGCAGGATATTGCAGAGGATGCAAAGTATATACTTGACAGACTTAAGGTTGTCCCAGGTGTTCAGTGGAATGAATGTTCAATTGATTGCACAAGCGGAACTTTTAAGTTAGGTTTCATAATCTAACTAATTAAATAAACGATAGTCAATAGTTAGGTCATTCCTAAGCCTGATTATTGATAAATATAGGAGAATAAAATGGCAGTAAATCCAGACCAGCTTTGGAGTACTTTAGACAAAATCGAGCAAAAACTTCTTTCAATAGTTGATGACTTCGATGCAGTTTCACAGGCTGCAGTTGCTCTTGGTGGAAATGTTGCACACGTTTTACCAGTTCAGTTGAACGCATCTGCTGACGCTGTTCTTAACTTGGTTAATGGAGCAGGACAGAATTCCATTAAAAATTTGAAAGACTATGTTGACAATATCCCTCTTGGAGATTTGAGAACAAAGTCTGCCGGAGAAGCAATCCGCAATGGTCAGCGCGAAGCTCCTACACAGGGAAATGCACCAACTGCTCCTGCAATTGATACAACACCTCACGTAGGCGACGCACCTAAGTCTGCAATTGTAAACGAAGGTAAAGAAATCAACCTTGACGAATACAAAAAGCAGCCAATGAAAGAAGCTAAAAAATTGAATGAAAACGGCGAGTTCTCATTCGATGCAATTCTTGATGAAGCAGACATTGATGGTGAAGGTTATGATTCAGAGATTCCTGAAGCAGATACTGAGTACCTTCAAGATGATTTGTCAGATGGCTTTAACGATGATTTCGAAGAGGAAGACAACTTCTCATTCGACGATTTCGAAGCTGACAGAATTGCAAGTATGGACAACCCACCAGTTGACCCATCTTACGAAGATGCTTTTGCTTTCGGTGAAGAGTTTTCTGAAGATTACTAATGTAAAGTTGTAAATAAAATTGGCGAGGAACTTCCTCGCCTTTTTTGTTTTTAAATGTGTTGTCCTACAAGACCCGTGATTTTCTTTTTGTTTATTTTTTCAGGTGTAGGTGCCATATCGTTCGGGTCGTCTTTTGTCGTTACTGACAAATTGAAAGTTGTAATGTTTCCGCTTGTTGAATAAGTCAAGATTACAAGGTCATAAGTTGAGTGTGGGTTCAAACCTTCAATCGTAACTTCTTTTGACTTACAATCTGTTATGATGATTGGGTCTTTTCTTCCTGGGACGATAATACGCATCTCTTGGAAATACTTATGGTCCGCATTCTTGATTTTGTATTTGATAACTGCAGAGTGAGGTGTTGATGTAGGCTCATAATAATAAAAAGCATCAAGGTTTACTTCTGTTGTTTCTGTAAAGTATCCCTTAATAATGTCGTATGTTGTTGTATTCATCAAATGCTTTCCAAGAATCTGAACTTGTTCTTCAGTATAATCGGTTGACTCGAAAAACTTTTTTGCGTACATATTAAGTTCTTCATCTTTAGGGTCAGCAGGTGTTTCCAAGTCAATGTTGTCCCACTTATCAGAAACAAATTCCAAAACAGTTTCTTCTGTGAGGAACATATTGTCGCCTTCGTCAACATTATAATTTGAAAATCTATAAGGGAGACGAACAATTCCAATCTTAGGAATAATAACCTGATAAGAACGAACAGTAAACTCAACCTCAACTGGGAATATACGTTGTTGCTCAAGGAAGTTAAGTTCTTCCCATTCAGGTGTTGTGTTAATACTTTCGATTGTCAAGTATGCTGGGATTGCAATAGGATGTCCTTTCCAATTAAAAACAGAATACATCCACACAGGGTGCTTAGGTTCCTGTTCCCAGTAAAGTAATTGTTGTGCAGCTCTTACATCTTCACGAGAACTGAAAAACAATTGAGCTTTATATGTTGACTTACAAGCAAGTGAGCGAAGTCTTCTATATAAAGTCATATCATAAATACCAAGAACTGCTTGTGATGTATTTTGAACATAAGGACGGTCGTCAGCTTCCCAGTCACTTGATTGATGATATGCAGCAAAAGGCAAGTTTAATGAAATAGGTGTAAGCTGCTGATCTTCCATCTTACCTCTATCCATTGTCTCAATTCTTCTACGGAAAACTGAATCTGAAGGAGAGAATACAACGCGGCTCTTATCTTTTTGAAACAACAAATCAGCTAAGAACTTTTCAATACAACATTTAACTGATTGGTGTATGTCAATCCATTTTGAGCTTATCTCATCTTCATAATAACTTTTAATGTATTCATCTCTTGCCATAATTGAATTAGTTGAAAATTGACTAGTATGACTAATTTTTTAGGAGAACTTTAATGGGTGATAAAAACTTATTTGAAAAGCCGATGACAATTTTTCAACAGAATGTGAATGACATTATTAAAGATAACCCAGTAAATGATCTTGTAAAAGACTTAATAAAACTTAATATGCTAAAGAATTCCGAAAAAGACGATAAGCAACTTGTTTTGGTTGAATTATATAATCTTTTGGGAACTGAAAAGTTTATGGAAGTGATTGAACTCCTTAGCGGGAAGACAGTCAAGTTCCCAACGAAGTCTGACTTCAAAGAAACAATTCAGATAGCGTTGTGTTATTATTTAAGACATTTCAAAGATTTATCGTGGGACGAAATAAAAGAGGTTATCCAAGATGACGAATTAAGTTCTGTTAAACTTGGAGTAAGGGTTCAACAATTGCAAAGATTTATTGAACACTATAACGAAAACCGTATCAAAAAGGAGATTCTTGAAAATGGAAGAAGAGTTGACTAAAGAAGAGGCAGACAACAATATCGCAATTCTTCAAGAAATGAATGAACTTGCAAAAACAAACTCAAAGAATGTTCAGCAGGCTCGTATGAATGAAGCTCCTGTAAGAGACGTTGAATCTTCACTTGCATCTTTCACAAAACATACATTCAATATTATCAGCGAAGAGTACGACTTTCAAAAAGATATTGAAAAAGAGATTAGAGCTCGACTTCAATTGTCAGAAAAGAATGGCGGCTTCTCTTCAAAAGAGTTGATTGCATTACATACTAACAACTTTGTTAATCTTAATGACCGTGTATCAAAAGTTTTGGGACCAACATTCCAACTTATGACTTCGGAAATAAATGCTGATATTGCTGCAAGAGCTCAAATGGAAAAACAGCAGCAAGCGCAGGTAAACATTTCAATTGGACAAAATGCAGAAAGTGCAAAGAACTTGAATGAAAACTGTGGAGCAAAAGATGAAGCACAGGCAATTCTTCAAGGTATGTTCCAATTGCAAAACCTCTTACAAGGTTTAGGAATTAAGACACCTGCAGAGCAAAAAGCTGAAGCACTTCAAAATCAAACTAATTAAAAATAAATTGAGGTTAGAATGTACACAAGCAACTCAGAATTTGATTTAGAGACAAGGGTTCAAATCACTAACGAAGTACCTGCTGTAAGAACTTTCCAGCAGATGCACCATTCATTACAGAATGAAACTTGGAAATGGCTTATTGGTGAAGAAAACGTTGACTATGACTTGCCTGTAGGAGGCAAATACATTGAAGGCGTTGATGCTGATGGCAACCCAGAAGTAAGAGAACTTATCGCTCCACCTGTTAAAATTGTAAACGGAAAACAGGCAGCTTCTTATGGCCCAAGCGTTGGAGAAAAGTGGAATCCTGATACTGAATCTTATGAAGAGAATGTTCCAAAATTTCACAGAACAGAAATTAACGGTACACTTGCTGTTGAGCAAGACTTGTTCCTTCACGAAATTTATCGCTACCTCAATTGTATTTACCCAGACCATCCTGATTGGTTGAACTTGCTTACAAGAAACGAAGTTCTTGATGCTTTCAACAATGCAGCTGCAATGGTTGATTATAAACCTAATAATGAATTCTTCAAACTTGTTGCTGACTCTATCGGTGATGTTGATGGTTCAGAAGAGTTCAAACTCAATCTTCGTAACTTGACATCAAACGCTGCAAGAAGAAAGTTCTTCGGTTCAACATTGGGTTATCGTATGACAGGACACGATGCATACGAAGACATTATGGTATTCCCAATCGGAAAGAACTTGACAATTGCACCTATGATGGGCACAAGTGAAACAGTTAGAGATGAATTAGGTAATGAAACAGTAATTTATAAACAAAGTGATATTCCTGTAAAGAATTATATTATTGATACTTTTGATGAACGCTATCAGACATTGTTCCGTCGTATCGATTTCAACGGTGATAGCCGTGATACATCATTCGTATCATCAAACTCTGTTATGCTTCCTGCTTACACACTCCCTGGGTTTGAAGATTTCATATTTGAGTTTGTATCAGCAAAAGATGGCTACTCAACTTTACAAGACCACCGTATTTACAAAGAAAACGACTTCTCATTCTTCACAAACCACAATGAAGACATCGTAGGTTCAATTGCAAACTTAAAGCAGTACAATATTCTTGAGCCAAAAATTACAACAGTTGACAACAAAGACTATGTAAATTATGTTTCTTCAGATGACAAGATTTACGGATTCCAGTTGTCTGCTTTGACAAGACCTTCATATTTGAAACTTTATAAGTATAAGAGCATTGACGAACTCGAACAGTTCCAAAAAGATCACAACCTTGACTCAACAAATATTAAGAACTGGGATATGACTTTCGGGGCAGACGGTAAAGCTAACCGTTCAAAGAACTTCTTCTCAGAATATTTAAGACCTATATTCCACTTCTGTGCAGGTTATGATGCTCTTAAAGGTTATGAGTCAATCAGAGACACTGTTGAGTTTGCATACAACTCATTTGTAAAAAATACAATCGTTCTTCCTCCTGAAGAAATGATTAAAATGTACGGTGAAACAGAATTCGACTCAGGCGCTATCGTAAATAAAGTATCGCCTGAATTGACAGGTACATCTCTTGTGAAAGGCGACTTCATTTCTTTTGATGATGCCTCAATGAAAAATACAACAACTTATGAAGTTGTAGGCGCATCTTGGGGTACTCTTGAAGCCACATTCCATCACGAACACAGCATCAACGACTACCTCGCAATCAAAAATTATTCACCTTTTGACGAATTGAATAATGATGTCGTATCTGATGATAGCTCTGCAATTGTTGTTCAGAACAGAGACGGCGATTACATCGTATTGCACGGTTCATTGAAATGTAATTGGAAAACAATGTCACAGGGACCTTTCACAGCATCATACCTTGACTCAATCAGATTTGTAGTTAAAGCTATCCCAGAAACAAAGTCAGAACAAATGTTCCGCACACTTTATGGTGATAACTGCTATGATGTTATTGATGAAATCAATGAAGAGATTTTGCAATATGACAGAGATATGGCAAGAGCTCGTGCTTTGATACATCAAGTTGAAAATACTCTTACTGATACACCTCTTGAAACATACGAAGAGTTGTCTGTAAAAGAAACACTTACTGAAGAAGAACAGGAATCTCTTAATGCTGCAATTGCAAAACTTGAAGAGTTTGCATATTCTTATTGGTCAGATTATAAGGACGCTGAAGAAAAGATTAAAGACGCAATTGAAGACCTTACAAAAGCTAATGCAGAACTTGCTCGTCTCAGAAAGAATAAAGAACTTCTCATTAAAGATGGTATCATATCATTTGGCTATGATAGCAAAGTTGTATTCTTGGGACAAGTTGGTGAACAGGGTATTTACGGTAAATATCAATTCTTGTTAGATAACGGTTTTATCGAAAGCTTCAATCTTGGTAATGTTTCAGTTTTGCCTATTGACC
>Ga0265298_10006672_pt1 | contig 14190 bp, 12 predicted proteins | sample AusTroGonzalo_MG_3_FD_193486 | JGI IMG/M metagenome (GOLD analysis project Ga0265298, IMG submission 193486) | Bovine rumen microbial communities from tropical cattle in Woodstock, Queensland, Australia - Gonzalo_01 | ecosystem: Host-associated > Mammals > Digestive system > Stomach > Rumen ...
TATAATATACAACTGATTATTTTACAAAAATACAATGCCCCGTTCCATTCCTGTACAGCCGGTTTCACATATTCCGACTTGCCACAATATCTACACCCAAGCCTAAAATATCGTGTACAATAACATCTCCCGCCTTTACAGGCGCTTCCGCCGTAATATTCCGGAGATACGCCACACAGTCCGCAATTCTTCCCTTTGGTAGTACCTCTACCGAAACAACCGGCAGCAGAGGTAGGAGCCCGCCTCTGATCCGAACCGTAGTCGTCAGCATCCGCCGGGGATCCGTTACTTCCGTCTCAGCATACCTGGCACCCCGGGGGCAACTATTGCCTGTTACACTGACAAATTTTCCGTTTTCCAACGTAACCGTCATCTCACAGCCCATAGGGCACATGATACAATTCAATACCTTTGTTTCCATTTTTTCAATCTCTTTCTTGGCATATTTAATAAACTTATCAACAATAGTCTGCAAATTTGACAACAAAACTTACTCAAACCTGTTTTGGCTGCAGGCCTACTGTAACCGCATCATGCATCAGCGCTGTCTTTGCGGCAGGAATGTCCAGGGTGATCATCTCACTGGGTTTCACCACCGGCAGCTTTTTTTTCACAAGCACCTCATCACCGCATTTCACTTCCAGAGTAACCTTGAGGTCCGGAGCGCCTGCACGCATAAACAGACGTACAGGCTCTCCGCCTTCCGGCAGATGGAGTACCTGGGGCACGCAGGTACGGATTCCGTTTACGGGCATAACCGCAACCGTATCCACAGTCGGAGCCAGTTTACCCTGTGCCTCCAGAGCTGCAAATTTACCTGCAATTTCCGCTTCGTCGGAAACAAAATCTACCAGATCATGAACATGGACTACATTTCCCGCGGCGTATACACCGGGTAGGTTCGTCTGCCTCCGCTGGTTCACCTTAGGCCCGTTGGTAAACGGCGCTATCTCCACACCCGCCGCCATGGAAAGTTCATTTTCCGGAATCAGGCCTACCGATAACAACAGGGTATCACATTCAATATCGAATTCCGTTCCGGGAATGGGGCGCATCTTTTCATCCACTTTGGCAATCGTAACGCCTTCTACCCGGTCCCTGCCTTTGATTTTTAAAATCGTATGGGAAAGGTACAGTGGAATGTCAAAATCATATAAACATTGTACCATGTTGCGGGTTAGGCCGTTGGAATAGGGACAGATCTCACAAACCGCCTGCACCTTGCAGCCTTCCAGGCTCATGCGTCGGGCCATGATCAGGCCGATATCGCCGCTGCCCAGAATGACGATTTTCTTACCGGGAAGGTAACCTTCCATGTTCACCATCCGCTGGGCCGCGCCTGCCGTAAATACACCTGCCGGGCGCTCCCCGGCCGTACGGATGGCGCCCCGGGTACGTTCCCGGCAACCCATGGTCAGAATCACCGTTTTTCCCTGTACGGTAAACAGACCCTTATCCGGATTAACCGCCGTCACCTGCTTATCCTTTGAAACTGACAGCACCATGGTATCCGTCAGCGTTTCAATTTCCGTTTTATCTTTGATTAAATCAATGCAACGACCCGCATAGCCGGGACCCGTCAGCTCTTCCTTAAAATGATGAAGCCCGAACCCGTTATGGATGCACTGCTGCAAAATGCCACCCAGTTCCCTGTCACGCTCAATGACCAAAATCTTTTTTGCCCCGTTCCGGTACGCGGAATACGCGGCAGAAAGACCTCCCGGGCCACCGCCTACAATAACTACGTCATACAATTTCATTTCCATTTCACTCCAGCATCAAAACCTGTTTTCATTGATAATATAATTTAATGTATGTTCAGGAGTTGCGCCTTTACCGGTCTTTCATTCCTGAAATTTCTTAAAATACAGTTCCGAACCCTGTCTCTCTTTCAGCACTGCCTCTACCGGAATCTCTAATTCTCGGGCAATTATCTGTGTCACCCTGGGCCCGCAGAAACCGCCCTGGCAGCGGCCCATCCCGGCCCTAGTGCGCCGTTTCACACCGTCAACCGTACGGGCGCCTACCGGCTCATGGATTGCGTCGACAATCTCTCCTTCCGTCACGGTTTCACAACGGCAGATCACACGTCCGTACAGTCTGTTTTTAGCAATCGCTTTCTGCTTTTCAGACGCTGTCATGCGGTTAAACACTGCCTTCTTCGGTAATCTTCCGTTCCAGTTTGATTTTTTGCGAAGGTACATTTCCTGGGCGATGGCTTCCACCACCACTTCCGCAATCGCAGGGGCCGCTGCCACACCCGGACTCTGAATGCCTGCGGCATTAAAGAAGCCCGCTACTTTGGAAACGCCCAGCACAAAATCCCCTGTATCGGAAACCGCACGGAGTCCGGCAAATTCCGTAATACTGGCCCCCAACGGAAGATTGGGAATCAGCTTCCGGGCACCGGCGATAATTTCGTCCATGCCGGCCGGCGTTACGGACGTGTCGTCCTTGTTATCCTGTTCCTGGGCATTGGGCCCGATAAAGGTATTACCGTGGGTAGTGGTGCAGATCAGGATGCCTTTGGAGATTTCTGTCGGACAGGGGAATACAATGCCCCATACCAGAGAAGGCGCTGCCGTTTTATCAAACAAAATGTACTCCCCCTTGCGAGGCGAAATCGTAAACGACTCATCTCCGGCAAGCCTGGCAATCTCTTCTGCATAAACGCCTGCCGCATTAATTACGTATTTTGTCCGGATAGCGCCCTTTGTTGTATTCACTATAGTTACAGCGCCGTCTTCTTTCACAAAACCGGTCACCGCACAGTCGCGGATTACCTCTGCACCGTTCTGTACCGCACACTGGGCAAAAGCCACCGCACAGCCGAAAGGCCAGACCACACCGGCTGTAGGAGCCCATAAGGCGGCTTTCGCTGTCGTCAGGTTCGGCTCTTTGGCCAATACTTCCTCCCGGGAAAGAATTTCCAGACCGGGAACCCCGTTGGCTCTGCCCCGTTCCAGCAACGCTTCCAGCTTTTGCGTTTCCTCTTCGTTGGTTGCTACTACCAGGCTGCCGGTCCATTTTATGTCCAGATCCAGCTCGTCCTGCAACTGATGATACAACACGTTGCCCCGGACATTGGTCTTCTGTTTCCAGCTTCCCGTAGGAGCGTCGAAACCCGCGTGCAGCACAGCGCTGTTTGCTTTAGTCGTGCCCACAGCTACATCCGGCTCCTTTTCCACCAACAGGCACTTCAACTCATATTTGCTCAGTTCACGCAATATGGCCGTGCCTACGATACCGCCGCCGATTACAACAACATCAGTTTCTTTAAAAAATTTCATCTTTTTATTCCTTCACAATTTCATCTTCCGATTCCACAGCAGCAATCGAAGTAACCTTGTCTCCTTCCCGCAGGGTGATTACATTTACACCCTGGGTATTGCGGCCTAACTTACGCAACTGATCCACATCCATACGAATCACAATACCTGCTGCGGTAATAATATACAGCTCGTCTTTCGGATTTACAACTGTCATGCCCACAACTTCCCCGGTTTTGGGAGTGAGCTTGTAATTGATACGGCCCTTGCCGCCCCGGGTCTGTTTCGTGTATTCGGATAGTTTCGTACGTTTGCCCTGGCCGTTCTCCGTTACTGTCAGTACTTCGCTTTCCGGATCGTATGCGTAATCCATAGCTACCACCGTATCGTGGAGCCCCAGATTAATGCCTCGCACACCGTGAGCGCCCCGGCCCATGCAGCGAACATCTTCCTCACTGAAATGAATCGCCATACCGTCCCGGGTGGCCATCAAAATAGACGCGTTGCCGTCAGTCATCCTGACGCTAATCAGTTCTTCGTCCTCATTCAGAACAATGGCTTTCAGGCCGCTCCGGCGTACAAAGGAGAAGTCCGTCAACTTGCAGCGTTTTACCGTGCCTCTGTCGGTTGCCATAAACAAGTATCTGTTTTCCTCAAATTCAGCAACATTGATTACAGCAGTAATCTTTTCGCCCGGACTCAGCTGCAGCAGGTTGATAATGGCAGAACCCTTGGCCGTACGGCCGGCTTCCGGAATCTGGTAGCCCCGCAGCGTGTAGACCTGTCCTTTGTTGGTAAAGAACAGTACGTAATTGTGGGTAGTTGCAAGGAACAAGTACTGGGTAAAATCGTCTTCCTTCTTACCGCTGCCGCCTTTTTTACCGATGCCGCCCCGCTGCTGCTTACGGAAATTATCCGGTGTTTGGCGTTTGATATATCCCTGATTGCTTAACGTAATGATGATTTCTTCATCCGCAATCAGATCCAGAACATCCATATCCCCCGTATCATCCACAATATCCGTGCGACGGTCATCACCGAATTTGTCCGCTTTTTCATTCAGGTCTTTCTTAATGATGTCCAGCACCTTCTGTTCGTCTGCCAGCACGCTTTCCAAATAATCAATGGTCTGCAGGACATCGATATATTCGTCGTCGATCTTTTTGCGCTCCAGACCGGTGAGGCGCTGCAGTCGCATATCTAGGATTGCCTGGGACTGGCGGTCGGAAAGCGCAAATTTTTCCATCAGGGCTGCCTTGGCGGTTTCTGCGTTGGCGCTGTTGCGGATGGTATGGATTACTTCATCCAGATGGTCCAGCGCAATTTTCAGGCCTTCTAAAATGTGTGCCCGTTCCTTCGCTTTGGCCAGTTCATACCGGGTACGACGGGTCACAACGTCCTTCTGATGGGATACATAGCACTCCAGAATCTGTTTCAGGTTGAGGATCTTCGGTTTGTTTTCCACCAGCGCCAGCATGATAACACCGAAGGAATCCTGCATCTGGGTGTGTTTATATAATTTATTGAGGATCACGTCCGGAACCACATCGGCCCGCAGCTCCACTACCACCCGCATACCGCGGCGGTCAGATTCGTCCCGCAGGTCCGTGATGCCTTCAATGACGCCGTCTTTTACCAGATTGGCAATACTTTCCAACAGCCGGGCTTTATTTACCTGATACGGAATCTCCGTTACCACGATGCGGTGTTTGTTCTTGGGCATAGGCTCAATTTCCGCCTTTGCCCTGACTTTGACAATCCCCCTGCCCGTAGCGTAAGCCTGCCGGATGCCTTCCCTGCCTAAAATCGTAGCACCGGTAGGAAAGTCCGGGCCTTTGATAGCGCTCATCAACTCATCTACCGTTACGTCCGGGTTATCGATCAGCATATTGATGCCTTTTACCACTTCCCGCAGATTATGGGGCGGGATATTGGTAGCCATACCGACGGCAATGCCGGCGGAACCGTTCACTAATAAGGCTGGAATTTTTGCCGGCAGTACGGAGGGTTCCTTTAAGGATTCATCGTAGTTCGGTACAAATTCCACCGTATCTTTTTCGATATCTTCCAGCATGGATTCTGCTACTTTTGTCATACGGACTTCCGTATACCGCATAGCCGCCGGACTGTCGCCGTCCACGCTGCCGAAATTGCCGTGCCCGTCCACCAGCAGGTAACGGGTATTAAAATCCTGAGCCAGGCGCACCGTTGCGTCGTAAACGGAAGAGTCGCCGTGAGGATGGTATTTACCTAATACTTCACCGACGATACGCGCCGACTTTTTATAGGGTCGGTTGGATGTCATCCCCGCTTCCTGCATGGCATACAGGATACGCCGGTGTACCGGCTTCAGGCCGTCCCGTACGTCCGGCAGCGCGCGTTGCACAATTACGCTCATGGCGTAATTTATATAGGAATCTTTCATTTTATTGGTTAAATCGACTTCCTCGATTTTCCCGCCAGAAGCAATATAACCGTCATCGTTCACGGTACCGTCCGCCTGTCCGTTTACCGCTTCCTGTTCCGGGGTCTTTGTTGTTTCGTCCACTGTATCACCTCATATGTCATTCTTTACTGTATGAATAATATAAATTTATTTTTTTGTTTTATCCGGCTACATAAAATACCGTCATGCCTGTATGGCAGGTAAAGGAAATATGGGGAAATTCCTTCCTCAGCTCCGCTTCGCTCATTTCATTGCTGATGGCATAGGGATTATCACGGTTTAATTCCTTTTCTTCCAGCTTCCATTTTGTGCCCATTACGGACACCCTGCTTTTTTCTGTAAAAGCCAACAGGGAAACGGCTACTGGCGTTTCTTCCGCAGGCGGGTAAAATTCAACACTCACTCCCGCCGGTACAAATACCGTGATTTCCCTTTCGTCCGCCAGTACTATCACGCGGTTTTCCTTCAGCGCGGCAGTACCCAGCGTTTCAAATGCGCTCAGCAGATGATCCAGTCGTCCGCCGTAGATACCGGAAAAAATCCACAATTTTTCCGGTGGCAACAGTTCCAGCAGCAGCTGCAGATCCGTTTTATCCTTGTTCACCGGAAACACGGCTGCTTTCCTGCTTTTCACCGCCTGCTGCCAGAGAGCGGGGTCAGCACTGTCGCCGTCTCCAATCACTCTATCCGGAGACAAATGGGCGGCGTGATAATAATTTAACCCCTTGTCCGCGGCAAAAAACTCCGATTTGCCCGGAAGCTTCTCTGCAGTTATACTCAGCCAGCCCACGGCCGGTTTGCGGCCTCCGCACACGGAAAAAGCGATTTCCTGTACAGGATGTCCGTCTTCAATATGCAGCATGCCTTGGGGAAAGAAAAGTTTATTCATGGCCGTACCTTCTTTTTAGCAGGTGCCGGTTTAAGGATAATGCTGCTTCCTTCCCTCACGACCTTCCAGTCTACATCTCCGCCTTTATCTCTAAGCCATTCCATGCTGACTTCCAGCAGGCAGCGGTTCAGCTTTTCAATTGCGTCCGGCGGAAGCATCATAGCTTCCGCTTCTTTTTTTATAGCGGAAGAATTTTTCTTAAACTTCCTGGTAGGGCTGTCATCGGTCAAGACCGCTGTTTCAAAACTTTCTTCTTCCTCCATGCCCCGGAACATATCTGCATCCGAAAGGTTCTTTTTAATCTTCACAATAACTCTCCAAAACTATCGTTTTTTATTAAAACAATGCGTTTTTCCCAATACATTTCGTCTCGCCGCGGTTACAGATCCAATACGGCTTTCGTCGCATTCTCTTCAATGAACTGACGGCGCGGTTCCACCTTGTCCCCCATCAGGATGGAGAAAATAGCGTCCGCTTCCGCCGCGTCGCTGAGGGTAACCTGCAGCAACGTACGGTACTGGGGATCCATGGTGGTTTCCCACAGTTGTTCGGGATTCATTTCGCCCAGACCTTTGTACCGCTGCACGGATACATTTTTCTTATCGCTGCCGATTTCGTCCATGCAAACCCGCAGTTCTTCGTCCGTATAAGCGTAACGGTGGGCTTTTTGTCCCTTTTTAACCAGATACAGGGGCGGTTTGGCAATATATACATGTCCCTCTGTAATCAACGGTTTCATGTAACGGTAGAAGAATGTGAGAAGCAACGTCGCAATATGGGCGCCGTCTACGTCGGCATCAGTCATGATGATGATTTTTCCGTACCGCGCTTTGCTAATGTCAAAATCTTCCCCGATACCACAGCCGAAGGCAGTGATCATATTTTTAATCTCATCGCTGGACAGCATACGGTCCAGACGGGCTTTTTCCACGTTCAGGATTTTACCACGCAGTGGCAGGATCGCCTGGAACTTACGGTCACGTCCCTGCTTGGCGCTGCCTCCGGCGGAATCACCTTCCACCAGGTAAATCTCTGTCATGGTATTGTCCTTGCTCTGGCAGTCGGCCAGTTTACCCGGGAGGCTGCTGCTTTCCAGAATGCTTTTTCTTCTGGTAAGATCCCTTGCCTTGCGGGCTGCAGCCCGGGCCCGGGAAGCCATTACTGCTTTTTCAATTATTTTTCTTGCTTCACTGGGATTTTCTTCAAAGAATTCTTCCAGCTGTTCCGTTACCAGGTTGTCTACGATACCGCGGATTTCGCTGTTGCCCAGTTTCGTCTTTGTCTGTCCTTCAAACTGGGGTTCCTGCACCTTGATGCTGATTACCGCGGTAATGCCTTCGCGGCAGTCGTCGCCGCTGAGGTTTTCGTCGCTTTCTTTCAGTAAACTGTTTTTGCGGGCGTAATCGTTGATGGAACGGGTCAGAGCCTGTTTAAAACCGCTCAGGTGGGTACCGCCCTCCTCGGTATTGATATTGTTTACGTAGCTAAAGATATTTTCCGTGTAGCTGTCAGTATATTCCATGGCTACTTCCACAATATTCGTGTCTTTTACGCCTTCCACATAAATCGGTTCAGTATTGATTTTATCCTTATTGGCATCTACGTACCTGACAAATTCGATGATACCGCCTTTAAAATGGAAGGTTTCATTGCGTCCGTCGTGCCCTTCCCGGTCATCCTGCAGGGAAATGGTTACGCCTTTGTTTAAAAATGCCAGTTCCCGCAGGCGCAAGCGTAAAATATCATAATCATATACCGTTTCGGTAAAAATGGTATTATCCGGTTTAAAATGAACCGTTGTGCCGGTAGAATCCGCTTCCCCTATTTCATACAAAGGTCGGCTGGTCTTGCCCCGCATAAATTCGATGCCATACCGTTTTCCATCGCGGCGCACTTCCACTTCCATTTTTTCGGACAGGGCATTCACACAGGAAACACCCACACCGTGCAGACCGCCGGAAACCTTATAACCGCCGTCACCGAATTTCCCGCCGGCATGCAGAACCGTCATAACAACTTCCACTGCCGGCTTTCCCGTTTTATGCATGTCTACGGGGATACCGCGGCCGTTATCTACAACCGTAATGCTGTTATCCCCATTAATTGTTACCTTAATGGTATTGCAAAAACCGGCCAGCGCTTCGTCTATACTGTTATCCACAACTTCCGACACCAGATGATGCAGCCCACGGCTGGAAATACTTCCAATATACATACTGGGGCGTTTCCTTACGGCTTCCAGTCCTTCCAGGACCTGAATCTGGCTGGCCCCGTACTGCCCTTCCACACCAGTGGCTTCTTTGATTTCCTTTTCAATTTCAACCTGTTTGGCTTCTTCGGCAGCGCGAATCTTTTCCGCGTCAGCACTTTCCTCCATTACTGTTTCATTTTTCTCAGCCATTATTTCCTCCGTTATAGTAAACTGTGTTTTGATTAATCCGTTTTTGTAATGTTGAAGCTGATATTCCCGATAAAAATATCTTTTTATCCGTCAGAACGATACTGCCAATCATACCGTTCTCCGATATATCTTCAACTTCATAATTATCATCTCGTCTATTTTTTAATTTTATATTTAAAATATTATTACCGCCCTTTGCTGCAAAAATCCCTATAATCTCTGCCGTCCTTACCAGACAGCCTCCCCCTATACTTACATACATACTTTATTTTCCCTTTTGCAAAAATTTTAAAATAGTTTCAAATTCTTTTTCTTTTATTAATGCCAACGGTTTTCCGGCTTTCAGCTGGACACCTAGTTTTTCTTCTTCTGCGTCAGCTGTTTTTATTCGTATTTTTTCAAAATAATACATCTCTATATCATTTTTTACCCTATTAAACTCTGATTCACTGCATTTAATAATTTTTTGCAGGTCATACCATCTGATCCAAGGTTCTTTACAGATTTTCTTTCGAATTATATCTTCCAGTTCTTCACGTTTTTTTCTTTCGCAGCTGTAACATATTTTCTCTTTATTTTTTAGATATGCACCGCAAAGAGGACACTTTTTTATTTTTCCTTCATTAAATAATTTTTCCAATCCCAGTATTTTTTCTTCCACGCCGATAACGGCATTTCTGACTTTATTATTTTTTATATAGGAAAACTGTAACTGTAATCCTTCCTTTTCTTCTGCCGTTGCAGGAGGAACCGGAAGCTTATAATCCGTTTTTTTTGAATTACTGCCTGTACATGTAAAATTTTTTTTAAAGTCTTTACCCAATACAAATTTAATGTCTTTTACATAATCTGTTCCCATAAAAACATTAATTTGTCGGATAAACTGGCTTTTATAATATAAAAACTGATTGGACCATACGGAAGAATCAACCTGAAGGGTTAAAATCCTGCGATCCAATTTCACCGGCCCGCAATGTTTCGCATTATTATTTCCGATTATTTCAGCCCAGCACGCTTTCATCTTAAAAAGATTATACTGATTCTGGTTAGACTGGGAACCAATCATATTAAATACGACTTTGTCAATATCTTCCATTTAATCTTCTTTTATATTTCCTTGTTCCACATTAAAATACCGGTTCGACCCAAAATCAGGAATCAGTGTTTTATCATTTACCGTGATGATTGTCTGTACTTTATCATTGATAAAATTAATCAGCTGGTTTCGCCTGTGCTGATCCAGCTCACTCATCACATCATCCAGTAAAAGAACGGGATATCCTCCTGAAACCTGTTTCACATATTCGATTTGGGAAAGCTTTAACGCAAGGGCGCAGCAGCGCTGCTGCCCTTGGGAAGCAAAAGCTTTACTGTCCAGGTTATTAATGTATGTTTTTAAATCATCCCTGTGAATTCCGATTCCTGTGCTGCCCTGCATAATATCCTTAAATCTGCGGTCATTCAGGCTCTTCAGATAAAAATCTTTGCTGTTTTTTACATTTTCTTCTTCCAGATAAAATAATTCCCCGTTATTTCCTTTCATTTCATATTTAATATCCATACAGTCAGCCTGATTGGAAAGGATATGAAAAACCGGTGTACAGATTTCTTTCAGCTTTTTAATATTTTCCAGTCTTTTTATTAAAATCTGGGCACCCGTGTCGGCAATTTCTTCATCCCATGGATCTAACTGAGCCTGTGACTGATAATCTTCACGAATTACTTTTAACAGGGAATTCCGTTGTTTCAACAGCCTGCGGTAACGGATAAGAAGTTCATAATAAACAGGGTCTGTCTGGGAAATTTCCATATCAATAAAACGTCGGCGCAAACCGGGATCTCCTTTTATTATGTTAAGATCTTCCGGTGAAAAAATAACCGCATTTAAAAAACTGTAATGATTTTTTGCCGTCGTTTTATTTCCGTCTATTTTTATTTCCTTATGATATTTTCCCTGGTCATAATACCGTTTCATCCGTACGGAATGAGACCCGTCTTCTTTTGTAAAATCCAAAAGCACAGCCATTCCTTCAGATGAAAATTTAACCATTTCATCTTCTTTGTTGGTACGGTGGCTGAAACCAAAGGCAGAATAAAAAATGCTTTCCAGAATATTGGTTTTTCCTTGTCCGTTATTTCCGTAAAAAACCGTTACCATCTTATCAAAATTCACTGTGCAGCGCTCATAATTACGGAAATTTACCAATTGAAGCTTATTGATTTTCATATTTTAAAAAATAACTCGTACAGGCGTAACAATATAAATATACTGTTCTTCGCTGATAGGTTTGATGCAGACCGGGCTCAGGGAATTATTCAGATTGATTTCCGCTTCTTCCGTTTCTATATTTTTCATAATATCCATAATATAGGCAGCATTAAATGCCACATTAATGGGATTTCCTTCCGTATTGCATGAAATGGTTTCCTCCCCCGTGCCTACATCCGGGCTGCTGGACATTACTTTCATTTCATTGGCGCCGATACTAATTTTTACAATACTGTAATCATTTTCGCTGCCGCTGCAAAGACTCATACGGCTGACAGCCCCAGCCATATCTTTTACGTTTACTTTTGTCTTTACCGTAAACTGGGGCGGAATTACCCTCTTATAATCAGGGAACCTTCCTTCAATCAGACGGGACACCACAGTCCAGTTTTCAATTTTTACCATTAACTGGTTGTTTACGATAGAAAAAGTAACTTCCTGCGGTATTTTACCGTTCAGGTTTTTATTGATTTCTTTTAAAACGATAGACGGTATGATAACGCTCATATCCGGCGTATTTTCCACATCCAGGGTACGGATAGCCAGTCTGTGGGTATTGGTTCCTACAAATGTAATTTTATTATCCTTTATTTCACATAATACGCCTGTAAACAAAGGACGTGCGGAATCCGTAGAGCAGGCGAATGCTGTTTTTTTGATAAGTTCCTTAATTTTTTCTTCTTCCAAAACGAAAGATTTTTTAGCCTCTATAGAAGGATATTTAGGATATTCATTCACATTCATCAGCAATATTTTATAATCTGCTTTTCCTGACTGCAGGCGTACATTATTATCGTTTTCGGCTTTTGTAACTTTTACCGTTTCCCCGTTAAAGTTACGGACCAAATCGTTAAAACGAGAAGCAGCTATGACAATTTCGCCTGCTTCTTCTACTTCCGCTGTAATTTCATTGCTCATGGACAAGTTGATGTCCATACCTTCCAGCCTTAAGGTGTTTTTATCGGCAATGATATGCATGCCTCCGAATATAGGCGTGCTGGGTTTGGCTGCAATGGCTGGCATAACGGACTGTACCGCTTTATTTAAGTCTGCGGTCTGGCATGTAAATTTCATTTGTTCACATTCCTTTCTTTTTTGTTATTTTTTATTTTTATATATTTATAATTTTAATCGTCATAGTAAATGCTGTGTATTGTGTGGAGAAGTGCGGAATATATGGTTTTTATCCATATTCTCTTCTGTGCATAACCTGTTCATTGCGTGTATAAGGTTATGAACAGTATAAACAACCTGAAAAGTTATTCACAGTTATACACATTCCGGTAACAGATTATTGACATACTTTTTAACAGTGATTGATCAGAATTACCTAAATTAGTTCGAAAGTACTGTCAATTGGAACGTATCTGTTCCTCAAACTGGTGCATCAGATTGTCAAAGCTTTTGTCCTCTTTCCGCATCTTATCTATTTTCTCGTAGGCGTGGATAACGGTTGTATGATCCCTGCCGCCGAAATAAAGGCCTATTTTGGGAAGGGACGAATCTGTCATGATCCTGCATAAATACATGGCGATCTGCCTTGGCTGCGCTATGTTTTTAGGCCGTTTTTTACCTATTAAGTCATCATTTTGCAGTCCGTAAAATTTACAGATATGATTGGTTATTTTTTCAAGCGTGATATTCTGGCGTGTATTGATGGCAAAATCTTTTAATACCGTTTCTGTAACTTTCATGTCTATGGGCAGATGCATAATGCTTGCATAAGCCACGATACGGTTAAAAGCGCCCTCGATCATACGGATGTTGTTATCAATGCTGGTGGCAACAGTCTGAATTACATCGTTAGGCATATCGACATTTTCCGTTTCTGCCTTTTTTCGTATAATGGCAATACGGGTTTCCAAATCGGGAGGCTGGATATCCACGGTGAGACCGCTGGCAAAACGGGAACGCAGTCTTTCTTCCAGTTTGTCCATATTCTGGGGATTGCGGTCACAGGAAATTACAATTTGCTTGTTGGATTCTTTCAATGCGTTAAACGTATGGAAGAATTCTTCCTGGGTTCTTTCTTTGTTTTCCAAAAACTGGATATCATCTATGATGAGGCAGTCGATGGTGCGGTATTTTTCCTGAAAATCCTTTACCGTATGGTTTTGAATAGCGTTAATGATTTCGTTGGTAAAGGATTCGCTGGTAACATATTTTACTTTTGCGCTGGGACTGGCTTCCAGGATTGCGTTGCCAATAGCATGCATCAGATGGGTTTTTCCCAAACCTGAATTACCGTAAATAAACAGGGGATTGTAAGTACTGCCGGGATTATTCGCAACAGCCTGGGCTGCCGCCGTAGCGAAACGGTTAGAATTTCCTACCACAAAATTATCAAAACGCTGTTTTTTGTTAATATTGCTTTCATAAACGGGGTCTTTCGTTTTATCTTCTTCTGTGAAAAGAGATTTAACCTTGTATTTTTCCCTGGCAATATCCAGGTTATTTTGGTTTTCAACTTTAAGCTCTACGCTTATGTTGTTATTATTGGTAATTTCACTCAGCGCAGCCAGGATGAGAGATAAAAAATTCTGCTGGATAGCGGAACATAGGGTAGTACTTGGTACAGTACAGATAATTACATCGTTTTCCAGTCTGACGGGAGTGATTTGGCGGATATACATATCCATATTTGATTCACTGGTGGCGTGGCTTAATTTATCGGTCAGCCGCTCCCAGATTACTGATAAATCGTACGTTTCCATGAAGCGTTTCCTTTCTTAAAAATTTACTCTTTATTTTACCATAAAATCGATAAAAATGAAAGTTATCCACAGGGCAGAAACGAATTAAATTTGTGAAATATTGTTAAATCCTTGACACTGTGAGGGGTTTTTAGTATAATTCTGACAGCTATCAATTGAAATCATTCATATAGAGATTGATAAGACCATGGAATGAAGGAGG
>Ga0265298_10006673_pt1 | contig 14190 bp, 10 predicted proteins | sample AusTroGonzalo_MG_3_FD_193486 | JGI IMG/M metagenome (GOLD analysis project Ga0265298, IMG submission 193486) | Bovine rumen microbial communities from tropical cattle in Woodstock, Queensland, Australia - Gonzalo_01 | ecosystem: Host-associated > Mammals > Digestive system > Stomach > Rumen ...
AGCACACCCTGTATGGTCTTCGACGTATGGTTGGTCAACTCAGCATCAATGGTCAGCCACGCCTCCTGTAGCGTCTTTGTATTCACCCGAGAACGGACGGACGGATGGCTGACGGAAACGTCGCCACAGGTCTTTACTTTCACCTCGCGGAAAAGTCCCATACTCTCGTCAGCAGGCCGTGGATTCCAGTCAACGAAACCGATATTCGGTTCGCCGGGCTGTGCACGGAACACCTCTACTGCCAGCACGTTCTGCTCGCGGATGTATGGTGTTACGTCGAACGAAAACTGTCGGAAAGAGCCCGCCACCTCGTCCTTGCCCGCCACCTCGTCCTTGCCCGCCACCAGATGTCCGTTCAACCAGATGTTGGCACGGTAGCTGATGCCATCGAAAGTGAGCAGGAAGTGATCTTTGATCTTAAATTGGCTGAACCTGAACGTCGTGCGGTACCACCAGCTGACGTCGAAACGGCTCTTGTCAATACGCTGATAGTCGGCAGCTGTCAGCGCTTCGGGTTCCATGCCGTCCATGGTCAGCACACCCATAACGGTCGATGGCACAGTAGCTGTGAGCCATCCCTTCACGTCAGCTGCCGGCGTAGAGAGCACATCACCTGTTGCCTTCACCTTTGCTGACGACTGCACCAGCCAGCCCTCCGACAGCGTCAGCGTTGTGGCACGAAGAACACCTGTCGATAGAAGGAACATCACCAACAAACTCAGTGGTTGCCACTTACTCATCCATTTAAATAGACTTTGTTTCATAGTACATGGTTGTTTTAGATACTGCAAATTTATATAAAATTTCTGAGATTATATGCCAGTCGAGATAAAAACTTACGCAAATTGCCCCGAAAAGTTGAAAATCAAGGCCTCCATGCGGTCAATCCTACCCTATTACGTGCTCTAAGTCACACTTTACTGTGAGGTATTCTTAACGGCGGTATGCAGTAATCTTACCACTGCTGAGCGGCACTCTTACCGCCCTTGTCCTCCGTCTTGATTTCTGCTGCAAAATTACAGCATTCCCATTGCGGTTCACGAATACTTGAGCAAGATAATAATTTTTTTCAACTTTTCAATTTCGTGGTCATTGAGTCATTTGGTCATTTGGTCAAAATCGTTTTCAAAGTGTCAAAATCGACACTATAATATTATAGTGATCAAATGACACAATCCGAAAATGAAAATGACCATTTTGACCATGACCACTTTGACCCAGATAACGAACTTGCTCTTGTTTCCGGAAGTGACAGTTTGTAATGAAATGGTATATTTTTGGCGCAAATTGAAAGCAGAATGATGGTTTTGAAGACACAATGCTTTACAATTTGAAATTTGAGCAACGTTTTAACAAACAAAATGGAAGCAAAATGACTAATTATTCAGTAAATATGTTGTACCTTTGCACCCGATAATTATCAAAGTGTAACCCAAAGAGAGGGTATAGTATTAATTAAATTAAGGTAAAAAGACATGAAAAAGATTGAAGCAATTATCCGGAAAACAAAATTCGAGGATGTGAAGGAGGCGTTGCTGCATTCAGACATCGACTGGTTTGAGTACCACAACGTTCACGGCATCGGACAGAGCCGCGAAGAGAGGATATACCGTGGTGTGCAGTACAGTACCGACGTGATAGAGCGCGTGCAGATCACCATTGTGTGTCGCGACCAGTTTGTAGATCCGACTGTGAAGGTGATACTTAACGTGGCACATACGGGAGAAGTCGGCGACGGCCGCATCTTCGTTAGTGACATGATTGACACCTGGAGCATTCGTACAGGTGAGAATGGCGACACAGTACTCAGAGACAAAAAGTAACTACCCCACTCCATTGATTCAGGGGGCTTAAACACAAAAAGCATTATGAACGAAATAGGATTATCACTTGATACCGTATGGATGCTGTTGGCAGCCATGTTGGTTTTTTGGATGCAACCGGGATTCGCGCTGTGTGAAGCAGGTTTCACGCGCAGTAAAAATACGGCAAACATCTTGATGAAAAACTTTGTCGACTTCATGTTCGGCTCGTTACTATTCTTCTTCCTCGGCTTCGGATTCATGTTCGGCAGTGAGGGCGCAGGTTTTATCGGCATGCCTAACTGGGGCGACCTCTCATTCTACAAAGGTGACCTGCCTGTGGAAGGTTTCCTGATTTTCGAGACCGTGTTCTGTGCCACAAGCGCGACGATTGTAAGCGGTGCGATGGCCGAGCGAACGAAGTTCTCGATGTATCTGGTTTACAGTGCTGTTATCTCGCTGTTCATCTACCCCATTGAGGGACACTGGACATGGGGTGGCGGCTGGCTGTGCAACGACGCTGCTGATAGTTTCATGATGACCACCTTCGGCGATGTGTTTCATGACTTTGCTGGTTCGGCCATCGTACATAGCGTGGGTGGCGTACTGGCTCTGATAGGTGCTATGGCTTTAGGACCGCGCATCGGTAAGTATGGTGCCGACAAGAAAAGCCGCGCTATTCCAGGTCACAACCTGACAATGGCAGCACTGGGCGTATTTATCCTGTGGTTAGGATGGTTCGGTTTCAACCCTGGCTCGCAGCTGGCAGCTTCCGGTGAGGTGAACCGCATCGCTATCTCGCACGTCTTCCTGACAACCAATCTTGCCGCTGCTGCCGGTGGTACTGCCACTATGTTCCTCACATGGCTCAAGTACGGCAAGCCATCGCTCTCTCTGACGCTCAACGGCGTGTTGGCAGGTCTTGTAGGCATTACTGCCGGCTGTGACCTCGTTTCGCCAGTCGGAGCAGTTATCATTGGTCTTGTCTGTGGTCTTGTGCTGGTGTTCGCCATCGAATTTGTTGACCACAAGCTGCACATCGACGATCCCGTCGGTGCCTCCAGTGTCCACGGTGTCTGCGGTATTCTGGGCACGCTAATGACTGGTCTTTTCAGCACGAGCAACGGCGCTTTCTACGGCCACGGCTGGGGCTTCTTTGGAGCCGAGTGTTTTGGCATCCTCGTCATCGACCTTTGGGCAGCCGTTTGTGGTTTCGCCCTGTTCTACGGCATTAAGAAGGTGCATGGCCTGCGTGTCGACAAGCGTATTGAGGAAGAGGGACTTGACGTCTACGAGCACGGAGAGCTGTGCTATAACTAAATAAGTGAAAAGTGAATAGTGAAAAGTGAAAAATTTGCTACCGCTCAATATTATATTAATAAGACGTAAAGGTATGAAGAAGATTGTTTTATTAGCAACGTGTTTGGTCATGAGCATGACCACCCTTGCACAGGATGAGATAGAGACAACGGTCAGCGCTGATGTGGTCAGCCAATATATCTGGCGTGGTCAGGACTTGGGCAACGTATCACTACAACCTACACTCGGCGTCGGCTACAAAGGGCTGTCGCTGACTGCCTGGGGCAGTGTAGGACTGACAGAACCTGCTGACACCAAGGAGTTTGACTTGACACTCTCCTACTCCATTGGCGGGCTCAACATTGGTATTACTGACTACTGGTTCAATAACATAGGGCCTGAGTCGCGGTACTTCAAGTACGACGCCCACAGCACCAACCACGTTTTCGAGGCCAACATCGGCTACGACTTCGGATTGGCCAGCGTTCAGTGGTTCACCAACTTCGCTGGCAATGATGGAGTGAACAAGGACGGCAAACGTGCTTACAGCAGTTACATGGAAGTAGTTGTCCCATTCAAACTTTCTGCCATAGAATGGACTGCTACGGCCGGTGCCGTCCCCTTCGCCACCAGCAGCTACGATACGACTGGCTTTGCCGTAACCAACGTGGCATTAACGGCAACGAAGGATATCAAGGTGACCGACTCATTTTCAATACCCGTATTCGGGCAGGTGGCAGCCAACCCCCGCACCCAGAAAGCATACCTGGTTTTTGGTTTCAAGCTGCATCCGTAATCTTTTCCAGGTGAAGCCTCTCTTCCGTCTGTCAAGGCGGGAGGGAGGTCTTTTTCAGGAAGTGACAGTTTGTAACGAAATGGTATATTTTTGAGTCACAATGAAAGCATTTTGATAGCAACTTATACAAAATACTTTACAATTTGAAAGAAAAGCAATGTTTTAACAAACAAAATGAAAGGATTCTTGCGGTTGTATGGGTAAAATGTTGTACCTTTGCACGCAGAAAGTAGCACTCAATAATATAAATAAGGTAAAAAAGAAAAAGATTATGGAAGCATTAAGATTTCAGGTTGTCGGCGAGGCATTCAAAAAGAAGCCGCTCGACGTAAAGACACCAAGTGAGAGACCTTACGAATATTTCGGAAAGAAGGTTTTCAATCGTGAAAAGATGTACAAATATCTGCCGAAGGATGTGTACGAGAAGATGATTGACGTCATCGACAACGGCGCACGTCTTGACAGGAAAGTTGCTGATGCTGTGGCTGCCGGCATGAAGCAGTGGGCCACAGAGAACGGCGTGACACACTATACGCATTGGTTCCAGCCTCTAACAGAGGGAACTGCCGAGAAGCACGACTCGTTTATTGAGCACGACGGAAAGGGTGGTATGGTCGAGGAGTTCACAGGTAAGTTACTCGTTCAGCAGGAGCCTGATGCCTCGTCATTTCCCAGCGGTGGCATCCGTTCGACTTTCGAAGCTCGCGGTTATTCGGCATGGGATCCAACAAGTCCTGTCTTCATTATCGACGATACGCTGTGCATTCCCACGGTATTCATCAGCTACAGCGGTGAGGCACTCGACTACAAAGCCCCCTTACTGCGTGCCCTGCATGCCGTGAACGTGGCTGCCGTCGATGTCTGCCATTACTTCGATCCTTCAGTGAAGAAGGTCACTTCGAACCTCGGCTGGGAGCAGGAGTATTTCCTGGTGGACGAGGGACTCTATGCAGCCCGTCCTGACCTTCTGCTGACAGGTCGCACGCTGATGGGTCATGATAGTGCCAAGAACCAGCAGATGGACGACCACTACTTCGGTTCTATCCCCGAGCGTGTGGCAGCTTTTATGCGCGATTTAGAGATACAGGCTCTGGAACTGGGTGTTCCTTGTAAGACACGTCACAACGAGGTGGCTCCCAACCAGTTTGAACTGGCGCCAATTTTCGAGGACACCAACTTGGCCGTCGACCACAACATGATGCTGATGTCGCTGATGAAGAGAGTGGCTCGCAAACACGGTTTCCGTGTATTACTCCACGAAAAACCTTTTGCAGGTATCAACGGTAGCGGTAAGCACAACAACTGGTCGCTGAGTACAGATAATGGTATCCTGCTACATGCCCCTGGCAAGACCGCTGAACAGAACTTGCGCTTCGCTACGTTTATCGTTGAGACGCTAATGGGTGTCTACAAGCACAATGGACTGCTGAAGGCCAGCATCATGAGTGCCACCAACGCCCACCGTCTGGGTGCCAACGAGGCTCCCCCTGCCATTGTCAGCTCGTTCCTCGGTAAGCAGGTCAGCGAACTGCTCGACCACATCGAAAAGGCTGATCAGGCGGATATTCTCTCCTTCGCCGGCAAACAGGGACTGAAGATGGACATCCCTGAGATTCCCGAGTTACTCATTGACAACACTGACCGTAACCGTACTTCACCCTTTGCCTTCACCGGCAACCGATTTGAGTTCCGTGCCGTCGGTTCCGAGGCCAACTGTGCCAGTGCCATGATAGCCCTGAACAGTGCCGTAGCCGAGGCTCTTGTGAACTTCAAGAAGCGTGTCGATGCCCGTATTCCTGAGTTTGAGAAGAAACTCGCAGGCACAGAACACAGTGCTAAGTTCCACGCTATTATTGACGTGCTTCGCGAGGACATCAAGACCTGCAAACCTATCCGCTTCGATGGCAATGGTTACTCTGATGAGTGGGTTATTGAAGCTGAGAAGCGTGGTTTGGACGTTGAGAAATCGTGCCCGAAAATCTTCGAGCGTTACCTCGACCAGGAAAGTATTGATATGTTCGAGAGCCTGGGCGTGATGACGAAGAAGGAGCTCGAGGCTCGCAATGAGGTGAAGTGGGAAACCTATACAAAGAAGATTCAGATTGAAGCACGTGTTTTGGGCGACCTCTCGATGAACCATATTATCCCCGTGGCAACCAGCTATCAGAGTCAGCTACTTAAGAACGTGGAAAACATGGCAACTATCTTCCCCGTCGATAAGGCTGAAAAGCTTTCCGCGCGCAACATAAAACTCATCGAGGAAATAGCTGAACGCACCAGTGCCATTGAGAAGGGAGTGGATGAACTCGTCAATGCCCGCAAGCTGGCCAACAAGATCACTGACGAACACGACAAGGCCATTGCTTATCACGACAAGGTAGAACCCAAACTCGACGAGATTCGCTACCAGATTGACAAGCTGGAATTGATAGTTGACGACAGCCTATGGCCGCTGCCAAAGTACCGCGAACTGTTATTCATCCGTTAAACATGCTTACAGCGATACTCCGCTTCCTGCGGAGTATCTTTTGTTTGAAGTTTGCACCGGGACTCCATGCTGAGACAGCATAGAGTCCCTATACTTATGCTTGTAACTAATTGCTGTAGAGAGACTTTGTTCTTAATGTTTGAATTTGACCTTCAAGCCTACTACCAACATCCTACCGGGACTATAGAGGGCATACTTTCGTGAAGCGGAATCGATACGACGGTCGACCTGATCAAAGATGTTGTCGATACCAATGCTTGGTTCCACGAAAGCCCATTTCGCCACGTCGAGACTATGTGTTGTATTCAAGTTCCAGATGCCATAACCAGGAGCGTCTTCGTAGTCAGGGTAGTAGGTCTTTGACTGCAGGCGGCCGTTAAGATTGACGTTCAGTCCATATTTCCCCCACACATGATGATAGTTGGCAGCGATGGTGGCGGCATGGCGGATGCTGCGTTCCAAAGGTTGCCAGTCAGGGGTTTCGACGGCTGAACCATCGGACACGCTTTTGGTGCGGGCGTAGGTGTAGACGTAGTTGGCAGAAACGTTCATACCCGGAAAGATATTGGCAGAGACATTAAGTTGTGCGCCTTTCACATCGCCTTTGTCACTGTTCTGATAGAGCGAGTAGCGTTCCAGCTTGGCAGCTTGATCATCTGTCATCTCAGAAAATTCCTGTCTTAGCATGGCCAGCGATGCGTCGTCGACATTGACATTCTGTTTGACCACCATATCGTTGATACGGTTGATGAAACCTGTGATACTCACCGCAATCATCTGCGTTCGATACTCAGCATTCAGTGAATAGTAGTTACTCTTTTCTGGTTTCAGGTTCTGGTTGCCAAAACTGATCTGGGGTTTACCACGATTCACTGCGAAGTAGTGGTAATAGAGTTCGTCGAGACCTGGTGCACGGAAACCTGCGGAATAAGTGGCACGCAGGTTCATGGAACCAAGACTGTACATCAGCGTGGCTTTGGGTGTCAAATGGTTATTAAAGGTCTCGTGGTGAGTGTAGCGGAGGCCAACGGTGGCCGTAACTGAACTACGCCCCACACGAACTTTCGCTTCGTGCTGGGCATAGGCAGCAAGTGTGGATACGTGCTGTCCGATGTTGCCCGATGTTGCAGTGAGGTAATCCTTGCGCCAGTCTGTTCCAAAAATAGTAGTGGAGTTGGTGGTCAGACCAAGGATGGCTTTGACTTCTCCCTCCATCATACGCTGTTTCTTCGACTGCACATAGTCGCCGATGGCATAATCTTTCGTTGCCACATCGTACTCCTTGCCATAGCGGAAGCGGTCGACGGTGAAATTTGCCTGCACAGAGTTTCTTCTGGTAAACTTGTAGATTCCACCTAAATTCCATCGGAATCCCTTATAGCGCATCTCGTAGTCAGTACCTCCGACGACCGAACCGTCTGACACGGTATTGGGACGGTCGGTGATCTTATATGAATAGTCTAAGCCAGCATTCAGTGCTAAGTGTTGAGTGGGGGTATAGGTGAATTTCTGTCCTATGATATTTGAACGGTAGCCGGTGAACAAAGGGGCTATCGTCTTCTGGGTTTCTGTGTCGGAACCTTTAACATATTCCAGATCTGTGGTTTGATAGCTATCAGCCTGATCGTGATTGAATGATGTGTAAGAGCCGAAACCATGGGTGTAGATGTCCAGGTTGACGGCCTCTGTCAGTACTCCATGGCCGCTGACTTTGGTATCGTTAGTGATGCTGACGGCGGAACCTTCAGCCACCGACGGTTGGTCGGTAATGATGTTAATGACACCAGCAATGGCATCGCTACCGTATAGTGAGGAGGCGGCACCGTCAAGCACTTCAATTCGTTTGACACGTGCCATATTTATACGCGACAGGTCGACATTATTGGAAATGTCTCCAGACAGTTTCTGTCCATTAATCAAAATTAATATATACTTGTTACCCAGTCCGTTAAGCCTCAGAAAGAATCCCATGGAGTTGGGAGCCATCGAGACCTGCGGCATCATGCGTGTCAGTGCTCCGTCGAAGGTGGTGATGCCTTGTTCACTTATCTCTTGACTGCTGAGTACACGGACAGGGGTGGCTGTGCTTTTCAGTCGCTGGTGATGACCTGAGCCTGTCACCACCACGGGGTTCAGGTTGTAGGTACGGTCCACTACCGATGAGTCCTGCCGTTCCATCTTGTGGATTTGGGAGAAGGTAGGAAGGCAAAAAGGCAGAAAAGTAAAAAGTATTAGCAGTCTATTCATGCTTTCATAGATGTTGAAATGTAAAAAGGGAGGAAGATGCTGTCTCGCGACAGCACCTTCTTCTGCGAACTTATATAATAATACACGTTTAATATAGAGAGAGATTACTCTTCGGGATACATGCTATGGTAAGCATCCTCCAGGAACTCAGCATTCTTGGTATGGTTGATCCATACATTCAGTACGCCAGGGAGCTCCAGCAGTCCAAGAGGATGGTTGTTGGTGACAGGAACGGTAACATCATACCCCTTGTGTGAGAAGAACTCAAACCAGCTGACCTCCTCGCTATCGGGAGCCATGGGTGTCCAATACTCTTCACCTTCACCTGCCATGTCGTTGTGGGCATGGTCTCCAGCGATAGACATCAGAGCATGCAGGAATACCTTGCCACTGGTGATACCCTTCAGCTCCATACGCTCCATTACATCCTGCTTGTAGTTGTCCTCCATATCGACAGTACCTACGAAATAGTTAGGATTGAGTTTCTGCAGAGCCTGCTCCAGCTGGGTGTAGCGGATGTTAGCCTTGAAGGTGTCGTAAGTGTCGGGGTTACCGTGACCCATGAAGGCCACTGTACCCTGCTGTGCCTCGGAAGCATAGAGGGCATTCAGCTGCTTGGCCACCTCAGGCACGTCAGCATTGGGGTCGTTCAACAAAGGCATGCCTAAGAAGATGGCTTCATCTTCAGCCAGCTTGGCCAGATAAGCATCATCCAAGTGAGCGTCAGCCAGATAACCGTTGTTCATGAACTTTTTCACGCTGGCCACCACTGCGGCGAACTCCTCACCAGGAATAACCTGCAGCGACTGCACGTAAATCTTGCTGTACTTGGCAGCACCGATGGCATGCAACAGGTAGCGGGGCTCATAGTAGTCACGCTTCACAATGTTGCCATTGTCGTCTACATTCTCACCAACGCTGGCACGGTTGATGCAGATGTCGCTCGAGAAACAGACATAGACATCGGCATTGGGGAAAGCGGCCTCATAGGCTGCCTTGGTCTTGTCGAATGCCAGGAAAGCATTGTTCCAGGTAGAGCCGAAGGCCACCAGCAGCACAGCAACATCCTTCTTGGACTTTGCCTTCTGGTCGGCCACCATTTTGTCGTTGACGGCATACTCAGAGATAATGTTTTCTTTCGTGTTGTCATCGTCATCACTACATGAAGTGAACATGGGAGCTACAAAGGCAAATGCCACTGTAGTCAGGATAAAAGACTTAATCGTTTTCATCATTGTTTGTTGTTTGTTTAGTGGATAAATTATGTTTTTTAACTCTCTTTCCGTAATTGAACTTGATGCTGAAAGTGCCATACACCGTCGTCCCCGACGTGTTGTTGCCCAGGTGATAGGGGCGCATGGTGCGGTCTACGTAGTTGAAGATGTTGTCTACACCCACTTCCAGCCTGTATGCTAGCATCCGGTCTTGTTTCCCAAGGTCGTGTGTGGTGTTGATGCGCCATATCTGGAAGCCTTTACCGTTGCCGTTGTTCTGATAGTAGCGCGTGCTGCTGCCACGGGTCGACAGACTGATGCCAAGTCCGTAACAGGGCGTGAACGAATGACTGTACATGGCCGACGCACTCCATTTATGGTATGCCGTGCCGTCTATGACGACCGTTTTCATCCTGTCCGTCTGTTCATCATACAGATGGGCCTTGGTGTCAAGATAGCTGTAAGCAGCGTTCAGCGTCAGGTCTTTCATCATCCTATACGACAGCGTGACGTCTATGCCACAGGTCCGTGCATTATCCATATTTTTATACATACGTGCCTGCACATTACCGCTGCCATCACCTAAATAGGCTGTCGTGATGCCGGCAGGAATATCACCAACAGGTACGTTCACCAGCGCAATCATATTGTCCAGCTTGTTCAGATAACCCGTAACAGATGCCGTAAATTTGCGCCCTCGATATTCGACGTTGGCAGAATAATAGTTGCTGGTCTGAGGATCCAGGCTGGTATTACCGATATTGAAGAACGTACTGCTACCCATCACGTGAAGGTAACGGTAATACAGTTCCTTGACGGTAGGTGTCTTGAAGCCCTGACTCCATCCTAAGCGGAAACGGAAATCATCGACAGACAACATGGCACTGACCTTAGGGGTCAGATGGAAACCGAAGTTGGCGTTGTCGACCAAACGGAGTCCCGCAGTAAGGTTAAAGCCTTTCAGTAGGTTAAACTCGTCCTGCACATATAGGGTCGCTGTCTTATCACTGGCCGTTCCAGTCTCTGTGCGGTCTGGGGCTTTCAGATAGTCATAGCGGTATTCGAGTCCAGCATTTAGTGTGTTGTTGTATGGCAGATAGAAGATGCCCTTCAACTGTCCCATCACACGCTGCTGGTCGCTTTGCAACTTGCTCTGTCCCGGTTTCATCAGTACGGAATACCACTCACCATTCAGTTCGCCGTACTCCTCACCCTTTAACAACACATATTCGTAGGTGCCTTTTGTGTAATCGTAATAGTAGGCATGCTTGTTCCAGTCGATATCGAGGGTGATGACATTCTGCTGTTGGCTGTTCGCTGTAAGCTGTTGGCTGTTTCCCAACAGCCACTTTCCGCCAACTGCTGCCGATGCATTGTTGTAGCGCAGGTCGTAGGTATAGACGTCGCAACTGGGATGGGTGCCGTTCTGGGGACGGCAGATATTCTTCTTGTAGTAGGAACCCTCGGCATACAGCTCCAGGCTTTTCGTCGGTTGATACGTCATGCGTTCAGTTATCTGCCAGTTGCGGAACTTGTTCACCGTCTTGTTCTTGCTGTCGGTCAGCACCATTGCCTCGGCATACTCCTCAGCGGTATTCTGCCAACCGTCGTTGCGTTGCAGCTGGAAGTTGGTTTGTGAGGTGTACTTGCCGGAAGCAAATGCCACGGTGTTGTGTTGACGCAGGTCGTTGTGGGTTCCATAGCGCGTGCTGTTGTCGACATAGACACCCTTCTTGGTGTGTTTTTTAGTGATGATGTTGATGACGCCTGCCATCGCATCACTTCCATAGAGCGCGCTCTGCGCCCCCTTGACGATTTCTATCTTCTCGACATTGTGCGGATCAATGAGTCCAAGGTCGTTTTCGCCACCCACATCGCCATGAATGCGTTTGCCGTCGATGAGTATCAGGATATAGTTGTTGCCAAGGCCATTCAGCTGCATCTGCGAGCCCATATCGCCTTCGGCAAAGACGAATGATGCCGTCAGACCTGCAAGGATGTCCTCCAGGCTCTTGCCGCCGTAGTTGCGCAGCATCTTCTGCGTAATCACCTCCGTCTGTACAGGCGCATTCTTCAGCAGGTGCCGCGTACCAGTACCCGTCACAACCACCTCCTGCAGACTGTCAGAGCGCCAGATTCCTTCCTGCGCCATGACGCCTAAAGCCAACAGCCAAAGGCCAAAAGCCAGCATCAGTCTTTTTAACATCATCTTCATTTCTTTCCGCACCGTATATCCCTGTACGGCCGTACTTAAGTTTTCAGGCAGGTCTTCTGACTTTCCCCAGTCTGCTTTACCTTCCCGACATCTTGTCAGTGGCGTTATACAAGCAGACCCTTCAAAGGGGGGATTACAGCTGCAGGTACAGTTCAGGACTTTCACCTGATTCCCTTACATCGGGCGGTATCAACCACCAGATTGCCATTTTCGTGTGCAAGGACGGTGCAAACCAAGTATAAAGAGCTCACTCTTTGCCGAGGTGCAGCCCGTTCTCGCAACCTTTTCGAGTGCAAAGTTACAACTTTTTTCGATATACGATGCATGTTTCACGGATTTTTTTTAATTTTGCAGCATGAAACCAGCTTTTCTGATAGCAGCCCCCACCAGTGGCTCTGGCAAGACGACGATTGCCAGGGGGCTGATGGCGTTGCTGACGCAGAAAGGTTATAAGGTCCAGCCCTTCAAGTGCGGACCAGACTATATCGATACGAAGTTCCATGCCGCTGTATGTGGAAGACCCAGCATCAATCTCGACACCTTTATGGCTACCCCAGAGCATGTTCGTGAACTCTTTGCTCGCTACGGAGCCGATGCTGACGTGAGCATCGTCGAGGGTATGATGGGGCTGTTCGATGGTTACGACCGTGACAAGGGCTCGTCGGCAGAAATCGCACAAGTGCTGGATATTCCTGTCGTTCTGGTGGTCGATGCCAAGTCGGCAGCCTATTCTATGGCACCGTTGCTTTCAGGCTTCATCAACTTCAGGAAGGAAGTCCGTATTGTGGGTGTAATATATAATAAGGTGGGAAGTGAGAAGCATTTCCGGATGCTGCAACAGGTGTGTGACGATCTTGGTGTGGAGTGTTTCGGCTATCTGCCCAAGTCGGCCTCTTTAGAACAGGGCTCACGCTACTTGGGTCTTGACTTTTCCCAACATGCTGATACCAAACAGCCGGTTGAACTATTAGAAAATAACATAAGATGGGAGAGACTGCTCAAGTGATGATAGCCCGCAATGCCGAGTCGTTCTCCTTTCTCTATCAGGAGAATATCGACCGTTTCGAGAAAGTGAAATTCTTCGATCCTGAGACAGAAGTGCCTTTGCTCGACGATGTCGACTTGCTCTATCTGCCTGGTGGCTATCCCGAGAAACACATTGAAGCACTCATCGCCAACGTAGCCTGTCGTCAGGCCATCAAGGCCTATGCCGAACGCGGCGGACGGATTCAGGCCGAGTGTGGTGGCATGATGTATCTCTGTCAAAGCATCGTTACCGACGATGGCGAGTATCCTATGTGTGGTGTGTTGCCCTATCGCATAACAGCCCGTAAGTCCGACCGCAGACTCTCGTTGGGCTATCGTCGCTTTATGCTCGATGGCAAGGAGTACCGTGGGCATGAGTTCCACTATACTCAGTTCCTGGGTGAAGTGCCGCCATCGGTCACCCAGGTCTATAATGCCACTGGCGAACCCGTGGCAACCCCTGTGTTGAGATACAGGAATGTCATTGCAAGCTATACCCATCTGTATGACATCATCGTCTAAAAACAACAAACAGCATATATGAAAAAAATCGTAGTAGCAGGCATAGGGCCAGGCAGTCGTGGTGACATCACACCCGCCGTCGTTGAAGCCATCGGTGAGGCTGATGTCGTAGTAGGCTACAAGTATTACTTCCAGTTTGTGGAGCAGTACCTGAAGCCTGGTTGCGAGTGCGTTGACACTGGCATGAAGCGTGAGCGTGATCGTGCTGAGCAGGCATTCCTGTTAGCTGAACAAGACAAGACCGTCGTGGTCATTTCCTCAGGCGATGCAAGCATCTATGGCATGGCACCACTCATCTACGAGATGGCCCGCGACCGCGTGGTCAGCGGTTCCGCCGCTGACATAGAGATTGTTGTGCTTCCGGGCATCTCTGCCTTCCAGAAGGCAGCCTCGCTGTTAGGCGCACCCATCGGTCACGACGCATGCATCATCTCGCTCTCTGACCTGATGACCCCCTGGGAGGTTATTGAGCGACGCATTAAGGCTGCTGCTGAAGGTGACTTCGTAACGGCTGTCTATAATCCCAAGTCGCATGGACGCTACTGGCAGTTGTATCGCCTCGTAGAACTCTTTTTGAAGGT
>Ga0265298_10006675_pt1 | contig 14189 bp, 13 predicted proteins | sample AusTroGonzalo_MG_3_FD_193486 | JGI IMG/M metagenome (GOLD analysis project Ga0265298, IMG submission 193486) | Bovine rumen microbial communities from tropical cattle in Woodstock, Queensland, Australia - Gonzalo_01 | ecosystem: Host-associated > Mammals > Digestive system > Stomach > Rumen ...
ACCAATGGTGCATGCGAGGTTTCAATTGTTGGTGCCCAAGCCGACCCCGCCAACCATCCCATCACGCTTGCCACCGGCTGGAACTGGATTGGTTACCCGAGTACATCGCACATGAACTTCACGACGGCTTTCTCAGGCATCACACCATCGGACAACGACCAAGTGAAGTCGCAGTCGCACGGTTTTGCATCCTATATGGCAGCTTACGGCATTTGGTACGGCACGTTGGCCGACTACGGCATCGACCCGGGCATGGGCCTGATGTACAAATCGAACAACGGCAGCTCGTTTAGCTTCACCTATCCCAACGGCAGAAACGAAGGCGAAACGATGGGCTACACCGAAGAAAACAACCATTGGACCGCAGACTATAATGCCTACCCGAACAACATGACCGTCACGGCGGTTGTCGAACTTGACGATGTGGAATTGAACGGCGACAACTACGAATTGGCTGCCTTCGCCAATGGCGAGTGCCGTGGTAGCGTGCGGCTGATGTATGTGGCTCCATTGAACCGTTACATGGCCTTCCTGACCGTTGCTGGTGATGAATCTGCCGAACTGACATTTGGTCTCTACAACACTGAAAATGGTGCGGTAGAGACGGTGTGCACACCGTCTCTACAATACGAGACCAATGCTGTTGTGGGCAGCCTCGAAACGCCTTACGTCATCCGCTTCCGTAGCACGACGGGTGTCGACGATTGGGCCAACAGCCTGCACGTCTTCCCGAACCCAGTGAACCACGGCGAACGTTTCAGCATCGATCTACCAGAAGGCAGCAAGGTGCGCGTCGAGATTGTCAATGCTATTGGCACTGTGCTCTCCACGGAAACCTCAATCAAGGTTCCCGCAAGCATCCTCGCCCCCAACACGGCTGGCATCTACACACTCCGCATCACTGTGGAAGGCAAGGGAACGTGTTATAGGAAGTTGGTGGTCAGATGATAATAAATGTAGAGACGTGGCACTCCGCGTCTCTAAGGCAAAATGCCCGCAGGCTTCGGCTTGCGGGCATTATTTTGTGCCTTGTCGGATGAGCATTGCAAGAAAATTCCTATCTTTGCCCGATTTTGTAAATGCGAAAGATATGATTGACATCAAGTTTTTAGTCAAGAATCCCGACGTCGTCAGGGAGAACATCAAGAAGAAATTCCAGGACAACAAGTTGCCTCTCGTTGATGAGGCCATCAACTTGTATACGCAATATTGTGATTGTCAGCAGAAAGCGGACGACCTTCGCTCGCAGCGCAACTCCATTTCCAAAGAAATTGGCATCCTTTTCAAGAATGGCGAGAAGGACAAAGCCAACGAGATGAAGAAACTCGTGGAGGCCAACGCGCAGGATCTGGAGTCGCTGGGCAAGCAGCAGACATCGCTCATGGAGCAGCTTACGAAGGTGATGTATTCCATCCCGAACATCATCGCGCCCGAAGTGCCGATAGGGAAGGACGACACCTTCAACGTTGAGAAAGAGCGTTTTGGCGAGCCTGTGGTGCCCGATTTCGAGGTGCCGTATCACGCTGACATCATGGCCAAGTTCAATGGATTGGATTTGGATTCGGCGCATCGTGTGGCAGGTAATGGTTTCTATTACCTCATGGGCGACATCGCGCGGCTGCATTCCGCTGTCATCACTTATGCCCGTGACTTCATGATTGACAAGGGTTTCACCTACTGCATCCCGCCGTTCATGGTGCGCAGCGAAATCGTTTCCGGTGTGATGAGTTTTGCTGAGATGGACGCGATGATGTACAAGATTGAAGGTGAGGATCTTTATCTCATTGGCACCAGCGAGCACTCGATGATTGGCAAGTTCATCGACCAGATTGTGCCTGAAGATAGCCTCCCGTTGACTCTGACGAGCTATTCGCCCTGCTTCCGCAAGGAGAAAGGCGCGCACGGCATCGAGGAACGCGGCGTATATCGCATCCACCAGTTTGAGAAACAGGAGATGGTAGTCCTTTGCAAACAGGAGGAGGCCGATTATTGGTACGAACAAATGTGGCGCAATACCGTGGAACTGTTCCGCTCAATGGACATTCCAGTGCGTACCTTGGAATGCTGCTCCGGCGACTTGGCCGACCTTAAGGTGAAATCGCTTGACGTGGAGGCTTGGTCACCGCGCCAGAAGAAGTATTTCGAGGTGGGTAGCTGCTCGTATCTCGGTGATGCCCAGGCACGCAGACTGAAAATCAGAATCAAGGGGAAGAACGGCAATTACTTCGCCCACACCTTGAACAATACCGTTGTCGCTCCGCCGCGCATGTTGATTGCCTTCTTGGAGAACAATCTCCGCGCTGATGGCAGTGTGGCCATCCCGAAGGCTTTGCAGCCTTATATGGGTGGAAAAATTGAAATTAGATGATTTTTTGCTGTTAGCTTTTAGCATTTAGCTATTAGCCTTCGAGCTACTAAGCTAATAGCTAATGGCTAACAGCTAAAAGCCAGCAAAAAAAGAAACACTATGGACATATCCGTTGTAGTACCGTTACTGAATGAAGCTGAATCGCTGCCCGAGTTGGAGGCGTGGATTCGGCGTGTGATGGACGAGCATGGCTTCTCCTACGAAATCGTCTTTGTGGACGATGGCTCCACTGACAATTCTTGGGCCATCATCCAAGGTTTGTCACAAAACAATCCTAACGTGAGAGCCTTGCGTTTCAGGAGGAATTACGGCAAGTCGCCGGCGCTGAACGAGGGCTTCAAGATTGTGCAGGGCGACGTGGTCATCACCATGGATGCCGACCTTCAGGACAGCCCCGACGAGATTCCCGGACTCTACAAGATGATCAAGGAGGAAGGCTATGACCTTGTATCGGGCTGGAAAAAAGTGCGTTACGACTCCAAGATTGCCAAAAACATCCCATCGAAGTTCTTCAATTGGACGACACGGGTCATGTCGGGCATCAAGTTGCACGACTTCAATTGCGGCCTGAAAGCCTATCGCAATGAGGTGGTGAAGAGCATCCAGGTGTACGGCGAGATGCACCGTTACATTCCTGTCATCGCTAAGATGAACGGTTTCAGCCACATAGGGGAGAAGGTGGTGCACCATCAGAAGCGGAAATACGGCACGAGCAAGTTCGGAATGAGCCGTTTTGTGCGCGGTTATTTGGACCTGGTGACCATCAATTTCATCTCCAAGTTCAGCAACCGCCCGATGCACTTCTTCGGCGTGTTGGGTTCGTTGTCGTTCCTGGCTGGTTTTATCATTTCCATATATTTGGTTTGCACCAAGTATTTCGGTCATGTCTACATCTCCATGACCCGTCGACCTTTGTTCTATTTGGGTATCCTCGCCATGATTGTAGGTGTTCAACTCTTCAGCACGGGTTTCCTTGCCGAGATGATTACCTCCACGCAACGCGAGAAACGGGTGTATTCCATATCGGAAAAAGTCAATGTGGAATAGAGCCAACCTAACTCATTAAATAAGAAAAGTCACCTTTTTGAGGTGACTTTTCGCGTTTCTAAAGGCTTGTCAATCAATATAAGTCGTCGATATTCCCGTCGAAGCTCTCATCGAAGCTGTCGCCGAACTCATCGTTGAATTCCTCTTCGTCGAACTCATCCTCAAACTCGTCGAATGGCGAATCGTCGGCAAAGTCGTTGTTGTCCCAGTCGAAGTCGTGCTCCAACTTGGATTCATCGAACTCGTCCTCTTCGTCATGCCCGCTGATGAAGCTATCGATTTCGTCGTCGCTCATCTTGTCGAAGTTAACGTCCAAGAGGTCCGAGTCGTTGATGGCGCGGTTCATGGATTTCAGCTCGCGCATCACGGAGGGCGAAACGTAGAACTCATCGATGTTCTCCTCGCAGTATTTCAAGTACTTAGGGTCTTTTTCATATACTTCTGCAATGGTCATGCCTTCATATTTTCCGAAGGTGAAGACTGAATCTATGTCATAGAATTTCATATTGTAACCTTTTTTGTTTTTGTGAGTTGTTTTAAGCCGCAAATATCATGTAATTTTTCGTTCGGTGCAACAAAAATCTACTTTTTGAAGGCAAAAAACACGGCAAGGATGATGAAGATGAAAGAGAGGATGTGGTTCCACCGGAAGGTTTCGGTTTTGAACACAGTGATGACGATGATGGTGAAAACGGTCAAGGAGACGGCTTCTTGGATGACTTTCAGTTGGATAAGGTTGAATGGGCCGCCGTTTTGCATGGCTCCGATGCGGTTGGCGGGTATCATGAATGAATACTCGAACAAAGCGATGCCCCACGACATGAGGATGACAAGGAAAAGCGGCCAATCTTTTGAGGAAGGAACGATTTCCAAAAGCTTGAGCTGGCCATACCAGGCGAATGTCATAAACACATTGGAGACAATGAGCAGTAGGATGGTGTATATACCTTTCATTGGTTTTTGTTTTGGGGCGCAAAATTAGCTTTTTTTCGGTCATGGAATCGGGAAAGTAGGCGATATTATTCTTATTTTTGCACTTTTAATTGAAATCACCATGAATTCGACGACTATACTGATAGTTTTTGTACTTTATACGGTCTTGCTGTTCGTGATTTCGCATTTCACCTCGCGCAAGTCCGACAACGCGGCCTTTTTCCGTGGCAATCGCAACTCGCCATGGTTTGTAGTGGCCTACGGCATGATTGGAGCCTCGCTTTCGGGCGTGACGTTTATGTCGGTGCCGGGTGGGGTTTATACGGGACAGTTCACCTATTTGCCATTGGTGTTGGGCTATGTGATTGGTTACGCGGTGATTGCGTTGATATTGCTGCCTTTATATTACCGCCTCAATCTGACCTCCATCTACACCTATTTGAATATGCGTTTCGGGCCAAGGTCGGAGAAGACGGGCGCGGCGTTCTTCATTTTGTCGCGGCTGTTGGGTTCGGCACTGAGGATGTATCTCGTTGTCTTTGTGCTGTATGAGTTCGTCTTCAAAGGCTGGGGCATTCCGTTTTGGGTGCCGGCGGTCATTTTCATCGCCATCATTTTGCTTTACACCTTCAAAGGCGGCATCAAGACGGTGGTTTGGACGGACACTTTGCAGACGACATTCCTGCTTTTGGCGGCTTTCTTGACGGCTTGGTTCATTCTGAGAAACCTTCACATCTCGCTTGGCGACCTGATGAAATCCGCTTCAGAAAAAGGTTATACTAAAGTTTTTGAAACCGATTGGACGCACAACAAATTCTGGCTCAAGCAGTTGCTGAGTGGGGCTTTCATCACCATCACCATGACGGGCCTCGACCAGGACATGATGCAAAAAAACTTGACTTGCAGAAACTTGCGTGATGCCCAAAAGAATGTGATGACCTCAAGTTTGCTGTTTGTCGTGGTCAATGGGCTGTTTTTGTGCCTTGGTGCGGCCTTGATTTATTACGCGCAGGCAACGGGATTCCAACTTCCTGTGAATGAGGCGGGTGCGGTGGTCAACGACAAGATTTTCCCCTCGGTGGCATTCAGTTTGAGCAAATTCACGAGTGTCGTGTTTGTTCTCGGTTTGGTGGCCGCCGGATATTCCAGCGCCGATGGCACTTTGACCGCGTTGACCACTTCGTTCTGCTTCGACTTCATGCATTTTGACCAGAAGCAGATTTCCGAAGCGCAAATCACAAAGTACCGCAAGTGGATTCATGTGGCGTTTGCTTTGCTTTACTTGCTGGTCATCATTGCATTTCGTCCTTTCCACAACGAGTCGCTGATTGACAAGGTTTTCGACATTGCTGGCTTCACCTACGGGCCTTTGCTTGGACTTTACACGTTCGGCCTTTTCGTCAAGAACCGTCGCGCCAATGACCGAATTGTTCCTTTTATTGCCATCGCCTCTCCCGTGATTTGCTACTTCCTGAAGCTTTATTCCAAACAATTGCTTTTCGGCTACCAGTTCGGCTTTGAAATATTGATTCTCAACGGATTGCTGACGTTTTTAGCCTTGATGGTTTTCAGCCAAAAGGAAAAAACAGCCTAATAAGGAGTGTTTTGTCGAATGTTTTTGTATTTTTGACACCAAATTAAAACGATAACGAAATGAACAGGTTTTTGATTAGAATTGCTGCTGCAGTTTTCGCTTCCATATTGATAAGCAGCCAGTTACAAGCCCAATTTACGATCACTTATGCCAAAAATGCCACTCCAGGGCAGCAGAATGGCTTTTATTATTCTTTGCCGCTGACCATGATTCAGTTGGATTTCGTCCTTGAGGAAAGCCAATGTGAGCCAGGGCGGTTATCGAATTATGCCTCGACCTATTTCGGGTCTGAGAAGGCGGTTGAATACAATATGAAGGAGTATAAACTCTTGGATGTGAAGATGAAACCGGTAGCCACTCCCGATCCCAACGCCACTTTTTTCGTTTCCTACGGATCCGCTCGGAGCGGGGGAAAGGTCGTTTTTGACATTTTGCCGAACGGTATCATCCGTAGCATTGGCTCAGGCGTCACACAAGATGTGGAAAGTGCACCTCAAGCTCCAATCATGGCTCCTGTTCCTGCGGAAAATTGCCCGAATTGTGCCAAGAGTCACGGCTATTTGAGCCTGATTACTTCGGGAAAGTCGGATGCACAGTTGGCGCGCGAGGCCGCTGATAAGATTGCCGAAATCCGCGATTCGAAGTTCAAGTTGGTTTCAGGGTATTACGAAACCGCATTTGTGCCAGAGCATTTCAGGGAAATGTATGCCAAGCTGGAAGAGATGGAACAGGATTACATGAGCCTGTTTTTGGGTCGCAGGGTGAAGAAAACAGTTGTGAAAACGGTGTATGTGATTCCCACAAGACATGCTGGCCCTCAGACGATTGCAAAATTCTCTGAGAACGAGGGAATTACAACGGGTACATCTGGCTCAGGCTACCCGATTATGATGCAGACCTCGTCGTTGAACACGACTGCCGCCATCAATGCGCCGAGTCAGACTGCTGTGGAGTCGTTGTCGTATGACAACAAATTGTTCTACCGTGTGCCTGAAACGGCGAATGTGAAAGTGAGCTTCAATGATGAGACTTTGCTGGAGGAACGCCTCGTAATTAACCAGTTGGGTGTCCTGCTGATGGCTCCTTTCACGAACGCGCAATTGGAGTTTGATGTGAATACGGGTCAGATTGTCAACATGCGGATGCAGTAGACTTTTGTACGCAAAATCCACTGAGCTGTGAGCTAATCACAGCACTTCCTTGATTTTTACAAGATTTTTCAGCAGATCTTCCACGAGGTCGAGGCGGAGCATATTGGCGCCGTCGGACTTGGCTTTTGACGGTTCGGGATGCACTTCCATGAAGAGACCGTCGGCACCTGCCGCGATGCCTGCCTTGGCAATGAGGCCAATCATTTCGGGCTGTCCGCCTGTGACGCCACTGCTTTGGTTGGGTTGCTGCAAGGAATGTGTAACATCAAGAATGACGGGTACATCAAACTTTTGCATGACCGCAATGTTGCGGAAATCCACCACCAAATCCTGATAGCCGAACATGGAGCCACGCTCGGTCAGCATGACCTTGTCGTTGCCCGATTGCCTGACTTTCTCGACGGCAAACCCCATCGCTTCGCCTGAAAGGAATTGTCCTTTCTTGATGTTCACTGTCTTTCCTGTATTAGCGGCGGCCACAAGGAGGTCGGTCTGACGGCAAAGGAAAGCAGGAATTTGCAGAATGTCAACGTATTCAGCGGCCATGGATGCTTCTTCGGCAGCGTGAATGTCGGTCACCACGGGAAGTTCAAATTCCTTGCCAATTCTTTGCAGCACTTTCAATGCTTTTTCGTCACCAATACCTGTAAAAGAGTCCAATCTGGAACGATTGGCCTTGCGATAAGAGCCTTTGAAAATCAGCAGAATGTCAAGCTTTTGGCAGATGTTTTTCAAGGTCTCTGCAATAAAAAGGGGCGAGGTCTCGTCCTCAATGACGCAAGGACCGGCCATGAGAAAGAAACGGTCGGCGCGAAGGGTTTTCAGGAAGTCGAACTTGGTGGTGTTCATGATGGTAAATTTTTGCAAAGATAGAACTTATTTCTTAAAACGGGGATGATATGTCGTCAATGTGTCGCGCAGCAATTCATCGGAAATATGAGTGTAGGTACGACACAAAGTAATACCTCATCAATCATTTGCTTTTATCAACTGATACTCCACCAAATCAACAAACCCCTCCGCTGTCTTGATCCATTCCTTGCGGCGGCCACAAATTGCAAATCCTTGTTTTTCAAAAAGTTGCTGGCTTTCTATATTCAGCTCGTCAATGACGCAATAGGCTTGATGCAGCATCAAGTCGTTGAACAGATAAGTCAGGCATAGTTCCAATGCGCTTGTAGCATGGCCTTGTTTCCGATGTGCTGCGTCGATGAGGATGCCGATGCTAACATGCTCGTTGATAGGGTCGTAGTCGTAAAGGTCGAGGCAGCCGATGGAGGTCTGGGATTCATTCAGGTCAATCATCAGACGGAGTTGTTTTTGGCTGAACAAGTCGTTGTTATTCAGCAAGAACTGCTCGATTTGGAACTGTGTATAGGGCACATACGTTCCGCTGACACGCCAAATCGCGCGGTCGTTCTCCCAACGATAAATTTGTGCAGCATCCTCGGGCTCGGCGCAACGGAGCGAAATCGTGTCGTTTTTGATGAACATGGTCCCAGTTTTGTTGAAAAAGTGGCGATAAGTCAGCGGATTGGCATGTAATTTGATGAGCCTTTCCCGCTAAATTTCCGACAAAAATACACTTTTCAGTGCAATAAAGGCCGAAAATTGGCATTAATAGGTCAAGAAAATCGAACGAAACCATAAAAACACAATTGAAATGAGAAAAGTGAGTATGACTTGGATGCTGGCCGGACTGCTGATGGCGGCATCGTGTGGCAATTCAACCCAAGACAACGAACCCCAAACTGAACAGGAACCTGTTTCGCAAGTCGAACAGGTTCAGCAACCTACAGTGCAGCGTGTGGCTTTCGTGCCCGCGCAAAACACGCCTGACTTCGTCGATGCTGCCGAAAACAGCGTCAACGCGGTCGTGCATATCATGACGAAAGTGGTGCGCCAAAGCACGACTTACAACGATTTCTTCGGTGCCCTGCTTGGACAGCTTTACGGCTATCCTGGCCAGACGCGCAACAACACCATGGTGGCCTACGGCTCTGGCGTGGTGCTGACTCCAGACGGTTATATCGTCACCAACAACCACGTCGTGGAAGGCGCTGATGAGGTGGAGGTCACCTTTAATAATAAGGTGAAACGTACCGCCACCATCATCGGGACCGATCCGACTACCGACTTGGCCCTTATCAAGGTGGATGCCAGCGACTTGGACTACCTCGTCTTCGGCGACTCCGACCAAGTGCGCATTGGCGAGTGGGTGCTGGCCGTCGGTAATCCTTTCAACCTGACCTCGACCGTCACAGCGGGCATCGTGAGTGCCAAGGCGCGCAATCTCAGCATCTTAGGCGAGGGCACCTCCGTGGAGTCTTTCATCCAGACCGATGCTGCCGTCAATCCTGGTAATAGTGGTGGCGCTTTGGTGAACACCAAGGGCGAGTTGGTTGGAATTAACGCAGCAATCGCTTCGCATACAGGTTCTTACGAAGGTTATTCCTTCGCTATTCCGTCCAATATCGTCCGTAAGGTGGTGGATGACCTGTTGCTTTACGGTACGGCTCAACGCGGCTATCTCGGCGTGCAAATCGCTGAGCTTACTCAAGAGTTGGCCGAGAAGGAAGGCTTGGAAAACATTGAGGGCGTGTATGTTGCGGAAGTTACGGACGGTGGTGCTGCAATATTGGCAGGCATGAAGGCCGGCGATGTCATTACGGCCATCAACGACAAGAAGGTGAATTCCACCACGCAACTCAGGGAAAGCGTCGGGCAATACCGTCCTGGCGACAAGGTGGATGTGGAAGTGAACCGAAAAGGCCAGCATCATCACTATACGCTGACGCTGCTCAACGAGGCGGGCAATATGGACGTGGTGAAGAAGGGCGACAGTTTCTATAGCTCCGACCTTGGCCTGATGCTGCAACCTGTCAACCAAAACGACATGAGCCGTCTTGGAATCAGGAACGGATTGAAAATCATGGAAATACGTCAAGGTCGTTTCATGGGCTCAGGAATCAATGAAGGCTTTGTCATCACGAGTGTCAACGGTCAGGCCGTGAACAGCAAATCCGACCTTGAAAGCGCCTTGAGCAGTAACCGTTCGCGTCGCACCCGCATGGAAGGTGTATATCCGAACGGTATGAAAGTGAGTTTTGAATATTTCGATTAATCTTCGAAATTGTGCATTTTTAACTGAAATCCAGAGATTTCGGTACGGTTTTTGATAAGAATTTACTTTTGGATTGGGGGAAGTCGGCCCAAGTCGGCTCCCCTCGATTCGGGAGATTATGTGAAAAAAATCAGGAGGAGAAACGATGAAGAGTGAACTTTTTGTAAAACAATTAAAAGATATGAAGAAATGAGACAACTGAAAATTTCAAAACAAATCACGCAGCGCGACACGGGAACATTGGACAAGTACCTGTCCGACATCGCCAAGGAGCGACTGCTGACTGCCGATGAGGAGGTGGAATTGGCACAGCGCATCAAGGATGGCGACCAAGTGGCGCTCGACAGGCTGGTGCGGGCCAACCTGCGCTTTGTGGTGTCGGTGGCCAAGCAGTACCAAAACCAAGGTCTGAGCCTGCAAGACCTTATCAATGAGGGCAATCTGGGTTTGGTGAAGGCTGCCCAACGCTTCGACGAGACGCGCGGCTTCAAGTTCATTTCCTACGCCGTGTGGTGGATTCGCCAGAGCATCTTGCAGGCCGTGGCCGAACAAGCACGCATCATCCGCCTGCCCATGAACCAAGTGGGCGCCTTGGCCAAGGTGAAGAAGGCCGTTTCCATCTTGGAACAGAAGTTGGAACGTCGTCCGACGGTGAAGGAGATCGCCGATGCCGTGAATATGGACGAGGACAAGGTGGAGCAACTGTTGAGCCTAACTTCGCGCCATGTCTCCACCGACGCACCCTTGGATGACAGCGAAGACGCCAGTTTCTTGGACATCTTTGTGCAAGAGGATGAGGTTCAGACCGATGCCGCAGTGGAGCAGGAGTCGGCCAACAGAGCCATCCGCAATTCGCTCGACCGCCTTTCCGAGAAGGAACGCACCATCCTCTGCATGTACTTCGGTTTGGGTACGCCGCGAGAGTATTCCCTTGAGGAAATTGCGATGAAGCTCGACATCTCGCGCGAGCGCACGCGTCAAATCCGCGACCGCGCCTTGAAACGTCTGAAGACCGAGCCGGACTCTCCGCTCTATCAGATGTATATGAACCAATGAAAAATTCGGGGATTTCTGCAAAGGAATCCCTTTTTTCGTTATTTTTGCCCTCACTAACAACCAAATCGAAACATCATGAAGTACCAATTGATTCAACTGCCCTACGAGGCAAACGCTCTCGAACCCGTCATCAGCAAGGAAACCCTCGCTTTCCATCATGGCAAGCACTTGCAAGGCTATGTGAACAACCTCAACGGCCTCATCGAAGGCACGAAGTACGAGGACATGCCCCTTGAGGAAATCGTGAAAACCACCGATGGTGGCGTGTTCAACAATGCAGGACAAATCCTCAACCACAACTTGTATTTCACCCAATTCTGCGCTCCGAAAGCCGACAACAAACCCGTTGGCGTGATTGCCCAATGGATTGACCAACAATTCGGTAGCTTTGAAGCCTTCAAGGAGGAGTTCGCCAAGAAAGGCGCCACCTTGTTCGGCTCCGGATGGGTGTGGCTCTCCGTTGACAAGGACGGCAAACTCGTCATCACGCAGGAAACCAACGCCAACAACCCCGTGCAGCGCGGCTTGCGTCCCTTGTTGACCTTCGACGTTTGGGAACATGCCTATTACCTTGACTATCAGAACCGTCGCCCCGACCATCTCGCCGCTCTTTGGCAGATTGTGGACTGGGACGTGGTGAATGGGAGGCTGTAATCTAATACACGATAAATCCGACAATTCCCGAAAGCACAATCAGCAATATCGGGTTGGCCTTGAAAAAGTAGGAGGCTACAAACGCCAACACGCAGATAATCACGCTGATGTTGTATTGTCCGCGACCGAAGTCGGAGAAGTTTTGCAAATTCATCATGGAAAGACCGGCAGCGAAGATGAGGCCGGCAATAGCGGGTTTTAGTCCTTTTAAGGTGTTGTCCATCAGGGCGTTGTTTTTCTTGCTCATGAACAGTCTGAGGATGAGATACACCATGATGATGGACGGCAGACAAAGCGCAAACGAAGCCAGCAACGAGCCGCCAAAGCCCGCTGCGGTATAGCCCACGTAGGTCGCCAAATTGATGGAAATGGGGCCGGGGGTCATTTGCGAAATGGCCACCATATCGGCAAATTCCGTAGATGTCATCCAAGCGTAGTGGTCCACTACTTCGTGTTGGATAAGCGAAAGCATGGCGTAACCGCCACCGAAGCCCAATACACCGATTTTCACGAAAACCCAAAGCAACTGCAAGTAAATCATGGCTTTACCTCCTTTCTCTCCTGACGTGGGACGGGGGACTTAGGACTTATGACCGTCCTCTGTCTTCTGTCCTCCGTCTTCCGTCCTTTACTCTCTTGTCTTTGAATAATCAGCGCATAAATCAGGCTGCCCGCTATGGCGGCAAGGATGACGTAGGCTGGTGAAATCTTGCACCACCAGATGAGAAACACCGTCGCAATGGGGATGATGGCGGTCTTCCAGGTCACCTTGGCTGACTTGATCATGCGCAGGGAAGGGGCGAGGATGAGAGCCACCACACAAGGACGGATGCCCTTGAAAATGCGTTCCACCACGGGTTGGTCGCGGTACTCGCGGAAAATGGTGGCCAACAGCAAAATGATGGTGATGGACGGGATGATGGCACCAAGCATGGCGGCAAAAGCACCTTTCGTTCCGGCCACGCGATGCCCGACATATAGCGCCGTATTGACGGCAAACACGCCTGGAAGTGACTGAACCACAGCAATCATGTCCCAAAACTCATCGGTGGGAATCCATTTCTTCTGGTCCACGACGGCCTTCTCTACCATCGACAACATGGCATAACCTCCGCCGAGGGTGAAGGCTCCGATTTTGAAGAAAGTAAGGAAGAGTTGCAGCGGTTTTTTCATGGCGCAAAAATAAGAATTTGTTTCGTATGAAAAAAATTAGTACGTTTGCGGACTAATTCAAAAGCTTGAACTATGACAATACTTGATGTTTCTGTTATGACCTTCGACCGGCCCGAGGCCTGGCAATGGTTGATTCAATTCTGCATTTTGGCGACGGCCCTCTTGCTGGGTAACGTGCTGAGAACCAAAGTCCCGTTCCTGAAAAAGAGCTTGTTGCCTTCGGCCCTGCTCGGCGGCTTGCTGCTCTTGATTTTCAAGGCGTTCCCCAACTGCCGCGACCTTATCAACAAGCCGATGATGGAAGTTGTGACTTATCATGCCTTAGGCTTGGGCTTCGTGGCCTTAGCATTGAAAAACAACAAGATAGAATCGAAGTCTACGCCGATGAAGGTAATTGAGACGGGTGCGCTGACGGCCTCCACTTATGTCATTCAAGGCATCGTGGGCTTGATTGTTTCCATCATTTTCTTCCTTGTGGGCAAGAAATTGTTTTACGCGGCGGGTCTGCTGTTGCCCATGGGCTTCGGTCAGGGACCGGGACAGGCCTTGAACTTTGGAAAGATTTTCACGGGCTGGGCCACGCAGCAGGGCTTGGATTTCGCTGGTGCAGATTTCGGCCTTTCCATCGCCGCGATGGGCTTCATCGTCGGTAGTGTGGTTGGCGTGATTTACATGAACATACTGCGTAGAAAAGGCATCCTTTCAAGAAAGAAAATCGCTAATGCTCAGGTGAATAAGTTGGAAGACTACGAGGGCAAGGGCGAAATTCCCGATGCAGAGTCCATTGACAAACTTTCGGTACAGATTTGTATGGTGCTGTTCGTCTATTTCCTTGTCTATCTGTTCACCAACTGGATTCAAAACATGGAATTGGGCAACTTCGGAACCAATACCTTGAAACCTATGCTTTGGGGCTTCAACTTCCTGATTGGCACGCTGTTCGGCATCCTCTTCAAGAACATCCTGAAGCGTTTCAAAGAGGCCAAACTGATGAGTCGCGAGTACATCAACAACTATATGCTGAACCGAATCAGCGGCTTCTGTTTCGACATCATGATTGTGGCGGGCACAGCAGCCATCAACTTCGAG
>Ga0265298_10006676_pt1 | contig 14189 bp, 5 predicted proteins | sample AusTroGonzalo_MG_3_FD_193486 | JGI IMG/M metagenome (GOLD analysis project Ga0265298, IMG submission 193486) | Bovine rumen microbial communities from tropical cattle in Woodstock, Queensland, Australia - Gonzalo_01 | ecosystem: Host-associated > Mammals > Digestive system > Stomach > Rumen ...
CGACAGCGATGCAATCGTCACTCTAGGCATGAAACCTAATCGTCCAGAAACGGGTTACGGCTATATTCAGGCAGATCTTTCAGCTTCTTCTCTGCGTAACAAAGGCATCTTCCGCGTTGATTCTTTCCGAGAAAAGCCTGATTTGGAAACTGCACAGCAATATATTAAAAAGAACTATTACTTCTGGAATGCCGGCATTTTTATTTGGAATGTATCTACTATTGTCAATGCCTTCCGAATTTATCAGCCAAAGATGAACAAGATCTTCGAACAAATGCTACCTGTTTATGGTACGCCACAGGAGCAGGAAATCATCAATGAAAAGTTCCCTCAATGCGAAAATATTTCTGTGGACTATGCCATCATGGAAAAAGCAGAGGAGATATTCGTATGCCCAGCTGATTTTGGATGGAGCGACCTTGGCACATGGGGCTCACTTCAAACGCAAAGCAAACGTGACATCTATGGCAATGCTTGCATTGGCGACAACATCCAGATGATTGAAAGCTATAATTGCATGGTTCACACCACGCAAGAGAAGAAAGTTGTCATTCAAGGACTCGATGGCTATATCGTTGCTGAGAATGATGACACATTATTAATCTGTAAACTGTCTGAAGAGCAACGTATTAAACAGTTCTCTGGCGAGAACTAATAACAACCGCTCTTGACAAACAATATTAATATGAATAAGAATATTGCTCTTATTACCGGTATCACAGGACAAGACGGCTCATATTTGGCTGAGTTTCTCTTGAACAAAGGCTACGAGGTGCACGGCACCATTCGTCGGTCATCGGTCGACTATCGCGAACGCATTGCGCACCTAGAAGGCAAGCCAAACTTCCATCTACACTATGCTGACCTGGGCGACTCAATGTCGATCCTAGGTGTCATCGGCAAAGTACGCCCCACTGAGATCTATAACTTAGCAGCACAGAGCCACGTGCAGGTTAGCTTCGACTCACCTGAGTTTACGGCCGACGTTGATGCCGTGGGTGTACTACGTATCCTCGAGGCCGTACGTCAGTTAGGACTCAAAGATCAATGTCGTATCTATCAGGCCTCTACGTCAGAACTATATGGCAAGGTTGAGGAAGTACCCCAAAACGAGGAGACGCCTTTCCACCCCTACTCGCCCTATGCGGTTGCCAAACAATATGGATTCTGGATTGTGAAAGAGTATCGTGAAGCTTACAATATGTATTGCTGTTCGGGTATTCTATTCAACCACGAGAGCGAGCGTCGCGGCGAGACCTTCGTAACCAGAAAGATTACTCTCGCAGCAGCACGCATCAAACAAGGTAAGCAAGACAAACTCTATTTGGGCAACCTAAGCAGTTTGCGCGACTGGGGTTATGCTAAGGACTATGTGGAGTGTATGTGGCTTATCCTCCAGCAGGAAAAGCCAGAAGACTTTGTTATTGCCACCGGTGTACAGCACTCTGTTCGCGAGTTCTGCTACTATGCATTCAAACATGTCGGTATCGAACTCGAGTTTGTTGGAGAAGGAGCTGATGAAAAAGGCATCGACAAAGCTACAGGACGTGTACTCATTGAGGTTTCGCCCGACTTCTATCGCCCCACCGATGTAGTCAATCTTTGGGGAGACCCAACAAAAGCTAAGACAAAGTTAGGTTGGAATCCTAACAAGACCTCGTTCGAGGACCTGGTCAGAATCATGGTTGACAGCGATATGGCAAAAGTGGCAGCTGATGGAGCTGCCGCAAAGGTACGTACCAACCTTGAGGAGTATCTGGAGAAGGGCATCGTCAAGTAATATGACTGTGAACAACACCTACTGAATAAGGATTTTTATGTTAGATAAAAAAGCAAAAATATATGTAGCGGGGCATCACGGGCTAGTGGGCTCCGCTATTTGGAATAACTTACTTCAACGAGGTTATACAAATCTTGTTGGTCGAACTCACAAGGAACTCGACCTAACCGATCAAGTAGCAGTAAAGGCTTTTTTCGATCAAGAGAAGCCCGATGCAGTAGTACTTGCTGCCGCTTTTGTAGGTGGCATCATGGCGAACTCACTCTATCGTGCCGATTTCATCATGATGAACATGAAGATTCAATGCAACGTCATCAGCGAAGCGTATGCCCATGGCGTAAGAAAACTGCTGTTCCTGGGAAGTACATGCATCTATCCTAAGAACGCTCCACAGCCCATGAAGGAAGACTGCCTGCTGACCTCGCCACTAGAATACACCAACGAGGAGTATGCCATTGCCAAGATTGCGGGACTAAAGATGTGCGAAAGCTATAACCTGCAGTATGGTACGAACTACATCGCCGTAATGCCCACGAACCTCTATGGCCCCAACGACAACTTCCACCTAGAGAATAGTCACGTGATGCCGGCCATGATGAGAAAGGTGTATTTGGCAAAACTGATTCACGACAACTCGTGGGATAAGATTGCTATCGACTTGAATAAGCGACCAGTTGAAGGTATAACAGGAAAAGATTCTCAGGAAGAGATTCTCAAGGTGTTGAACAAATATGGTATTGAAAACAACAAAGTAACCCTCTGGGGTACAGGCACTCCTTTGCGAGAATTCTTATGGTCGGAGGATATGGCGGATGCCAGCGTACATATACTACTGAACGTGGATTTCAAGGACATCATTGGCATCGAGAAATACTCCAGCGTGCACTATGGTGTCAGCACCGATGGTGCCGTGGATCGCAACCACAGCACTGGACGAGGCGGAGCCATCCCCTCGTTGGGCGAGATTCGCAACTGTCACATCAACGTAGGTACAGGCAAGGAACTCACCATCCGCGAACTCTCAGAGTTGATTGTTAAGGCGGTTGATTTTAAAGGCGAGGTAATGTTTGATGCCTCGAAGCCCGACGGCACTATGCGCAAACTCATTGACGTATCGAAATTACACTCACTGGGCTGGACCCACAAGGTGGAGATTGAGAATGGTGTCAGAAAACTCTTCGAATGGTATCAGGAAAGTTTGAAATAAGTGATATGAAACACAAGAAAAAAGGTAGTCTCAACGGACTACCTTTTTATTATTCATAATACTGATGCCTCGCTGAGGCGCATCTCTACGAATGCCATCAAGACCAAAGTAGACATCACACTGTTGACCCGTCTTCACATCGGCGATACCCGAAGGATCCTCAGTAATCACCGCTCTGATCTCTTCACCACTCAAGGCATAGTTGTAAACACGTACATCGTCGAGCCAAGCCGAGAGGTTGGGGTCTGAAAGGAACTGACTGCGACCGAGGTAGTTCATCACAGGACAGATATCACTGGGACGGATGGTGATGCCTGTGGTAGAGGCCACCTCCTCGCCATCAACATAGAGTGACGTCTTCTCCTTACCCAGCACCACGGCAACATGCATCCACTGCACTGAGGTCAGTTTGGTGGGAGCATCGAGCACCTGCTCATCGCCACCGTTCTTGATGGCAAAGCGCATCACGTTGGTATAGCTGTTATTGGGAGTTAAAAACATATAATGCTCTGTATCTTTTCCAAAGTCAAACAAGCGCTGCCACTGGGTGGTTGACGACCGCCAGTTGACCCACATAGTTATGGTCAACTCGTCACTGGAAGCAATACTATATGGCAGTTGAATGAACTGGCTGTTGAGGTTCAAAGACTTGTCACCTTGCTTGTGGTCAGCCTGATACTTGGCAGTGGCGCCACTAGCATAGGCCGCATCCATCATATTGGGGGTCACATCGTAAAGATTATCCTCAAAGGTCCAGCGGGCTATCAACGCGGGCTCGCCACTTGGAGTAGCTTCAACAATCTCTGAGGCATCGGAGATATTCTGAGAAAGGTCGACTGCTTTCACCTTATATATATAAGAGATGCCAGGACGACATGTATTGTCCACGAAATAGGTAGCAGTGAGTCCGTGGGCAATCACATCCCACTCTTCCGTTCCTTTGGGGGCACGTACTACCATATAGTCCTTCAGATCAACATCCTCAACACCCTGCCACGACACACGTACTGATGCTGTGGATGACTCGGCCAAAATTTGACTGGGAGCAGCAGGGGCCGTGGTGTCGTAGGTTACATCAATGGGAATGAAGCGGAACAGCATACGGTCCTGAGCAGTACCAGTGAGTTTCTTAGTCTGGATGAATCTGGACTCAGAAGAATGCTTGGCCAGATAGAGGGAACTCTCACGATTGCGAATAAAATAGTAGCCATTGTCCACATACTCCAAATACCACTGCTCATTGCTAGTGGGCTTGTCCTGGGTATAGCCAATGACATCGGCCTGTGACAGCGAGTAATTCTTGACATTGAGATGAACCTTCTCGTTGCTCACCGACTCGATGTCATAGAAACTTAGATCACCACCAGTACGATTGGTGACGGGTTTCACCGTCCACTGCTGCTTGGTTGTGCCTTTATAGGCCTGCTGCACGATGTTACTGCCGTTCGACGTAAAAGCCACCACATTCTCCTTATTACCTGCAGCCTTACAGATGATCTTATAGGTGCCGTCTATGGTGGACGGAGGCACACTCTCGCCCCACGTCACATTAATGACACGCTCAGCATTAGTCTGACCCGACTGATAGCCTGTACCTCCAGGCATGTTTGACACATACTCATGCACGGGACCAAAGCCATCATAATAGACGGGGCGTTCAGCAGAAACGAACTGAAAATTAGTGGTCTTAGCCTGGCGTTCGCTACTGCCAACAAAGGCCTTGATGCGTCCGTCGTCATGGCGATAAACTGAGGCCGCAGTCCAGTTGTTACGGTGTTCGGCATAGGCCAGTCGATCACCGTTGCGCGAAATATCGCAAAACTCGCCCCGAGCACGGCTGTCAAAGCCCCACCAGATGCCTACCGTCATACCATACTCCAATCCCACCATCGCTTCGGCTACATTATGCATCTCGTCAGCATAGCCCACCTTACCATCCTTCTGCAACTGTTGGAAGAACTTGGCGAAGTTGTCAAATGAACCTGCCAACTGGTGGGTGTTGCCCCAGTCATAATACTGCTTGCCGGGGGTGTACCAATCCAACGCTTTGTCGTCGTTGAGTGTGTTACCACCAACCATAGCAATGTCGGCACAGCGAGGATAGTTCTCCTTCAAGAGTTTTGCAACCTGCCATTGCTTGGCAGGCGAACCTCCCTCCTCCACACTCCAGTAGTCACCCTCGTTGAAAGGCGATATACCCACAACAGGATGCTTAGTATTTTGTTGAACCCAATGCACATGACTATTAATCATGGCGGCCCAGCGGTCGTTTTTGGCTACTTTGTTCACCACGTAATACTCATTTGTACCAGCCTCCTGATCGGCCGTAAAAGTAAGAGGCAACGTAGTACTAATCTTATTGAACAACGTACAACGTTGCTTCAGCACATCAATTGTATTAGCAGAGAGTGCCGAATCATTAACCAATGGATCAGCAAATCGAAAGGCAATACGTCCGATACCAACGTTCTCCTTGCCCATGTGATTAACACCCTTCATAATGTTCTGCTCACTAATCCATGCCAAGTCGACGCCCCATGTAGGTTCGAAGCGTTTACCCTCTGCTGAGAGATAGAACGGGACGTTGACATCGGCCTTCTTTAATCCCTGCAGATATATGCTCGACGAAGAGCGTTCTTGGGCCTGGGCGCCAACAGCCACAAAAAGAGCCAGCGCTAAACCCATCAGATATTTTCTGTCCATAAACATACGTATTTATTTGATGATGACCTTTCTGGTCTGTCCGTTCTCCACCTTGATATACAAACCGCTCTTCAGATGTTCTGTCTCCTTCATCTGTCGGCCATCAAGGGTATAGAAGCCATTGGTCAGACTGACTGAAACAGGAGTCGAGATGCCAGTTAGGTCATCTATGGCGTGATAATAGAGCACAAAACCCGTGGCGCACCACCATCCCTCACGATTATCTTTGCTGCCAGACGCATTGCCAAAACTGTGCCACCAACTAGTATGGGCATTGGTCTTAGAACTCTTGAAGCCTAGCGTCAACGAGCCATTAGGTGCCACATAGACAGGTGTTGACTTCAATGTTTCCCAAACATCAGGAACAGGCAGGTCAAAATAGTCTTTCGTCATAACAGGAGTTAAAGCTTCGTCGTTACCACTCTTCAGATAGCCATGCTGGTCTGAAATACAGAAATGCTCTGTAGTAGCTTTACACTCCAGTTGATAATAGCCTTCGGGCAGTCCCGTCACCGTTTGGCGAATCTCCATCGTGGCAGTCTTCGAGGTTGTACTCCACCAAGCATTCCAACATGTCTTACCAAACTTTGTGGTTGCCTTCTGGTCGCCATCCTTATAGGTACCTACTTTCGTCTCCCAACCATCACTCTTCTCGCCAGCAAAAGAACCGTACTTAGGCTGCTTTGATGAACGAGCAAATGCCAGATGAGCATCCAACATCATTTGAATTTCTTCTACGGCAGCTTCTGCCTCCTGTCTGTCTTGCGTGTTTTGAGCCTGGCCCAATAACTCTTTCATCCGATCGTAACCTGGACAAGGTTTATCTTTAATAACATCAAGCGTGGTGGCTATACGTTGTATATTGTCTGTAAGGGTTGTTGATTGGGCTTTGTAAGCCTTTTCGGCATCTAATCTCAACTGTTCCGTCGTGGCACCATGAGCTATTGCCTCGTCGCGTGTAGCAAAAAGCGGACGCAGTTCAATGGCGTCAATCTGAGCCTTAGCACCCAAAGAATAGAAAGCCAAGATGCCCTTAGAATATGTATCGCTATTAAACACGAAACGTTCCAAATTCCACGATGTAGCGTTTGTAGCCTTAGCAACCTCTTTTGTCAACGTAGATCCATCAGGCGAAAGAGCCATTTTTACAAAGTTCCCACTATTGATAGTTGCTATACGGAAGATATAGTTCTGATTTGGCGTTAGATCAACAACTTTTTTCACGGCAGAAACCGTATTCATAGTACCGTTAAGATGAGCCTGCAAATAGGCGCCACCATCATATCCGCCAGCTCCCACCACCTGGAACTGAGGCTCTGTCAGGGCACTGCCCTGTCCGTTGGTCCAATCTGTGAAACCCAAATCAAACTCGCCATTCACCAAAACATTGCCACCGGCATAGAATACTTGTCCTTCTATCTCAACCACATCACCCACATTCAGTTCATCAGAAGTAAAGTACTCTTTACCATTAAGATCAATCAGATGAAGACGATAGTTAACTGTCTCGTCGGCATTAGCCACATCATAAGTATAGTTAGCAGCCGACTCCTTCTGTGCAATGGTGTCAAGTACCACCCATCGCCCCGAGGTATCCTTCATCTGAATCTCCATCAATTGGTTGTACTCACCGTTAGAGTCGTGCCACGTGAGGCGCATCTTACCGTTTGTCAGGGCAGCCTTGAACTTCGACGGACCATACTGGCGTGGCGTGGTGGGCACAAAATTATATTTGCCATTATACGCCATCGGTGCATCCATTGCTGCATAGTATTCACCTGCAGGTGTCAACGAACCGCCTTTATACACTTTTGAGATATCGCGCTCGCTATTCCAATAATAATAACGCTCCACATAATCATATCCATTCAGCTTTGAACAGATATTTTGCAAGGCAGTTTTAACCTGAGCCTGTGTGACACCTGCGGCAAAGGCACCATTGTTGTTCCATGAAGCTCCCCAGCACCACTCAGAAATCCAGATGGGACGTTTATATTTGTTAGCCCAGTTAGCAATATTTCCAAAGTTACTCTCAGGCCAATAGCAATGTAGGTCAATTATGTCACATCGCCATCCACGAGCATCAATAGAATCCATAAAATCTGCCAGAAAACCTGTAGCGTTCCAATAGTCACTGCCATCCCATGAGGCAGGTGAACATAAACGCATACCAGTACGCATCATATTCTCCCAGTTGTTGAGAATGGTCTCAAGGTCCTGAGGATGATCATCAGACGAGTTACGAGGTTCGTTATTGTTTTTGGTGTGAGGCGACTGTGAAGTACTGCCTATAGCAGACGATGTTGGCCAATCTTCATAAATATGGTTGGGTACCCATTCATAGTCAGGCAGAAGAGAACTGTTACCCTGTCCCCAGTCATAGCTACTCTGTACACGCAGAGCCGAAAGAGCAGCAGCATCACCAGCAGCACTAGCCAACTGCTTCTTACTAACATCGTACCATTTGAATACGCGATAAGACGAGATCTTACTATCGAGCACGGCGGGTAACTCACTCACTTCAAGATCGGCATCAGCTGCGATGAAACAACGACTGTATCCCTTTCCACTACCCAGTGTCGAGAAGGTCACCATATAGCCCCTCTTAAGTTTGAACGAACGAATACGATTGTTCAAGAGAGCCGTAGTCAGTGTATTCATATAACCTCCGGTATTACCTAAGCCATAGTTATTGCACGACTCTCCCTCAAAGTTTCGTTCTGTAAAGGTCGTCAAGGGTTTAAAACTATTGCCATAAGGAAGAACAACACAACCGTTCTTATAGATTTTCACCTGACAGTTGGTGCCATTCTTAGCCTGATTACCTTCAATCTGAACATACTTTAACCATTTACTAATGGCTACCGAAGGTTTAATCTTTGTCATAACAAGTACAGCATGATCAGTATTCACAAGGTTTACCATACCCTCTTCTGTAAAGGGAGTAGTCCCTGTAATGGTATAGTCCCAATCATCTGTTACGGTTACCGTTTCAGTTACCTGACTTACTGATTTCTTTGTGTTGGCACCCATCATAGCCAAAGGTGTGACAAGCATGATGAGCATCCATAAAGTAGTTAGTTTTTTCATATAGTCATAATTAGTTAGTTTTCAATTCTTTTGCAAAGATAAACTATTTCTGTCATACCACAAAATTAATTCAATATTTTTCACTATTGTATGAATACTTTCTACTAATCAAAAGTTGGTTTCGTCACAACATCCTCAATAGGTCTATTTGCTTTAGGAATTTGCAGTTCCAAATTGTTACGATGAGCAAAGATATGGGGTGACATAATTTCAACTCCTGCAGTATGAAAAGCATCAAGAATATGTTGATGAAGTTCAGAATAAATGTCTGATAGATGATCAGCACGTCTGGTATAAGCATTGATTTCATACTCTACATAAAAATCATCCAAAGCTGTTACACGGACAAATGGAAGTGGCTTCTTTTCAACATATTTAGTTGAACGGGCTGCTTGCAATAACAGATTTTCTATCAGAGTGTGACTCATATCATAACCTATAGTCACCTTCGTATGAACAATAACGCCGTAATTTTCAGCCGAAACTGTATAGTTCGAGGTCTGTGCACTCATCAGATTTGAATTTGGAATGGTCACCAGTTCATTCTTCCTCGTCCTCAAACGCGTCACCAAGCCGGTTTTCTCAACAACAAAACCTTCTACATCACCAAAACGGATGAAGTCGCCCACACGGAAAGGACGCATATAGGTCATTACCAGTCCAGCCATCAGGTTGCCAAAAATAGACATTGAGCCCAGCGACACGATGACACCTATAAATACCGACACGCCTTGAAATACCTGTGAGTTGCTACTGGGAAGTAGAGGCCATATCATCACAAGCATAAACGAGTAGCACAAAAAACGTAGAATGAAGAACGTGGGACGAGCCCAATCTGGATAGAAACCATTTATCCTGAGTCGACCTGACGCCACCTCGTTGGAGAAATAACGCAGAATCTTCACTAAATAGTGAATAAGAACCACGATAACAATAATCTTAAAGATGTTAGGAAGATAGGCCACCACAGCCCAGAATAAATCCTTCAAGGGATTCCAAATATATCCTAGAATGGTAAATGCGTACTTCTCAGTCTCTGGAAAGACATAAAACATCAGCGGCACACTGATCAATAACTGCATCAAGATTACTACAATACGAAGTAACCGATAGATAATCAAAAACAGGACACCCTGCTTATGTACATTCAGAACCTCATAGTCCTTAATTTTCAATGGGATAGCTTTACGTAGCGTGAAACGTGTCAAACAGAACTTCCAACGCTTATAAAGCCATAGAGTGAACTTTATCAGTAGTACCTGTACAACGATGATAGCCACCACCAACGCAATATTTACGAGTTGATCCATAGGCATTCATTATTGGTATTATTAGTAAAACTAAACATGTTTATTATCGAGTACAAAGATAAAAAAAATAATTCATACACACAAGTGTTTTTTCTTTTTTTAGTATTGCATAGAACATAATGCACCATTACTCTTTTGTTGTTTCAGACTTTTTTCGTACCTTTGCGCCACATATAGAAATACTGAGACTAAAACAAAAAACTGGAAATATGCGCCTAAAAGCCCTTATCCCACTTCTTCTCATGCTGTGTCCTCATATTTGCACAGCTATTGAATGGAACGAGCGTAAGTATCACGAAATAGAACTGAGCATACAACTGCCGCAGTTTGGCAGCAACGCCTACGATGTAACAACATTTGGTGCTAAGTTCTCCGCTACACCTAAAGCAAATCAAAAAGCCATTCAAAGTGCCATAGACCAATGCTCAATGAAAGGCGGTGGACGCGTAGTTATTCCCGCCGGAGTAACACTAATCACAGGAGCCATCCATCTGAAGAGTCATGTCAATCTAGTTATTGAGAAAGGAGCCATACTAAGATTCGCTTTCGAACCACAACTATACCCCATTGTTGAGACATCTTGGGAAGGAATTGATTGCTACAATCTATCACCATGCATTTATGCCTTCCAGCAAACAGATATTGCTATTACGGGCGAGGGAATAATCGACGGAAATGGATCACGGCAGACATGGTGGCCATGGTGCGGTGCCAGCAAGTACGGATGGAAAGATGGAATGATAAATCAAAAGACAGAAGCAAGACCTCGACTGCTGAAAAACGGAGAGGACGGCGTACCAATGATTGACAACGAAGGCCAGCGCACTAAGAGTCGCATATTCGGACCGAATGATGGACTGCGCCCACAACTCATTGGATTAAACCAGTGTAAACGCATACTGATTGAGAGCGTTACACTGCTCGACTCGCCTTTTTGGGTAATCCATCCTTTGAAGTCGGAAGACATAACTGTGCGCAGCGTACGTATCAATAATGACGGACCTAATGGTGATGGCTGCGATCCAGAGTCATGCAATAGAGTGCTGATTGAAAACTGCTATTTCAATACCGGAGACGATTGTATCGCCATCAAGAGCGGACGAAACCGCGACGGACGTGAGCGAGCTATGGCATCACAGAACATTATCATAAGAAACTGCGAGATGAAGAACGGCCATGGTGGCGTAGTCATCGGTTCGGAGATTAGCGGCGGTGCTCGGAACGTCTTTGCTCACAACTGCGTGATGGACTCCCCCAACCTCGAGCGCGTGCTGAGAATAAAGACAAACTCTTGTCGCGGAGGCATCATTGAGAACATTTATATTCGCGACATCAGAGTAGGCCAATGCGACGAGTCTGTGATGAAAATCAATCTGAATTACGAACCTCACGAGGTATGCTGTCGAGGCTTTTATCCCACGGTAAGAAACATACTAATGGAACGAGTGACTTGCCAGAAGTCACGCTATGGTGTACAAATTATTGGACTCAATGAGGATACTTTTGTAAACGACATTACCGTAAGAGACTGCCACTTCAACGGTGTGAAACAAGGCAATACTATTACTGGCAAGACATCCAACATCTTCTTCGACCGACTCTATATCAACGGCAGTCTTGCGTTGACTCAGATGCCCTACAAGCACTATTCTGAATGGATGACACATTCCGAAATGACTCGCACGCCCAAATCGTTTCTACTTGATTTCTCAAAGCGACCTAAGTGGTCGTATGTAATGGGCATCGAGTTGGAGGCGATGCTCGACACCTATCTACGATATGGCGGACATGATATCATGGACTACTGTCGGCAATACACCGACACGATGATTGACCAAAAGGGAGGCATCAAGGGATATAATCTAAAAGATTACAACTTAGACAATATTCGTACGGGCCATTTCGTGGCCCGTCTCTATGCTCAGACGCCAGAAGCGAAAAACCACAAGGCATTACGCATGCTAATGAGACAACTAGAGCAACAACCACGCACCAAGACCGACAATGTCTATTGGCATAAAGCCATCTATGCATATCAAGTATGGCTCGATGGTATCTTCATGGGGTTGCCCTTTCGCTGTCTGATGGCACAAACCATCAAAAACAAGAAGAAAGCCACAAAAATATTCGATGATGCAGTAGACCAACTTCTCAAAACATATGAACGCACACTGGATAGACAGACAGGTCTTAATCGTCATGCTTACGACGAAACGAAGAAGATGTTTTGGGCAGATGCCAAAACAGGACAAAGTCAGCACTGTTGGGGGCGTGCGCAAGGCTGGTACACAATGGCCTTGATTGAGATTCTCGATGCACTTCCCAAGGACTACGCCCGACGTCAAGAGGTGGTAGTACTCCTTAAAAAGGATTTGTCCGCAATAGTTAAATGGCAAGACAAGCAGTCGGGCTTATGGTATCAGGTAATGGATTCGCCCAACAGCGAGGGCAACTATCTCGAAAGCACATGTTCCTGCATGTTTTCCTATGCACTGCTTAAGGCATATCGCATGGGGTATGTGGGCACGCCATATCGAGAGGCAGGCATTAAAGCCTACCGCGGCATCATTAACAACTTTCTTCGCATCGATAATGACAAGAACTTATCGCTGACTCATTGCTGTTCCGTTGCTGGACTAGGACCAGACAACAACCGCAGACGTGATGGAAGCTTCGAGTATTATATATCTGAGTCACAACGAGATAACGACGCAAAAGGTATAGGACCTTTCATATGGGCATCACTAGAAATAGAACAAATGGGCTATACCACTGACAACGTGATGGTACCCATTAATCGACAAACAGTAACGGAACGCCACAACCCTGTCATTACCCAAGTTAATCCCTTATCATCACTCACCATAGGCAATGGTCATATAGCAACAACAGTTGACGTAACAGGCATGCAATCATTCTATGACGACTACGAGAATGGCATTCCTTTGACCACAATGAGCGACTGGGGCTGGCATTCATTTCCAAACTCATTAGGGTTAAAACGCGAGGAAAGCGAAAAGACAATCAACTTGGGACATGGGCACGATGAGGTATATGCCGTAGAATACAAACACGAAGAGGATGGACGCAAGAAATCAGCTACAGCCTATTATCGCACAAACCCACATCGTCTGAACCTCGGAGTTATCGGACTTAACTTGAAAGACAAAAGCGGTCATCAGATTACCTCAGACAAATTATCGGATATCCGTCAGGAATTGAAGTTATACGATGGAATCATTGAGTCGAAATATAAGGTCGATGGCATGTCTGTAGAAGTTACTACTGCTGCACTACAAAACAAAGATGCAGTAATCTATCGAATCAAGACGCCTCTACTGAAAGACGGACGCGCAAAGGTTAGTATCCGACTTCCCTACCCTACAGGCAAACATTCCGATGGCGCAGCCGATTGGAACAATTCATCATTACATACTTCACGCATCGTTAGCCAGACAACGAATACTGCAATTATCGAGCACGAATTAGACACAACACGCTATTACCTACAAATATCGTGGACAGGACCAGCCACTATCAGCAACACGAAACCACATGAATATTTGCTTACCTCTTCGAACGACATCCTAACAATAAAGGCCGAATACATGCCCCAACGTCCTATGGAAACGTCAGACTTTGTCTTCGAACAAGATTTAGCGAGCATACGAAAAGCATGGAACATATGGTGGAACCACGGAGGCTTTGTTGATTTCTCGGCTTGCACCGATCCAAGGGCTATGGAACTGGAACGACGCGTGGTACTATCGCAATACCTCACACAGGTGAACTGCGCCAATGCATTGCCCCCGCAAGAAACAGGTCTTACGTACAACTCATGGTTTGGTCGTCCACACTTAGAGATGACGTGGTGGCATATGGTTGATTTCGCATTATGGAACAGGCCCGAGGTATTGAAAACGGTGATGCAATGGTACAACATATCAGCCGCTCACGAGGCAAGAAACATTGCCCAACGTCAGGGATTCAAAGGTCTGCGCTGGATGAAGATGACAGATCCACGGGCTGGTGAAGCGCCATCAAATGTGGGTAGCTTCCTTATCTGGCAACAACCGCATTATATTTATATGGCAGAAGA
>Ga0265298_10006678_pt1 | contig 14186 bp, 15 predicted proteins | sample AusTroGonzalo_MG_3_FD_193486 | JGI IMG/M metagenome (GOLD analysis project Ga0265298, IMG submission 193486) | Bovine rumen microbial communities from tropical cattle in Woodstock, Queensland, Australia - Gonzalo_01 | ecosystem: Host-associated > Mammals > Digestive system > Stomach > Rumen ...
TTCTGCCGGTAAGAGATGAAAAAGATTCTTCTGGTTCTCATAGCGCTGGCTGCCTTGTGCGGATGCAGCTCCCGGGTGTCCCGGGAAGCTCCGTACGGGCTGGGTGCGCCGCGCCTTCAAAACGGAGACCTTATCTTTGTGGGCCGCCTGGCCTGTTACGATAACGAGGGGGAAACGATAGACGATGCCATCGCATCGGCCACCGGGAAGGAAGGGGAGATGAACCTGATTCATGTGGCCATTGCCGAGGTGGAGGCCGACAGCGTATGGATCATTGACGCCACCTTCGCGCATGGAGTGGACCGCCATCCCCTGGATACCTTCCTTACAGATTTCAAGTTCTGGAACGGCGAGCCTGAGTTTATTGTCAAACGTGTGAAGGGGGTGGATGTAGATGCTGCGGTGAAAAGGGCCAAGTCCTTCTGCGGCCGGGCATACGATTACCGTTTTGCCGAAGACAATGAGGACCTTTATTGCACGGAGCTGGTACAGAAATGCTACCTGGATAGGGACGGCCAGCCCATTTTTCCCAGTGAACCTATGAACTGGCTGGCTCCGGACGGCAGCATGCCCGTCTTTTGGGAGCGCCTTTTCGGTATGATGGGCATGGACGTGCCCCAGGGCCTCCCCGGAACCAATCCGCAGCGGATGTCCGAATCTGAATACCTCCAGGCTGTTCCTTAGCCCGGGGCGGGTTAATTCAGGTCACGGACCAGACGGACGGAACAGCCATAGTGCTTGAGTATCTTTTTTGCTGGATTATAACCCTTGCTACCCTCAGTGCCCAACTCTAAGATATAGGACTTGTATCCTATCGTCGGTTGATAATTGGTGTTAAAGTCTCCTTCATCATACAAGGAAGTGCTGGACCAGTAGCGATGTGCCGACGATAATCATGAAGTCGGCTTCGATCAGTTCTCGAAGAGCGTCTTTGAGTTTCGGGACAGCCTCCCCAAAGAAAACGATATGCGGCCGGTACTGTACTCCACGCTCATCCACGTCGCCCATCCCGATGGCTGAACAGCCGATATCCTTCACCCGGGACTCATCATACCCGTCACCCTCGTTGTAGCTGTCCTCGGGAGGACCTTTGTCAGCTCGCCGTGCAGATGGATGACCTTGCTGCTGCCCGCTTTCTCGTGGAGATTGTCGACGTTCTGGGTTATCACGACAACATCATAGTCCTTCTCCAGGGCAGCGATGTCAAAGTGAGCCCGGTTCGGCTCCACGCCCTCCAGCTGGGAGCGACGCCGGTTGTAGAAGTTCAGCACCAGGGCGGGGTTCTTCTTCCATCCCGGGGCTGATGCTACATCCATCACGTCATACTGCTCCCAAAGACCGCCACTGTCCCTGAAGGTGGAAATTCCACTCTCAGCGCTAATGCCGGCGCCTGATAGTACAACAACTTTCTTCATCTCAGTAATAATCAGGTTTACTTGATAAATCCTTCCCTCGTATTCATTCGCAGCCCTTATTGAAACTGATCAGGCATCCGTCGCTGATGGATAGCATGGCGCACCAGTAATGCCAGTCCTCCGGGTAGTAGGTGCGCTGGCCCTCACGGACGCGGGTGACTATCTTGAGGGTATACCCATCACCATCGGCCGATACTTCCACCGGGTTGGCATCGTAGTTCTCTGAACCGTCCGGTTCCACCTCGTCGATATAGGAAAGGACGTAATCCTTGAACGGGCTGTCCATCCGGCTCTGGAGGTCCATATAGTCCATCAGAGTGAATGCGGTCTTATATCCGGACATATGCTCATTTGCAGCGCTGATCTTGGAGTTGATTGTCTCTATACTGTCGTCATCGGCAATCTTGTCTACGCCGGATGAACACACCCAGAAAGCCCTGTTGAGAATCCGGATTATGGCAGCCTTGGTTCCCGTGAGGAGGACAGTGGTTTCGATGATTGTGTTATTCATGATTCGAGGGGTGTTTATAAATCCGTTCAGAACGGAAGTCCATCGTCGTCATCACCTTTTGCCATAGGCGCGGCAGTTTCGACAGCTGTTTCGTCAGGCTTGATGAAATCGGCCTTTAAATGCTCCAAGTCATTTTTAAGGCGGTTAATAAGGTGTTCAAGGCTTTTAATCTCAAACTGGAGAAACTTTTCCCGGTCGAGTTCCGTCAGATTGTCGAAGGCCTTCTGATATCCCCTATAGTCCGCAAACGGTTCAAAATGGGTTTGGATTACTTCGCCCGTTTCTGCATTTTCAAGCCTAAATGTTGACGCATATTTAGGAAACTCTTCGCCGCCTGTAACGAATTCAGCCTCCAAGCCGTACTGGAGGAGGAGATCATATAAGAACTGAGGGTAATCCTTTGTGAATAAGTTATAATGAGGGCAACCGTCCTGTGACCAATAATATAGCACCACCGTGAGATTCTGTCCATTCTCAAAGACGTCGGCCACCCTCAGTCCGAAATCTTCAAAGAACTCGCTGTAATCTTCATCCATCGGTATGCGCGTCCTTGGCAGGGGTTCTCCCGTGGTATTCAGCAGATCCTGAAACTGGTAGAGAATGGCGTCGCCTGTAACTTTCCTCACGATGGTTTCCAAATCGTCGCCCTCCTCAATGAGGTCCGAGCCCCCCAGGCTGAGGATGCCTGCGTTAAGCATCTTCACCACATTGGCCTTGGGGCCGGTCAGGGTTATTACAGTGGTTAAATCCATATTGTTCATAATCATACAATTATCGATCTTGCTTCACATTCTTTCATCACGGCCTCCTCGCACGGGCAGCCGTCAAAGGCATCGAAACTGACTTGCTTGATGCTCTTTTGAAGAGTTACGCTGGTGAGCGAAGTGCACCCCTTGAAGGCGCAATCATAAATCTCTTCAACCCCTTCGGGAATAATCACGGAAGTGAGTCCCGTGCAGCCGTAGAATGCACCGTAATTTATCACCCTCACGCTGCCTGGAATCTCTACACTGACAAGATTCTTGCAGTCCTCAAAAGCCATTTCTATGATTTCGGTCGTGCCCTCGGGGATGACTGCATGGCCGTTTTCGTCAATCGGGTACGGGAGTTCCGATCCGTCTCCAACCTTATCAATGTATTGGGAGAATTCGTCGGCGGTTATGAGACGCTCCAGTGCCGCTATAAAACGGTCCCAGCCGTCATCGTCAAAGGCGCCATTATCTGTGTAATAGTCCTCGAGATTGACTATGGTGCCATCCTTGAGGAGCGAATGCATCTGCTGGATGTCGTCCTCGATGCCTTCAATGCCATCGAAGAGGTTCAAACCGTCGAAGAGTACCTTGCCTGGCACGATCTCTTCCGGGAGTTTCTCCACCACCTCCACAGGGCTGTTGCTGATGTTGGAGAAGAATATCTTGTCCTCAATGATTTCGTAAATCCTTTTGCTGAATTCTTCTTGTGTAATATTCATTTCTTGGAATAATATAGAGTGCATCCGCTAACCACGATAACAATACAGCAAACGACAATACCGAGAATCTTCTCCCATAACGGGCCACCAACCCCGGCAATCATAGCGTAAATGTTATAGCCAAACCAGCATACGGCGGCAACCAGAATCAGCAGCAGCGCGATGGCCTCTGCATGAATTTCGCGCTTTTTATTGCTTTCGGGCTGCGGTTCATGTTCATACTCTCCGATAACGGTTACCCAGCACCCCACCTCATCATCGTCATCGGCCTCTGTGAAGATGGATGATCCATTGCTGTCGATGGCAAGGTACAAGCCGTCGCCAGCAAGGTACACCCTTGTTTCCTTGCTGATATCCTCCAGCGAAGAAATCACATCCGCGACTGTCCAGATGCCTTCCAGTACCTCGTCAATCTCTTCCACCACGATCTGAAAGTCGCCGTCTTTGTCTTTCCCCACGCCCACTACACCGAAGGTGCGGTCGTCATCCGTCCACGCGACGACGCTGAGGTCCCAACGCTTCTTCTCATACCTTCTCATGTCCTTGAGAAGATTGCCTGCTGTTGTTAACTGTACATTAGTCTTTTTCATACTTATGATTGCTCTTCATAATATGATACCGGGAAAAAGGGATATCGTTACCTGGAAACTGCCATTATTGCAAGTTTCTTTTGGGCCATATCAGTACATTAATGGTTTTCAGCTGTAAATGGTTGAATGTCCCGGATGATGACTTTTTTCAGGGAATCGCATCCAGAGAAAGCATATCTGTCTATATGGGCATTTGAAGGAACGAACGCTTCCTTTAGCCCCTTGCAGCAGGAGAATGCGGATGAACAAATCGTCTCCATCGATGCGGGGAGGTGAATCCTCTTCAGGTTTCTGCAACCGCTGAATGCTCCTTCCCATATCACCCTGACACCTTCCCCCAATGTGACCCCATTAAGAGACTTGCATCCTGAAAAGGACCTTTCGCCAATGAACTCAACAGTCCCGGGAACAATAATCTTTTTAATGTCATTTCTTCCCTTGAACTCTTCGTCCTTAATCTGGGTAACGTCTTCCTTGAAAGCGAGCACACCTCTTTCATCAAGGGTATAGCGCTCTGTCTCCTCAATAAAGGCGACGTCTTTCGGAAACGGGTCCTCCGTTTGTGCTTTTTTCGGCCTTCTTCTGGGAGCAGACACTATCTTGACGTTCTCGTCAAAAGAATAACGGCCTATATACTCCACGGATTTGGGCATGGAGACATATGCCAGGCCCTTGCAGTACGCAAAGGCACCATCCCCGATTCTTTTGATTCCGTCAGGCAGGATGATGCCTTCCAGGTTATTGTAGTCCGTCAAGGATTCGCTCCTGCTGTTGAATGCTCCATCCGCAATCACTGTTGTGCCCTCCCGCACTTCGATGTAAGAATGCTCCGGAAGGTCACCGTGATAACCGTACAGGATGTGACCGAAATAGAGAACCCCCCATTTCCAGGAATTGTTTACCAGGACGGTTCTGTACAGTGCGTGGAATCCGACCTGCCGGACGGAGGCCGGAATAGGCATATAACGGAGGTTTTCACACCACTCGAAGGCGTAATCGCCAATCTTCTTCAGGTTATTTCCAAGGTAAACGTCCCTGAGACAGCCGCAGTTTTTGAATGCGGAATCCTTTATTTCCACAACCGAGTCGGGCAATACAAGGGACTTCATTTTCATCCCAAGGAAAGCCTCCCTGTCAATGACGGTGACGGGGTAAGACTTGCCTTCGTATTCCACCTGCGAGGGAACGACCACATCGCCCTCAACTTTTCCCGCAGGGCGGATGGATGCCCAGGCTCTGTCTGTTTTGCTGTTGCAGATGGTGCCTATATAGTTGACTCCGTCTTCACCCTTGATTTCACACTCTATTTTATTCCCGAATGCGTCTTCACTTATAGTAAGATCTTCCCTTTCGGGGAACTTGAGATTCTGGAGTTTGTCACATCTGGAAAAAGCACGTGACCTGATGGCCTCAACGGAGTCAGGAATCATTATCGACTCGAGGGATATGCAACCGCTGAATGCACTCTCGGGGATAACACGGAGACCTCTTGGAAGAACCACCTCCCTCAAACTGTCACACCCGCAGAAAACACCGACTCCGAGTTCTATTCCTTTCGGGAGGCTAACCTTTTCAAGGGCATCACATCCCATAAATGCGTCATTATTGATCAGGGAAAGCGTCTTGGGAAGACGGAGCCCCGATAGGGAAGCGCAACTCCGGAACGCCTCATTTCCGATAGAGACAAGCCCTTCGGAGAAATGGATGCGCTTGAGGTTTTCGCAGTTGGAAAACGCATAACTTTCTATCGTTTTCACTGATGGAGGCAGTGTCAGTTCTTCAAGTTCCCTGAGCCCCATAAAGTTCTCCCTTCCGACTGACTCTATGCCGTCCTCTACCACCAGGTGGCGGAACGGGGCCTTTGATTTGAGCGGTACCAGGCTGCCGTTACGAAGGCTTCCTGATACGGTCAGCACACCGTCGTCGGTTATCGTGTATGTCATCACTGACCCGTCCTTCCAGGTCTTGCGACCCTTGCTAACTGTCTTTGCCATCTATTTTTATTCTTCTTTCTTAAAACCAACCCGTAGATTTCTTCCCGCTGGCATAATCCATTATGTCCTTGCGATGCCTTTCCATCCATTCCGGCATTGTGAGTTCCGTAAGGTTCGGGCATTTTTCAAACAAAGACATGCTATAATGCTTGATGGTGCTTGGAAGGTCAACCCTGGTCAATGACTTACAACCGTAAAATGCCTTTTCCTCAATGTTTTCCACGCTGTTTCCAATTACTAACGTTGACAGGTTTTCACAATACGAAAATGTATTCTTTTGAATTTTATCTACGCCGTTCCCAATTATAACAGTATGAAGGTTCCTGCATCCATAAAAACTTTCCCATCCAATGAACAAAACACTGTCCGGGACGACTACCTTGGTAATGCTTGAACAGCTTTGGAATGCATGGCTTTCAATATAAACCACACCATCAGGTATGACAACCTCTCCCTCTTTACCGGTGGGACATACCTCCAGGCGCTTCATTCCTTCGCTATAGACGACACCATCAACTGATCTTAACTTATCGTTATCAGGGTCAACTATGATGTTCTTCAGACTATTACACTCAAGAGGCGCATCAATAACCCCGACGGTTTTAGGAATCCGGAGTTCTTCAATTGCACAACCGGCAAAACAGTCACCATCAATACTCTTCAGGCCTTCGTTCAATTCTACCTTTTTCAGGTTGGAGCAGCCTCTGAATACTCCATGGCGTAGTTCCCTAACTGTTTGAGGAAGTACAATCTTTTCAAGGCTAATGCAGTTCCTGAAGGTCTCACTATCGTATGAGGTCTGTTCGTTTAAACTGATTTCCTTGAGGCCCTCGCAGAAAGCGAATGCGTATCTGGCAACCCCACAATTCTTGGGCAAATCGATTTTTTGTATTTTGGTACATCCCCAAAAAGCTCCTTCTTCAATGGTCTTGATACCTTCTGGAAGATTGATTGTCTGTATGTTATGGCTTCCAAAGAATGCGTTCCGTGCTATTAGAGTGATAGTATCCGGCAATTTGACCTCGGTCAACTCGTTGCAATCCTGAACATCACGGATTTCAGTGACGGTGTATGATTTCTTTCTAAACGAAACGGTCGACGGTATTGTCAGGCAATCCTTGTAGTGCAAATTCTCATCCTCGGATTTTACAACCGCTACTGTGTTGAAACCATTATTGATGTAAAAAACGCCATCTGCCTCAAATTCAACATCGTTCGCCGGATCGGTAGTTAGCGAAAACAACACCGGCAGGAAGTCCTTCTCACGCTGATAGAGTTCCTCGTCAATATCCCAATGACGTTTGCCGGAATATATGACGTAATAATTACGGCCACGTTTGACTTTTTCTTCTACCTTTGTCAACTTCCAAAACCTTAAAAGAGCGAGGGTCGAATCACCCTCCCATTCGGCTTCGGCATAGCCGCCGAAGATGCTCTCGCCAATCAGAGTGCCGGCTTTATCGCGTCCCCAAAGGTCGACCAGCCACTCGCCAATGTAATAGTTCTGCCGATAAAGGTCAAGTTTTCCGTTGAAATACTTGTGACCCAATCCTTCGTAGATAAGGTCGTCTTCCTCAAATTCTATGGTTCCTACGACCTTGGAGGTCTTGGCAGACAAGCCAATATGTACTTCCTCAATATACACTTTGCTATAAATTAAGAATTCTTTACGATCTTCCACACACCACGAATTACTTTAGAATACTCAGATTCGTATTCATAGTAAACAACCTTGCCTATTGATACTAAATGTCCGAGTACCCTACAGGTCTTTACCGGGCCAAACTCATTGATCATTTCTTCTACGATACCGCCGATCATACCGGATTCATTCCCAATCCGTTTCGTAAAGTCTTCAAGAGCATCGGAAACATCGACTATTTCCATAGGAGCCTCAAGACGAATAATCTTACGGTTTTTGTCCAGCGAATAATAGGGGGTCATTATTTCCTCACCCAACAATTTGCTGTCACTGATGTATTCTGAATCAGAGGCTTGATATCCAAGGCCAAGGTCCTTGCCATTCCACTTGTATATGAAACGGGTATAATTGTTAGTCAGTCCGTCGAACTTGTCGATTGGTTTTGAAAGGAACTGCTTCCACAGGAAAGCTTTCAAGGATGCGGCATAAAACCCGTCATCTTCAAAGGTCTCACTGTATTCTTCGAAACTAATTGTAAAACGCGCATTATAATTATTCGCGTAATCATGGACTCTAGTCAGCGTGGCGAATCCCCATATCGTTGTAGATTCGTTTAGCTTGATAGATTTTTCAGCTTGAGATAACTCTCTCCAGCATTCCCGGCTGTTATCATCGTATTCATTGTAAAAAGCATCAATCGCCTCTATCGGGAAGATACAATCAGGTGACGAAGGAGGCAGGAATTCCACAATATCGTTAACCAAAGATGTGTAGTCCCAGCCCCAAAGATTTCCCAGATTACGATACGCATAACTTGCGGGAAGAACAACCTTCTTAAGAGCGTGACATCCTTCAAAGATGTTGTCCTCAATCTTGCAGTTGTTACTGGAGAATACGACGGTTTCCAGTGATGTGCAATATTTAAAAGCTTCCTTTCCTACATATTTGACTGTCGAAGGAATCACTATCTTCTTCAAAGATCTGCAAGCGCCAAAAGCATACTCTTCAATTCTTTCGACGTTGGAAAGTTCGACTTCCTTCAGATTCCGGCAACTTCTGAATGTGCCATAAGGCAGCACCTTTAGGTTACGGGGTATTACTATCTTGTCGAAACCGTCGCACTCGTCAAACACACATCGGCCCAGTTCCGTTATGGAATCAGGTAGAATAGGAGCCTTTAGAGAATAACAGCGGGCAAATGCACAATCTTCTATTTCTACTAAAGTATCGGGAAGCTGAATCGTATGAAGACCATACCACCAAAAAACCAGACGTCCTAAGGTGGTAATTCCTTCAGCTATTACAAGGTTATCTACAGGAAATCTTAATTTCAGAGGACTTCCACCATTTTCAAGTACTCCAGTACCCATGATAGTCACCACGCCGTCGTCCGAAATGGTGTATTTATACCTTTGGTTTATGACGCCCCGCTTTACTATTCTCCCTTTATTCTCAGCCATACTCTATTCCTCTTCGTCTTTATAATACCGGCAGATGCAGTCGTCCACCAGGGTCACGACGCTTTCTCCGGGGTAAAGGTTTTCGTCAAGAGCGTTGAGGACTTTAATGACATTGCCCGAAGCGAAGTGCAGTTCAACCATGTCTTCCTCTGAATCTCTGTCAGTGATATAGTAGTCCACAGCGTTACCGTCAAAGAAGTAATCTGTCCCTTCAAAGGTGTCACAGCCGATAAGGTTCACGGGATAGGGCCTGGTCAGGATCTCTGGATTCTCTTTTGCCACGATCATGCAGTCTGCAAGACTATCGGGAATACTTTCGCCTTGGTCGGTAAAGACAAATACTTCGACTTCTTCCCCTGACTTGAAAAATATGTCCACGATTTCTTGGTGGGCTTTGTTTTCATAGATCATAAAGGACTCCACCCTGAATCCATCCAGTGTTATCGGCTTGCCATCCGTGGTTTTCCCGAAGATGTAATTGACGTTTTCCATTAAAAGATAAGGAGTTAAAACAACTTGGGATACGCCTCCAGCATTTTCCTGGAGAGCTCCTTGTCATGCCCGAATAGTTTGAAAAGATAGGCGCCGCGCGCATAGCACTCGAGTGCGGCCTTTTTCCCTTCAACATGGCGGACTGCCCAGTCGAGTTCATCTTTTGAGGCATATTTAACCTCCGGTATCCAACTATCTTGAGGTGTATTGACAAGTTGGTTCAAGTGAAGAAGAGCGCCGAATTCTGCGAGTCCCTCTTCATACTCTCGATTATATGCATAGTCCTTCCCTCCCTTTCTTTCGAAGAAGGCGTGCATTAGTTCGTGAAGATAGACATATCGTGTTACGGTAAGATATGGCTTTCCGTCAATTCCCGGAGCGTTCTGTTCGCTTGCACAGTCCTTGATATTATTAATATAAAGGATTATTGTTCCATCCTTATACTCACCAAGAACGCGGATAGCTTTAACCTCCGTTTCAACCTTGCCCCGCTCTTCCTCGTTTTCAGGAAACAGATGACGTTCTATAAATAATTCATAGTACGTTTTCCTCTTTTCTGATAACTCTACGATTCTTCCAAGCCCTTCTTCTATTGACAAAACGCCGCACCTCTTAATAGCGTTGTAGAAGAGCTCCTCTAAAAGGCTCTTAATGTCGCCTTCTTCATCTTTTGATAGATTGGCATTGTTAAGAAGAATGAAAGCATCTTCTTTCCTAACTTCCTCACCAGCACCTCTTCTCATCATATCACCCCAGGCACTCATAACACAAAGTTTTAATATTAAGTTATTATTAAGTTATTATTTATCATCAAAATACCGGCAGATGCAGTCGTCCACCATGGTCACGATGCTCTCACCGGGGTAAAGGTCCTCGTCAAGTTCGTTGAAGACTTCTACGACATGGCCGGAAACAAAGTGTAACTCAACAAGGTCGTCATCATCATCTTCTTCCTGTGTGTAGTATTCTACTGTATTAGCGTCAAAAAAGAACTCCTTATTCTTAGGGGTATCACAACCGATGCGCTCGTCAGGGTAACGCTTTTCGAGGATATCCGGATTCTTTTTTAAAGCGCTCTCACAGTCCAAAAGGCTGTCGATGACTTCGCTGCCTTCATCCACATGGGCGTACACGGTGACATAGCTGCCGGATTTGAAAAGGAGGTCCACAAGAGTCCCCTCTTCCTCGTCTTCATAGATTGCGTAGGATTCTACCCTAAACCCGTCGAACGTAATCAGTTCGCCTTGCGGGGTTTTCCCGTAAATGTAATTGACGTTTTCCATTGCCTAAAAAATAATACGTTATTCTTCAAAATTGACTCGATGGTAGAAGCAGCCCATCATTGCATTGAACTCTCCTTTATCGTGCTCGTTGGCGTACTCTTTAACTTGAGTCCAGGGAATGCCCTTAATCACGAGCAGCACGTATTCATTGAATTTCAAAGCCGAGTCCTCCTGCTTCGCAAGCTGCTTGATACACCAGCAGTGGTCAAAGATTCTGATGTCGTTTACATTGACAACCAGCAATCCGTGATTAACCCTCCGGGCCTCAGAGAGGAGCGTCTTCCAACACTCATCAAAGTTAACCAGTGGCCAATGCTTATCCACCGTTATTTCGTTGACTTTTCCGGCCGCGTCCAGCTCGTCGTATTTGAGAGCTCCTTTGACCAAAGCGAGTAATTCGCCGGTCTCATCATCGGCGACAATAATGCCTCTACGATTCCAGTCATAATCACCCGGAGCGCAGTCACGCTTGATGTGCTCGTAAACTTCAGCTAACTGGTCTTTCCAATAATCGTCATGCTCTTAAGTCTGTCGAGTGTCATATCAATTTCTTATAGATTTTTGTATCAACAGCACCCTGTGTGCTTTATTTTATTATCTACATATGATACTAAGAATATTCTGTATCGTTACCTTGGCGATAAAAAATTAATCAAATTAGACATGTCCAAAAGTGTCGTTTTCCTTTCAGCCGGGTTGACATATATTGGAAGGTAAAACATGTCGCACTCTGCCACTTCTGATCCATCTTTCATGAAATCTCCAGCTACATTTTCCTCATTCCCTGGATATATCAATGCTGTTTTGTCGGTGTTCCAGTAATCATGATACACGTACATCTGCTTCAAATCAGCATCAGCGGGTTTAGTTGTGTCGGGGCACTTCCACTTAGTATCAAGGACAGCAACGCACTCATCCCCGTTCATGACGACTATATCGGGGCGGATTGTCGAGCTGCTCTTAGAAGATTGCCAGAACGACTTCGGATCCTGAGCCAAAACAGTGTAATCCTTCAACTGGCGTTTAAGCATAATAAAGACGTATTCCTCCCAAAGCCTATTCATGTCAAACATCAGGGCAAAGACGTTATTCCCACGCTGATATGTCAAATTAGGCATATAATTCAAAAGAATCAATTTGGCCAGTTCTATGGCTTCACGATAGTCCTCCGTCTTGCGGTCATAGCTCAAACGGGAGAAGAGCGCATCGGTAACCGCAATATCATTCAGTTCGGGGAATTCGAATAACAGTGTCTTGGCTCTATTTTGGGTATAACTCCTGGTGGAAATGTCTGGGATAACCCGCAATGCCTTATACAGCAGACGGTTGACAATATGGTTGCGGTCGTAGGTTGTATATTCTACATAGAACCGCTCTTTGTGTACCATATTTTTAATGATATGTTTAGACATTACCAAGCGTCCCTTAAGAGCATTACGATTGTCTTCAACGCGCCTGTATGCCTTCACTAGGCCGACATGCATCAAGTGTTCCACCTCATCCATAAAACGATCGAGAAAGACATCCAGAACCGGGCTTCGTTTCACTTGCTGGTCTGCCTTTGAAGGTAGTTTTAACTTGAGTTTATAGACCACTCTAAGCATTTCCATCAAGTGGGACTCCCAGATATTCTTTTCCGCATCGCCAGCATTTTTGTCGGCTTTTGGAAGCACTTCAATCTGCAAGTCTCCCACACTGATAACGCCGACAAACTGTTTGAATTTTACCCCGTTGTGGATAAGTGAGAATGGAGCATCCTCACCGACCTTGTCGCCAAGAAACTTGGAGAGAAGGTCAAGATGCTTCGCTTTGAAGGTTTCCTCACCAACCTTCAGCGATTCATGCTCATATTTACTAATAAGGGTCATTCAGCCTTGATGTTCAACAGTTTCTTTAAGGCTTCTGTCATATCAGGATTCTTCTCGATAGAGTATTTCTTTTCGGGAAGATCGTCGACAGACACTTTACCAGCGAACTCTATTTTGACGGTTTCCGGCTTGACAAAAACATCACCAACTACGAGGCGAATTTTCTCATAATCGCCATAGAAATATTCCTGAAGGAGAGGAATAATCTTATCTGTGAATACAGACTTGAGTTCTTCAGGCTTAACAGTTGTATGTTTCTTCCCTTTAGCTACAAACCCCATAAAGTAACTGTGGCCAATCTGGTGTTCACGGTCCTTGAGGACCTCTATGCGTTCATTAATAGTAGACAAGAGATCTTCTAAGGTTAAGGTTTTACCCAATCCGTCAATGGTGACAGACGCAAGAAGGTTGGGCTTGGGCATCATCTCCTCGAAACTAAATCTTCTTCTGAGTGCCGAATCTAAGGCTTCTACGCTTCGGTCCGCCGTATTCATCGTACCGATGATATAGAGGTTTCCCGGAACGCCAAACTCTGGTTCTTTATCTTTGGAATATGGCAACTTAACTCTTATAGCCTCTGGATTATCCACATAAGTGCCCTTCGTCTTGTCCCATTTGGTAGTACGCTTGTCATCTTCAATTAGCGTTATCAGTTCGCCAAAGATGTTGGCAATGCTACCGCGGTTTATCTCGTCAATGATGAGAACAAATCTCTTTTGTTCGTTCTCCCGTTTTGAGGCCTCGATCGATATCTGTTTGAAAAGACCAGGCTCGATTGTATAGTCTACAGCCTTTCCTGCCAAATCAGGCTTTATCCCTTCAATGAAGTCTTCATAACTCATTGACTGATGGAAGGTCATAAACTCTATGCGGCCATCACTCTTCAGTGCTTTGAACTCCTTAAGCGCCAAATCTCTGTCCGCCTCTTCATTGTCGAACCAGGTTGCTTTGGTTGTAAAGGTTCCTTTTGCATCTTTAGGACGGATACCCATAATGTCCAGAGTCTTGAAGATGGCGTTATAAGTCTTTCCTGTTCCAGGAGGGCCGTAAAGAATTAGGTTTAGAGGTATTTCCTTCAAATCTTTTGGATCAATTGTATCCGTTTCAACTACGGTTCCCGCACCGGTCTTTGACAATTTTGTGCCTCTACTATGTGATACTCCTAACACGACTGCGTCGCCAGGTTGGAAAAGTGTACTCACACCTATTATATCTTTTGCGACTTTTTCTATTAATTCATAGGTCGCAATAGTAAACTTATCCCCCTTGTTTCCGAATTCTTTGTGCAATAGGAATACATATCCAGGGTGTGCTGTCGATATATATTCATTTTTGTAATAATTATTATTTTTCCACGCTGTGGTTTTTTTGAAATCTCTGAGTTCTGATTGTTGTTCTACTTGTAGAAGGATTTCGCGACCTTGTGCATCTTTCCACTTTGTGCCATAATTCTTCCCATC
>Ga0265298_10006680_pt1 | contig 14184 bp, 25 predicted proteins | sample AusTroGonzalo_MG_3_FD_193486 | JGI IMG/M metagenome (GOLD analysis project Ga0265298, IMG submission 193486) | Bovine rumen microbial communities from tropical cattle in Woodstock, Queensland, Australia - Gonzalo_01 | ecosystem: Host-associated > Mammals > Digestive system > Stomach > Rumen ...
TCCATTATCCGCAAATGGCGTTACTAATGAAGTTGCGTGTATTCTGCTATCTGTAATTGTTACGCTAGTAGCACCTGCCAATGCTTGTACCGCTTGCGTTCTATGGAAACTTCCTTCGCTTCCACTTCCTGCTATCTGTAATAGCAAGTCATGTGTTGCGTCATATTTGTTTACGCTCATTTCTCGCTCTCCTTATTTATCCTTTTTAAAACTTAAACAAATTTGCTTCGTTCAACTTGCGTTAGTTTTTTATACATAGGCTATTGCTTCGCAAATGTCAGCATAAGCAACTTCGTAGGGATATGCCACAGAACTGTCAAGTGTTAATTCTGAAACATTATGATGTCCTCGTATGAGAATTATGCTACATGGCTTCAATGCGTATATACGCTGTGCGCCACCACGAAGATATTCTCCCGACAAAGGGGTATAATACACATATATCTGTTGACCAACGTATTGGTCATTTACATTATCGTATAATGTCGCATAATATCCACTAACCGCACAAGTTTCTTTTAGGGTTATACCCCCCCCGATTTACTAGGTAAAATCATAGTTTTCTCCTTTAATTTTCTTTCTTTTTAAATCTCAATCATGCGGGTTCTGCATAAACATAAATATTTAGTGATGTTCTATTTTGATACCCACCCGAAGGTCCGTAAGTCAATACTCCTGTCGAAGCATTGTATGATGCTGAATAAGTTGCAAACCAACCAGATGTCGTAACATTCAAAGCAGTCGGCTGAAATATGAAATCTGATATTGATAATGCAGAAGCATCTTTTACATAAGGCACTATATTCATAGTAGTATTTGTTCTTACGTCAAAACCCCCTAATAGTATCAACTCTTTTGAATTTCCACCGCCACTTTTACTAGGTTGTATCATATCTCTACCCCCTTATAAATTCGTTACTCGCAGATAGAAAGTAGTGTCCTCTGCCAATGCCGAAAACTCTACGGTTGCGGTGTGGCTACTTACACCTGTTACTTTTGCCACGGGGTCTGTTCCACTTGTATTTTCGTAAAATACTTCCAATACACTTGAACTAGAAATAGCATTATTTGTTATAGAGCAAGTAGTTGCGCCTTGTAATGCTGTTACTCCGCTAGTCCATACTTCATTAGGTATTTTATAAACATTTATCTGTTCAAGTGTATTTGCTAATGGTGTACTAGTTGTCGATGTAGTTATTAATAAATCATCTACCAAGGATAATATTTCAAAACAAACATTATCCGAGAAATTCAACTCCAATGTTAAATTATTTATGGCATAAGTTATCGAAATATCTTCTTGTAAAGAATTACATAGGAATTTGCACAACACCAACCATTTGTTACCTGCTGTTTGTGCTATTATTTCTCCGCGTGTTGTCTTTATGACAATAAATTGTCCCGAACCCGTAGAAGTTTGAATGGTAATATGTTTATTCCAACCATAACAATATTTATTGTATTTACCATTTACTAAAGTCTGCGTTTTCTGTGATGAATAAACCTTATTTACCGCAGGGGTTGTATCATCTATCTTTGCTTGAACATCGTAATCATCGGTTAGATTTACGATTTGATATTCTGCTTTTTGTGCGCTTGTTAAAGCGTTCCATTCGGCTGTGGTGCCTGTAAATGTAGGCACTCCTCCATCTATATCGTATGTTGTACCACTAGGCAATTGTATATGTTTTATTTTTGACATATCGTTGTCCTCATAAAATGGAATTAGCAGTAGATATATTTCAACCTACCGCCATTCCACCTATTAAGTTGTATTAGCTTACAGTTATCGTTGCTGCTGTACCTGCGAATGCTGTACCAGATGCGGTAGCTGTTACATTTGTAAGGTCTACTGCTGATGCCTGGTTTGTTACTGTTACAGAAGTAAGGTCTACTGCTGATGCTGCGTTCGTTACCGTTACAGAAGTAAGGTCTACTGCTGATGCCTGTGCTGTTGCTGCTGTTACATCATTTACCGAAATATCTGTTCCTAATGTAGGAGCTGCACCAGCTGTTATAACAAGGGTATCATTTGCATCTACTGTATAAGTAGGCATAGAACCAACTGATGTTACATTGGGGATTGATACTGGTGAAGAAGTAAGTGAAATTGTCTGTGCTGCTGCCTGTGCTGTTCCACCAACAGTTGCTGTCTGTGCAGCTGCGCTAGCAGTACCACCAACAGATGCAACCTGAGCTGCTGCGGTAGAAGTTCCACCTATTGCTACAGTAGGATCTGTCATTGTACCAGCGGGGGTATAAGAACCTGAAGCTGAATTCTGGAATGCTAATGTTCCAAGACCTGATAAATCACCGAACTCTGCCCATGCTGTACCATTGAATATGAACTCTTTTGAGCCATAGTTTACGATGTTACCTGTTACTGCTGTTACAGGATCTGTTTCACCAATTATGTTAATAGGGTTGGTTGTTGATCCATCTGTAAGTGCATCAGTAGTAACTCCAAGGTAATCTGTGTACTGCTGTAATTCCGAGATTAAATCACGGGCTCCCTGGTCCACGATGTCATACGCTGTCGACATACCGGGTAACTGAATTTTCTTAATATCTGGCATTTTAGTTTCCTCCTTTTTTAATATGTAAATATTAAGATGCCGTTTTCATCAACTGATGCAGACATTTCATTAATGCCTAAATCAGATGTTGACATATTTCCTTGAACGGTATTACCGTTTATTTGAGGTAGATTATCTAAATCATTGTAGTTAGTAGTGCCACCTCCGCCTCCACCACCTTTTTTAATTAAGGCTAGGAGTTCATCATTTGTTAAAATACCTTTATCTGCCATAGTCTAGCCCTCTTAAATCCAATTCCAAGTTCCATCGGATTTTCTAAATGCTACATCTGCATCTGCTGTTACTACAACACTACCAAATTCAATTCCCATTCCTTTAGGAAATCCAATTATATTATCAGTAGATGTAGTTGCAACTTCATCTTTAGTATCAGAGAATATAGATACAAGAACTGTCTTATTATCGGCATCAGTATTCTGTATCTGCTTTACCTTCATCATTTGTAATCATCCTCCTCCTTGTGTCTGTTAGCAAAGCTAGTCTGCATAGTAAGTTCTTCTTCCATTGACTGCTTATTTTCATTGTCAATCTGTTGTAATGCTTCTCTAGCCTGTCGTTCTGTCTCACCAAAGTACCACATTCTAACTTCAAGTTTAGAAGCAAGTCCGTTCTGCATCAATGTAATACGTTTGTTGATTTCTGCATCTATATCAACAATAATGGAATCATCCCATTCAAAGTTCACATCATATTCACCACTCTTTGTAATCTCATACAAATCACAGTAGGTATTCATGATATATATAACTTCTTTAAGACAATCTTCCATCGCTGCTTGTATATCAGCATTGGCTTGGTAAGATCTCTGTTTCATTATTTTAATTTCAGTAGCCGTTCTTGCTTCCTGAGTTGCATCTGATAATGTACCACGGCTCATTGCACATACATCTTCTATTCTCATTAGGATAGTATTAAGTCCTTCACCAAATGATGCATCTCTTAATGGAGGAGCAAATGGATGATAAGTATCACCTTCTGTACTCAAATCTACTTTACGGAAAAGTCTTTCCTGAGTATGTGTCATTCTTTCATGAGGAAGACCATCTGCGCCTAATTCAGTCTTCATAGCATCACGGTCAATGTCAATAGCCATCTCACCTGCTTCGTATTCCCAAAGCAATCTACTATATTGCATATCAGCGTCTTTAATAAGTGATACCGCCCTACTAAAGCCGGATACTCCAAGAGGAGATGTTGTATCTATTGTATTAGCCTCTGGCATTTTAAAATAAGCAAATAAAGGCTGAGTCACGTTCTTAATAACTGTCTTTTCCTGTAACTCTGACCACTCAGGTACTTCTGACAAAGGTATTTCTTTTCCTAAATCAATGCTATAATCTGTTATGCCATTATTATTAGTCTTAAATGCTTTATTAATAACAGTAACCGTATTGTTCTGCCATTTATGATATTCAAGTCTTCTATATATAGTATTCTTATCAGCCTTTGTCTGTATAAATGCTGCTTCTGTTATTTTACCACTAGCATTAAAGGCTAAAGGATAAAAAGCATCTGCCTGTATAAAGTCAAACTCAATGTCCATTGTGGTATCTGCGTCTTTAGCCTCGTTCTTTACCAAATAAGGTTTAATAACAAGTCCACCTTTAGCAATACCATATTCCATCTGAGTTCTTAAATGCTTCTTGAGTTTTTCATACTGCGCATTAAGGTAGTCAGCTCTTTCGCTAGTTGATTTAGGAACTTCTTTTATAATAGTTTTAGGTTCCATGGTAGGAATAAGATTACCAAATTCATCTTCCTCTTCTAAACCTTTGAAGTCAGGATTTGGTACTTCCTTCTCTTCTACCGGAACTGTTATTTCACTATTGAACTCAATGAGAGCTGTCCGTGCTTTCTCACTTGCTATCATAGCAGGCAAGCCAAGACTGACAACTCTCGTATGATCATCGTTTGATGGTTCATGTACCCATTCTGGAATACCTTTATACATAGCATCCCATAATGCAATTGCATTCTCCATCTGTGTAGATATAACCGGTGCTACGTTTAATGCCGATTCGATTGTTTTACCGCCTAACATCTTCTGTAGCACCTCCTTTAATTTGTTTATTAAAGCTGACCATAATGTCATACTCCTATCCTCACTCTTATATTATAACATGAAAAATATATATTGTATATAACCAATCTGGGAATCTACAATATGTTGTATTATTTTAGTTTTTCTTCTAATTCCCTTAATAGTTTATACTCGTCCCAATATACTGCCATTATCTGTTTACTATCTTCTATCCTATCTGCATTTATCAAACTTCCACCAACAAGATGATCTATATGATTCACTATATTAGGTTTTAAATTAAGTATTAAATCTGTATAGTATATTAGTACATATTGTCTGAATAAATAATCAATACCCTTATTCTGCCATATGGTAGTGAAGTATTCTCTCTGTGTTCTTTCTGAATAATACCAATTAATAAATCCTCTGCTTACCTCATTTGGTATCCTTATACACGGAAATGAATACCACATATATTTAGGTTCTACATATCCATATATTTTATCTAAATCATATGTATTGCAAAACCCACAAACAATTCCGTCATTATAATATTCTGTTAATTCCTTAAATCGTTTGCTTATTATTATATCATCTTGTAGATGCCAAGTTCCATCTCCATTTAAATGATTAAAACTACTTATATATGATCTTAAACAACCTGCATTGGCTATATCATTTGATATTATTATATCCGATATTTTAATTCCTTGTTCTAACATACTTGGTATCAAGAATTGGTCTACATACCACTTCCTTTTTGGACAAGTATGTATCATATAATTCACTATTTCTTTTCCTTTATAAATCTATAACCATAGGACTTTGCATTTTTGGTTAACCACTTTTCCATTTCGGTAGCTACTTTCTTATCTAGTTCTTCTATCATCTTTTGTCTTTCAGGACTACCATATTCTGTCTTTCTTCGTATCTCTGCTAATGCTTCATTATTATATATCTTTGAGTACGCTTCTCTATAAGCAGGTCCTATTTTCTTGGGTTCAAATTTACGTTCCAATTCGCCGGTTGATTCATTATATTCCCATTCGTTAGATGTTCTTGGCTGTTCCCTTATGATGGTATAATTAATACCATTTGGTAATACTGCTCTTTCTGAATGATTTTCTAATTCTTCAAACCCTTCTATATCCTCGGGACTGAATATGGTGTTTTCAGGATGATTATGTGTAGAGTTTATTTCTTCGTCACGCCATATACGTTGCTCAATTTCTCTATTAAACTTAATTGAATTCTCCCAATCATTTTCTCCACCAAAACTGATAGCATCCTCGTTACCTTCTACTTCCATCAGAAGATTTCCGTCTTTATCAAAGAATCCACATTTTTCAATCTTACCATCTCTTATACTATCTTCCCATTCTCTTTGATTATCTGATATATTAACTGAATTATATGTTTTAGGGCCATTAGATTTTTCTATAGTAGTATCTTTATCAAATATAGGAACATGATGTCCATTGACAGTGATCCAACCAATAGGTTCTCTTTTCATAATTAACTCCTTTTCTTATAAGCCCATCTCTTATATTCATCTGATAATGTAGCATCATCAACTCTCATTATCTCAGCCGTTTTTGTATTATAATATTTTAACATATTGCTAACATTACCATATTTTCCAGATTGTGCATCTACTATGGTTGTCTTTCCATTTTCATTTACTACATTAACAACATGTTTACCACCTTTGTGATATAAGAATAATAATGCTCTACTTTTTGGTCCAAAATCTTCCATCATGTCATTGATACGTTTGATAGCAAGGTCTCTCTTATCTGCACCGACTTCCCATATATCATGTTTTCTATCAAATGCTTCTGCTATTCTATGTTCATTTGTTTTGTCATTAGTATCAGGATCTCCAAATTTAAAAGGATTAGCTTCTACATCTTCACCTTTCATAGCTGCTTCAAAAGCTAAAGCACAACTGACACAATTATGATTATATCCTTCTTTATCAAAAGCATTTGCGCCTTCTTTATAATTTGGATTTATTTGTTTGATTATAGTTGATATATCAGATGTTGTATCTTCATCAAATATTGGTATATGCTTTCCATTGACGGTTATCCAAGCAATAGGTTCATTATTAGCCATATTAATTTCCTTTCTTATTAGCATACTTCTCCATTGCATAACGTACTGCATCAATGGAGTGGTTGTTCTCATCTGGATATGCTGGTATAAAATTACCATCTCTATCCTGTTCATATTCATACTCTACGAATTCTTTATATGTTTCAGGACAATGTCTTTTATCTATGTATATATGACTTAATCCTTGTAACCATTTAATACCATATCTTACACTATCCGGACCTTTTGCTGCTTCTCTAACAAACCCACCATAAGCACGGAAGTCTGCTATTGATTTAGGCTCAGCGCTATCTGCTATTACTTGTTCGTCACGTCTTACTAACTTTTTCTCATCATATATGATATCAAAGATTTCTTTATTCCTTGTCTGTTTACAACTAAACTCACGGAATATATATAAGTCACGTCTAGTGTTGTCAAAGTGACATCTAACAAACCTAAACGGGTCTATTGCAAAGCCCCAGTCAATACCATTGTATATCTTATCAAAGGTTTCCCACATAGGAATTTCTTTTAATGTCTTTCCTGCTGCGTCTTTTATCGCTACCATTTGATCTGTATCAATATCAACAACATTAGGAAATACATCACCACCTGTTCCTATTGCCTGTCCAAGATACTCATGTATATAGGCACGTTCGTTCATTTCTTTGAGCCTTTCGGCTTCCTCTATGAACTGGTCACCTAACCAATCAACAGGTACGTCACGGTAGTCATTTCTTACCACCAATGTATCGTCTTGTCTATATACCTCACAATCGTCAGTGTACTCATTAGCCCAATTATTCTTTGATATAGGCGGGTTGAAAGTACGAAAGTCCCAAAACCTATCGCCACCACGCATGGTTGACTGTGTTACTTTACGGAGTTCATTCTCACCACTATATTGGTCTAACTCCTCAAACCATGTAATACCTATATAGCCAAATGGTAACTTGATTGACTTTACCTTATTAGGATCGTCTAGTCCCATAAAGATAATCTGTTGTCCTGTTTGTTTAAATATGATAGGACTTGCAAATGTCTTTGGTATTTTAAACGCATCCTCTAACCCGAGCTTATATATACCCCATACCATCTGTGCAAAGATACTTTTCTGTACTGTATTACCTATCTTTCTAAAGCATGTTGCATGTATGTCAGGATAGGCTGCTATTAATAGTGGTATAGCTTCGCTTACGAATGACGACTTTGTACTACCACGTCCTCCGGGAAATATATAATGAACGTGTTCATGGTTCATTATGTCTCTCAATACCGGTACATACCTTGGTATTACTATCTCACTGACTTTGGTGTTTATTGTCATTTAACCAACTTCTCCCAGCACTTACTATCACAAATACCACTACTTGCTAATCCATTGTCTATACGGAACTTCTTTACGGCTACAAAGGTTTCATTACCAAAGTCACCATCTGCTCCATACCTTGGTAGCTTATACCCTCTGTTAATAAGCAGCATCTGTAGCATTCTTACATTGCTATTATTATCGCCCATCACACAAGTAGCCGGTAAGTCATATTTAGGTTTACCGTACCCTGCTATGTTCTTATAGTTCAATGCGTACTTCTTTTTAGCTACACACCCACCATTGCTTACCAATAAACCTTTGTCACTTGTATTACCTTCTATGGTATACACATACCGCTTATCTACTTTATACACTAATCCGGTATGACATATTCTCTGTGCGTTCTTGAAGAATATTTGGTCACCTGGTAAAGGATTCTTATCTGACCATCCACCTTTTGCTTTGTACATATTAGCACTTGCTACGGTGTAGTCATCAAAGTTACCACCTAACAAACTCTTAGCAGTTGCCACACCATATGCCTGGTAGAAACACCAATCAACAAAACTGTCACACCAAAAACTAAACTGATCCATCGTTACCGGGTATATTCTGTGCATTTCGAAACCATACTTGGTTATGTTGTCCTTACCTGCACCATCTACTTTCTTATACAAGATGCTATTATCGGCATTATAGGCTACCTTGGATTTCTCCATGTAGCCCACTTCCTTCTCCGCTATTACAATCACTGTATCCGGTGTTGTCATATTCTTATTACCACCTCTCCTATTTCGTCATTTACTTCTACTTCCTTTATATCGTATGTCCTATCCTCCCATATATCATAGCATATAACGGTGGTATCGCTGTCAAATCCGTACTGTTCTTTGATGCGCTGTAAATATAATATGAGTTCGTCTAAATTCACGTATAGTCCTCCATACAATGTCTTACCACGTTTAGTATTATAATCATTACCACGATACTAATTATTAGGATTATCCATTTTCTTAATCTCATTTACCACACCCTCAATTATCGTATCAATCTGTTCTAATGTAAGTTCTATTTTGAGTGAGGTAAGGATAAATGCCTGTACTTGGTTTACCACATATTCTTTCTTTTCTTTCCACTCTTCTGGTGTATATATCTGGTTAGCACATCTTACCGCTATTTTAACAAACTCGATAAGTCTGTCCCAATCGCCTGCTGTTGTCTTTGACTTGATAAATGGTATAACATAAGCACTTACCAATGCTCCTGCTATACTAATGATTGCTAATATAATGGTTGTTAATAATTCTCCGTTCATACTGTCCTCCTAATTCCACCAATAAAATCCACTCCATGATGTAGCTCTATAAAATTTAGGTGTACCATATATGGCTTTACTACCTTCGCTTTTCTTCTTTAACTTCTTCACCACCCTATCCCATTCTTCTGCTAACTGCGCATCACTTAACATGGTAAGACTGTTTTCATATTCCTTCATCTTCTTCTGCTGTGCAGTCATTGGCATCAGTGCTTGTATCATCATCTTGTGTTTCTTCCTTATTATATATATTTGCATATCGCTTTTTAATATACCATATACCAAATGCGATAAATGCTTCACTACCTAATACACTAAATACACAAGTTACCAGCGTATCCGGGATTGCTTGGTAAATACAAAAGATGGTTACCATGGTGATAACAAAAACTGCTAGGAATGCTGCGCAACCTAACAGTATCTTATCTATGGTATTTAATTTACTCCCATTCGAGTTTGATTTTAATTTCATTGTCCGTCCTACCATCCAATCTATTTTCTATGTCTGTGGTACGTTTAGCAAGTTCATTTGCAGCCTTTAATCTATCGGACAAACTAGGGTCTAGGTTGAACTGATCTTTCACTTCTCCATTCATTACCTTGGTGAAAAACTCCATTACTTCAGCGCCTGTAGCTATGCGCCTTTTCGTGTCATCATGCCGCAGGTCGTAGATTTTATCCTTGATACCCTGTTTGGTGAGGAGCGTACTTCCTTGGTTCGTCGCCGTCCTCTCACTATAACCAGCTTTTATCGCAGCCTGTCTTGCTACACCACATTCTACAAAGGCTACACAAAAATCTAATTGTCTTTGTGTCAATCCATATTTAGTATCTACTATTGTTTGATCTTGTCTTGCCATAACTTATTTTTCTAGTCATTAACCATGATAATCTTAATACTGATCATCTAACCTCTTTTTTAACTTCTTTAATTCATCTCTTACCGCATTTAATTCTTTTTCTTCTGCTTCTGTTACACCGCCTTTCTTTAAAGAAGTTATTTTCTTTAATTCTGCATTTACCTGTCTTGTTAATGCTTCACTATGTTGTGGTGTTAATTTCTCTTTTTCTAATCTTTTTAATCTATCTTTTGTATCAACTACATCTCTTAATCTTGACGATATATTATCACCATGAAGTAAGGTTGATTTTTTCACACCTACTTCTTTATCTCCTATCTTAATAGATTTATTTCGTGTATTACCAATATCTACCTTACCATCAAGATTACCAGCTAAATCACTATCCGTTATGATATAAGTATAACCATCATATCCCATAAACGAATGCGCATCGCCATGACTTTTGAAATGATATTCACCACCTAAATCTTCACCAAGTGGTTCATTCTTAATACTGTTTAAGTAAAATGCTTTAATAGGTGTTTTTCTACCATTAAATCCTTTTATATTATAATCCTGACCTTGTACATAAGTATCTGACACATAACGTTCACCTATCTCTGCATCATCTTTAGATGTTTTTGATGCGTTGATATCTTTTATGAGATTATCTTTTCCTTCTGAAGACATATTTTCATCATTTTTTATCTTATTTATTACCGCCTTCTTTTTATCTGTTTCTTTCTTTTCTTCTTCTAACTGCTTATCTGTCTTAACACCTTTGGTGACATTTTTATATTCAGGATCGCTATATTCTTCTAACTCAGCTTCAAAACTACCTTCTTCAGACTTTTTACTTATATCAATATCATTACCATCTTCATCAAAAGCTTGATAATCTTCATAAGTACCTTTTTCACGCTGTTCGTCTATCCATTTTCTTGCTTCTTCTTCATTATCAAACTCTTTCTTATTAACAAATGATGGATTACCATCTTTATCAAGTGCTTCTGCTCTAACTCTTACTTTCTTACCTGATGATACAGTTTGTTCTTTACCAGTCATGAAGCCACCCAAACTACCATCTTCAAATACCGGTACCCTATTACCATTAATCGTTATCCAATTCACCGGTTCCCTATCATACTTTTTCTTCTTTGCCATACTGTCCTCCATTATTAAGAAAACTACCAATCTACCTTATATGTATAGGGTACAATCACTTGCCGTTCTATACTTATATTCATATAAAAATATGAACATTCTATGTGTTGTTAATTATCTATAGGAGAATTTTTTCTTTTCGACGATTTGGTAGATTGGTAGTTTTTCTTTTCCTGTTTATCATAATACTTTTGTTTTGCCTCGTTCCAAATCTCGTTATCCGTAGGTATCTCCCAACCATTTAATTCAAACCAATAATCTCTTAACCATAATAATATCTGTATATCCGAAGCAGAACTAAATAACTCTATATTAACTATCTTATCCTTTTCTTCATTATATACAGCCTGCTTTATTATGATTATTTCTTTTACAGACTTCGTTTCTTTACTATAAAACTGAGTTTTATTGATAAGTATTTTCTTATCAAATGTTAGGTTTATAGCTCTTTGAAGTTTTTTAATCGTTGGCATGAATTGTTTAGCCATCTATCTTCTACGACGTCTCCTATTCCCGCGCTTCTTCACTTTCGTTACACTCTGTCTCGCTCTCGCCATTATAACCACCTTCAGTGATAATCATCTGTTTCATATTATCACTGTCCTCAATCTCATCTATCCATTGTTCGTAAAAAGCGGTTTCTTCTATTGGTAGACTTATATACCATATAAATACACCAATAGTTCCAAACCATAGTATTAAGACTATTATAAACGCAATAAACCACCTTCTACTAGAGTTCTTTAATTCTAATATAAGCTGGTATGCTAAACTGTGATCTTCTATATTTGTATCAGGCTTGATCTCTATCATAAGTTCACTCCTACTCCTTTATTATATAACGAAATACCTTATAAGTAAACTATCTAGAACAATCTATGCTTCTGTTCTGTTCTCATCTTTTTCTCACAGATAAACCCGTATCCCATCTTTCTGGTATGTGGACTTCTTAGCTTTCTACCACATCTGAGACAATACTCATGTTCTTTCGTTTCTATATCAATAGTATCAACAACCACAGTTCTTTTGGTATTCATATGGACTATCATTACTCTCTCCTTTCGTCTCAATATAATCAAAATAGCTTCGCACTGTTATATCATTAAATGCTTCATTTGGTGTTTTGTTATGTCTTAATGACTTACAGTATTTATCTACATACTCTTTAAAATCTTTATTCTGTTCATACATATTATGATATTTATCTGTCATATTATTCCTCACTTTCCCAATGTCACATCTGACAAAGCATAACGAAATTTTGCATAATCTATTTCTGCCTTTAATTTCTTTAATTGTTCTTCGTTATCTTCTTTTATCTGCTTTTCTATTTTCCCTATTCTTTCAGACAAATCGTTTAATCTATTATTGAATATAACCATTTGTTTTATATAATTCGGTTCATCCTGTCCATCCATCCTATCAGTATTCTCATGCCGTATGTCTTTATAATATTCATCCGTACAAAGAACATAAGGTATTTGGTCTATATAGACCTTAACTGGCTCGTCGTTAGATAGACTCCAAATTTCTGCACTGCTTAAAACAATAAACTTAGTCATTCCTATCCCTCACTTTCCTGTGGCTCTACCATTCTGCAACCGCACTCGGAGCAATACTTATCTTCCCAATTATCTGAATATTGTGTGGCTATATCGTTTCCACACTCGGAACAAGTAAAGTGATAATTGCCGTAACAATCTCGGCTTTTTATCCAATGCCCTGTCTTTGGCTCTTGCTGAACCGTATCTTGATACTGTACTAATGCGACAAAATCTCTGTGAGTAAATTTCGTATAATCTCTCTTGTATAAATCCTCAAGTAACTCCTGTCTACTTATCGCATCTTCGCAAGGCTCTTGCTCTAGTGCTTGTATTGCCATTTCAAGTGCTTCGTTTTCCTCATCCTCAAATCTGTCAACATAACTGCATTCCAATAACCATTTTAAGTTTTCTATTGCTTCTTCTCTTGTCATTCTTCTGTCTCACTTTCCGACATTCTTTGCAAGGCATCATCATAACCTTTTCTATATGCCTTTTCTAATGCACTTGCATTTTGTGTAGCCGTTACCCATTTTTCCGTCACGTCTACGCCATACAACGTATAATTAACTGCATGAAGATACGCTGTTGCTATTACCATAGGTGGCATCTTTGATAATTCATCTATTAACTGTTTGTTTTGGTATTCTTGTATCTGTTTTTCTTTTCTCATGTTTCCTCACCTTCCTTATCTGCTTCTATGATCGTTGGCGTAATCCCTTCGACTTGTGGGTAATACATAGTGGGTATATCTGCTTCTATGACTGTTGGTGCATCTTCAATTCTCTCCCTAACCCACGCAAGATGTTCGCCTAATCTCATCTGCTCGTCCGTTTGAATATCTAAAAACAATTCATCGGCATCAATCAACTTTCCGTGTCCTTTTGGAAGTGGTATGCCTTTACGGATTGACTTTGCTATAGCAAATAAATCATCATTTACAATCGCATAATCTTCCGTAACGTTATCAAACAATCGTGTAAAAACATTTTCGTCTATATCAATTACTATCTGCATATCTATTCCTCACTTTCCTGTGGCTCTTGACTCTTTGTGACTTCACATTCATCACATACTATACCGTTCATCACTTATCCTTTGTAATCCATCGCTTAAACTCTGCTTGACTTTTTCAATTTCCTCAAGCACCTTTTGGGCGTGTTCTTTGCCCCCATTCATTCGCCACTCATATGACTTTTTGAGCATGTCAACTTCCATGTCCAAATTCTTAACGAGGTGGTCGATGTTGTATATAACATAATCTTCGCATCGCATCTTTATAAAGCCGTC
>Ga0265298_10006681_pt1 | contig 14183 bp, 8 predicted proteins | sample AusTroGonzalo_MG_3_FD_193486 | JGI IMG/M metagenome (GOLD analysis project Ga0265298, IMG submission 193486) | Bovine rumen microbial communities from tropical cattle in Woodstock, Queensland, Australia - Gonzalo_01 | ecosystem: Host-associated > Mammals > Digestive system > Stomach > Rumen ...
ACCGTATTTTGGATTTTTATGGCATTGGACAACATCACCCAAAAATCCTTACAAAAAAAATCAAAGAAGCTGAATTTAGGTTTCTGTACAACCCACACATGTGGATACGTACGTCTTTCACACTAATAAACAACGGTGACCTATTGTATTTTCTCGAATTTCAACCACAACTTTGCTTCATTAATATTGTCAACGCTTTCATCGTATTGATACAGCGTCATCGTATTGTCTGTCAACACGACTGAATATTTCCCCTCTATCCGGGTTACATAACCACCTTGTTGTGCCCCGACTTCATGGTATCCATTGAAATAGTAGAAGTCATTGTACTCTGATGTCCAAACAATTAAACAGGGCAGCCAATATTGGTCTCCAACAAAAAAATGGAATTCGCCCATTGCGTCTTCAGGGTAGCTTCCATTCACAGCTACATTATATTCACCTAAATAATGACTGCTGTTGTTAGAAGCGACTCCCGGGGTTCCAAATTTCCAAATCGTGCCCACATAGCCGTTTTCTTGTATGTTCAATTCACTGATTCCCACGCTCCATGTGCATTTCCATTCACCCACCAATTTCCCGGCATTTCTGCTTGAATCGGGTGTGTCAGGGGTTGGATCGGGTTTAGGCTCACAGGACACGAATGTCATCAGAGAAGCCAAACAAAGCACCATTGCCGTAAATTTGATTGCCTTTTTCATAAAACGTTCAGCGGACTTCTGAAGAAAACTTCTTCACGTTGTCACCAACCTTGGTGCGAAGTCCGTTTAACAACAAGACAGGCAAACAACGCTGCAAAAATACAACAATTCTAACATTAAGATGCAGAAAATCCAAAAGGTTACACTTTGTTTAGGTTTTTATATATAGAAATGTATTTTGTGGGGAAAATCTTGGGGTAGGGATAATAATTATCGTTTCATTCTCCGTTCGGCTTTAAATACAACTTGTTGTGCGGATAGTCGAAAATGACATTGTGTTGTGACAGATAATCCACCCCTATACAACCATCTTGCTTAACATTGTGATTGTCTGTGACAGGGATGAAATAGTCGTTGAGCTGATTTGTTTTCTTAAATAAATCGTATGCTTGGGAATTCGGGTCTAGTTTTAAGGAATCGGTCGTGAGCTGCATTCTGAAATCTTTATTCCATACCGAAACCATAGCACCCAAATCCACAAGAAGCCAAGCATCCGTCTTGGTACCGTCTTTCTTGACAAATCCATCAAATATCACCCGAGGAAGCCTCCCGAATTTTGCATCCTCCGGAACTCTGTGCAGGTCATAGGCTTTATACGAAGAAACCTTTTCAGGCAGGACATCGTGTAGGATGATGTTACGATGTTCGAAATCAATTTCCACAATATGGCGATCAAAAAGTTCATAACCTAAAATAGCATCGCAATAAGAATCCCATTCAAACTTCGTATCGGCATAAATTGTGTCCAAATGCAAAGGAGAATGGCTCAAAAGCAACGTCATATCTGTGGTGGACAATTCTCTTTTTTCGTCGAAAACGGTAAAGGACTGATGGATTTGTTTCAGCACATTTCTGTTGAAGTTGGTATATGGGAATCCACAGTCCAAAAGCATCTTTATAACGGTGTCATTAACACCAACCTCCAAAATAATGCAGTTAAAACTGCCTAAATTCTTAGGTGTCGGTGCCACATTGGTCGGAAAAGTATCCACCATGGTGAAGGGGATAGTGTCGGTTTTTGCAGCCGGCATAGTGTTTTCTGTTTGGGCATTAGGGGTGTTGCACGAAACGGTGAGTAACACTAAACTCATGATGATCAATGGATTGAGTTTCATAATTCGGTGATTTTTGATTCGACATTATCAACGGCGGCAAAAATACAATTATTGTTTTAATTATACAACTAAAAAATTAATTACATTTTTGAAGCCCATGGCTACCGAGCTCTTGCCCCTAACGGGGCTGCTCAAGGAATACGTTTTATATTACTACCCCGCCCTTCGGGCACCCCTTCTTAAAGAAGGGGAATTGGGGTCGCCCGCAACTGTTGCCTGTTGCCTGTTGCCTTTTCTGCTAACTACTAACTGCTAACTCCTAACTATTATGTATCACCTCCACCGGCTCAAACCTCAGCGACAACGCCGACTGCACCGTGACAACCAACACCGTGAGAACCAAGAGGATGATGTACGCGAGGAGGAAAATCCAGACCGTGATGGGGGCGTGGCAGACGAACATTTGCAGCCATTTGTGGAGCAGCAGGAGGCTGACGGGCACAGAGAGCGCGAAGGCGATGGTGCAGAGGAGGGCGTACTTGCCGTTGGCGCGGGCGAGCAGCTGCCCCGTGGAGGAGCCGAAAATCTGGCGGATGCCCAGCTCGGGACGGCGGTAGCTCATTTCTAACAGCAACATTCCCGCCACGCCCATCAGCGCGAGCAGCACCACTACCCCACAGAGGATGAACAGCCCTTTCGAGAGTCCAGCCTCCTTTTCGTAGAAGCTCGCTATGTCGTCTTCCAACGTACTGATTTCCAAATCGGTTTCGTGACCGTACTCGCTTGAAATGCGGCGGATTTCCCGAATCAGCGCAGCGGTATCAGCACCCTCCTCATACTTGACGAAGAAGCGGCGCAACACCTGACCGTATCTCCCGACCTCGATGCCCAACGGCTGGATGGTGTCGAACAGCGGACGGAAGTGGAAGTCTTCCGCGATACCAATCAAATTCGTTTGCGAAGAAGAGCCCCATAATCCTTTAAAAGACCAACCTGAGCCCGATGAAGCCTCCAAGCGGCCCGTGGCATCCGCGAGCAAAGGCTTGTAATAAGAGTCAATTTTCAGGTGATAGACATCTTGCAACTTCTTGTTGAAAATCACATACCGCTGAGTTTCAGACGATATATCGCAATTTTTGAACGTGTTGCCCTCCACCATCTTGATTCCGAAAAACTCCATGAAGTTGGGATAAACAGACATGGCGTTGAACTCAATATCGCAGGTGTCCTTACCGTCGGGGGAATAGAGCCGGCGACCAAACAAAACGTAGCCGGTATTGCGCACGATATTGCACGATGCCGCCGTAACATCTTCAACACCAGACAATTGTTCAATGGCATGGATATACGACGGTATGCTATCCGTCCAATGAATATCCGCAGTGTAATCCAGAATGTTGTGCGTTTGATAGCCCATGTCATAGGTCTTGAGGTAACGGTTTTGGACAGCGACATACAGCGTGCTGGTCAGTATGACAGAGGCGAGGAAGAATTGCAGCCCGATGAAGATGGTGCGCAGACGGCGGCCCGTCTTCGAGAAACCATAACTACCCTTCAGCGCAACATCGGGCGAAACAGCGGTGACCATGCGGGCGGGGTAGAGAGAAACGACAACTCCGACAACTAAGGACAACATCAGGGTGAGCAGCACGATGCCGAGATTGCCAGACAATGAGACGGGCTGAGTTAACATCGGGAGTTTAGGAAAGAGGCTGCATAGCAGGACGATAACAAAGGCGATAACGAAAGCGATAAGCGCGAGCTTGACGTAGCTGACGGTCATGGAGAGGCGGATGCTGCGTTCCGACTCGCCGAGCACCTTTCGGGTGTTCACGCGCCGCATCCGCAGGGGTGCTTCCGCCATCGCGAAGTTGGCGAAGTTGAGGAAGGCGATGATGAGGACCACCCACGCAATGCCCGCCAGACTGTTCACCACAAAGCGACTGACCGCATCGAGGTTGCTATAGCCCGTGGCATCGGACTCGAAATGGATATCCTTGGCGGCCACTAACCGCACATCCGAAGGTGCTGAATCCCAGATCTTTTGGGTATAGAATTTAGCCTTCAGCATGGCAGCCAGCGTGTCAGGATTGGCACCGGGCTTCAGCTTGCAATAGATGGAACCCCAGCGATAATCTTTCCACACACGCTTCGCCATCACGGGTGCCGGTTTGGTTGAATCACAAGAGACTCTGAGCTTTACGTCTTTTGACACTGATTCCCCTGTCGCTTGATAACTGGTGGATGAGAGCGAAACCGGATCGGATTCCGATTTCTCTCCATAAAGCTCAGCACTAGCGAATAGAGAATCTTCCTGTCCTTCGATGTTCCAGACCATTGCATAACATTTGCCAGGTCCGTCCCACAACGCCTGAATCGAATCCTGATTGACTTTCACTAGTTTATATTCCCAACCGGACATTTTAATGAGAACCAGGGGATTACCGAAAGTGTTGTTTTCCGGCATATCCTTGTAAACCGCCACGATTTTGCGATGCAGGATGGTGTCTTTGCCTCTATAGCTGTCTCGCAAGGAAAGCGTTTTCCCGACAGCACTCTCTTTCGGGAAGAGTTTCTTGGTCAACGATTCGGGTATGACAACCTCCTCGTCGTCATCCAGCTCGCGGAACGCGCCATCGACACACTGGTAGCCGAAGAAGTCGAAGAAAAGCGTGTCATAGATGGTTACGCTCGACAGACTTTTCACCCCCTCCACGGGATGTTCCAACTTGTAGTTGTAGTCCACATAGTTGGTAGAGAACTGATAAACCGCTTCCACCTCATCAAGACTGTCGAGGTAGTCGGTTATGTCGGTTTCAGACATCCAATGGGAGTAGCCTTGGCCGTCAGTGTTGTCCTCCACGCGGTACATCCGTTCGGAGTCCGCGAAGCACCGGTTGTAGTGCCGGTCGTAGCGCACCTGCGCCATGAGGATCATGAAGACGGCCAGGGCGACGGCGAGGCCGAGGAGGTTGAGGATTAGTGGGGTTTTGGGGTTGTTGGTTCCGGTTTTCATAATATGTTCTATTCTTTGTTTTTTCGTTTAGGCTTTTAGCTTTTGGCTGTTGGCTATTGGCTAAAAGCTAAAAGCCAATAGCCAATAGCTAAAGACTAAGATCAGGATCCTCCCTTAACGTCCGCAGCGTTTGCCACGTGGTGATGGCCAGCGCGAGGAGGGTGATGGTGAGGAAGACCGCAATGAAGACCCAAGCGGGGGTGTCGCTCTTGAAGGCGAAATGCTGCTGCCATTTGTGGAAGAATGTGACGGCGAGGGGGATGGCGGCGCCGAAACATACGATGCAGATAATGAGTTGGTTGCGGAGCATCCTCCAGAGCTGGTTGCCGGTGGAGGCACCATAGACGCGGCGCAGAGCCAGCTCGCGGCGACGATACGTGCAGTCTAACATCACCATGCCGAACAATCCGGTGAGCGTGACGAACAAAGTAACCACTCCGAACAGCGCCATCAATTTGGCGAAGTCGTCCTCTTTTTCGTATTCCTTGTCAATGGCTTCCTTCAATGAGGTGAACGAGCCCAGATGTCCCCAAAGGGCACAAACATTGTCCATTTGGCTTACTAGCGTTGGGCCAACTTCTTGTTTGCCAGTATCTTTCAGTTTGATGTAAATATACGGATCATTCCACACGAGTTCGTCATTGACTTTCGCGAAATAGATACAAGGTTCTATCTCGTTGATGAGCGGCATGTTGTGGAAATCTTGCACAACACCGTCAATGCCTGAATTGCGCCGGTTCGAGTCTATTTCCCACTGCTTCGTCAATTTCAGCGCTGCCTCATTGATGATTCTGCCCGTACGGAATTCGACACTGTCCTCTTCAAAGTCCTTGCCTTCCACCATTTTGATGCCAAAAAATCGGAAGAAATTGGCCGAAACCGCGCGGTCGCAAATCGATACCGATTCATCTCCAGTTTGAAGCGTCACCATGCCGTAGGAGTCCCCTTGTCCGAGTATGGGATTCTCCGCCCACGCAACATCTGCAATCTCTCCCAACTTTTTCCATTCACCCTTCAAAGAGTCCATAGTCTTATATTGAAAATCCTCCTGATACCCCTTGAGAGCAATGTTCGTAGTATTAGGATCTGACTTCTGAAGTTTAGACACGTAGATATTCTCCGTTTCAAAGCCCACATCGGCAGTTTTCATCTGATGATTCTGCACAAAAACTAACGTCACAAAGAGGACTATGGCGAAAGAGGCAAAGAATTGTATCACAGAAGCCGGAGTGGTCTGCATACGAAGCAGAAATTTACGCCACTTGCCGTACCTTTCAGGGGTGGCGAGCTGACTCTTCAATGCCGAATCCATTTTGGCGACAGCGGTGATATCGACGATGGGATCGAGCGAGGCCTCCATAGCCAACAAAAGCGTAACGGCGACGGAAATCCATACCACCGGCATGTTGTCTGCCAGTTTCAGACTGATGGTCACGAACGGGATCGCCTTTGTGCGGGCGCACACCTCCACGATAACCAGGGCGATGAGGAACGCGACAACGGCGGAGAGCAAGAATCGTCCGAACATCTCCCAGCGCAGCTGCGCGTTGGAGCAACCCTCGATCTTGCGGATGTTCGTCTTGCGCATGAACATCGGCACGGTGGCAATCGCGTAGTTGGTGAAGTTCAGGAAGGCGAGCAGTAACAACACGATACCGAACACGCTCAGCATTTTGGAAACCGTTGTGAACTGCTTGGCTTCCAAATTCCAGAAATTGTTGGGCGAAGAATAGTTGTCATGCAAAGAGCTCATCATCACATTGTCGATATCCTGTGGCGCATCTTTATACTTTAGTTTATATTCCTCATGGCTTAATGCTTCGTCACCAGTGGTGTCAACATTGTCCCAGTAAGCATGATATGCCGTTTGATAACGATCCAACATCTTTTCCTTCAAGACATTGACCATCGTTGTGTCTTTCACTTTTACATATAAATTACCGTAAAAGATGCCAGGCGGATGGTGACGAACCACCTCATAATCATGCAGGGAACTATTTTGCGGCAGGTCTTTGAAAACAGCTATCACCGTAAGGGTATCAAGTTTTGACGCTAATCGTTTTTGACCATCATTTTGACTTAAGACAATCCGTTGTCCGACAGCACTTCCGCGAGGAAACAAAACCTTTGCTAATCGGCTGGAAATCACGGCATTTCCAAAGTTTGTAAACTTCTCCAAACTTCCCTCTTTAATTTCAATGCCGAAGAAGGGAAAGAAAGACGGGGTGGTCATTTGTATCTTAGAGATGGTGTCGGGCGCAGTGCCGTTCTCCGCAGCCACCCGCTGCCAACCATAGCCGTAACCGCTCAACGCGCAGACATCCTCAATCTCTTCTAAAGGTTGCTCTGAGGATTGGATTGGGCTGCCACTTTTCATAGGAAGGCCCGTAAGCAGCTGATAATATGCATTGCCAGATGGTACAGAGCTCTCTATCGTATCGTTGCCGAGGTACATGGTTTTCATGAGCCACACCGAATAGATGCGGTCGGCTCCAGGGTACGACTTGTCGTACCGAAGGTCATAATATCTTACCATCGCCACCACCATGAAGGCGGCGATCGCCACGGCGAGGCCGAGGATGTTGAGGATTTGGGGGATTTTCGGGTTTTTCATATTGGGTTTGGGTTTTTGTTCTGAACCCCAGGGGTGGCGGCGCACGTGCCTCGTGCCTTACCCCTGGCTACCGAGCTCTTGCCCCTAACGGGGCTGCTCAAGGATCGTTCCGTCAAACAACTTCACGTTCCTATGCGCGAAGCTGGCGTCGTGGGGGGAGTGGGTGACCATGACGATGGTGGTGCCGGCGGCGTTGAGGTCGCAGAGGAGGTGCATGACATCGAGGCCGTTCTGACTGTCGAGGTTGCCAGTAGGCTCGTCGCAGAGGATGAGCTGCGGGTTGGAGACCACGGCGCGGGCCACGGCGACGCGCTGCTGCTGACCGCCGGAAAGCTGCTGCGGGTAGTGGCTCGCCCGGTGGATCATGTTCATGCGCTCCAGCACCTCGTTGACCTTCGCCTTGCGTTCCGACTTGCTGAGCCCGATGTAGCGCAACGGCAGCTCCACGTTCTCGAAGACGTTCATGTCGTCGATGAGGTTGAAGCTCTGGAACACGAAGCCGATGACGCCGCGCCGGAGCTTCAGCCGGTCGCTCTCACGCAGGGTGGAGACTTCGCGGCCGTTGAGCCAGTATTGACCCGAGTCGGGGGTGTTGAGGAGTCCGAGGATGTTGAGCAGCGTGGTCTTGCCGCATCCGGAAGGGCCTGTAATGGCTATGAACTCGCCCTTCCGGACTTCCATGTTCACATTCTGTAGCGCTTTCGTTTCCACCGTTTCGGAACGGAAACTTTTGCTGATGTTTTCTAATCGTATCATTGTTTTGATGTTCGTTATTGTCATCCCCACATTGCGGTTTCGCCTTATGTGGGGTTAATTGCGCTTCGCGCGTCTTGCCTCTTCATCATTCCAGGGGTGGCGGCGCTCGTTCCTCGCGCCTTACCCCTGGCTACCAAGCTCTTGCCCCTACGGGGCTGCTTAAGGAAGCCGTTTTTTTATATTGGGGTTGCTCGTAACTCCTAACTTCCAAAACCGTGCCAAAACGCACATCCCGCTGACATTCAACAAAATAACCAACATCCTCATCACGTTCCACCGTCTAATTTGGAGACAACGGTGTATGAAAAATGGACAAAAACGCTAAATATCAATACTTATCAACATCAAACGGCTGGAATTGCAAAAAGTATATTTTTGCGCTCCGTTATTAAATCATTGTGAATTATCGATAAAAAAGGATATGAAAACGCTTCTTGCCTTGCTGCTCAATATGATTGTCCTGTTCGGCTTTTCGGCACCTACAGACACCATTTCTCCGATGATGCCGCCGCGTCCGCCTCAAAATCGCAATATGGCTCCTCATATCCGATTGAGCCGAACTGAACCCACAACGCTCACCAATTTGGTTATCTTCATCCGTTTTGCGGACGATCCGGAATTCACCGAGTCTCTGGAACCTATCGACCAGATGTTCAACGATACAACGCCCAACAATATTTCGGTCTACAACTATTACAAAACGATGACTTACGGGAAGCTCAATTATCGCACAATCTACACCAACAACATCCAAAACTCCACCATCGTCTCTTATCAAGACTCGATGCCGCGTTGGTATTTCCAACCCGAAAGCGAGACAAACCCGGGAGGTTACCCTCCCCAAGCCATGGACACCATCAATCCCAGAGAAGAGAAACTGCTAATCAGGGCGTTGCATTATGTTGATTCCATGCATTTGGTGGACTATTATACCAATTTAGATGGTAACAACGACGGATTTATCGACAACATCAGTTTTATCATCAAAGGTAATGTCGGCGATTGGAACGACCTACTGTGGCCGCACATGGACTTCGCCACCGATAGTATTGCCCAGATCACCATCAACGGAAAGACCCCTAAAGTCTACAACTTTGAATTCGCCAATTCGGGTCCCTATTTCACCGCCAATGTGTTCAGTCACGAGATGGCGCACTCTTTAGGCATACCCGATCTCTACCACTATTTCTACATGAACAATGTTATGCCCGTTGGAGCTTGGGATCAAATGGCAAATAGCAATCTGCAACAAATCTCTACTATTATCAAACACAAGTTTTTGGGAATTGTGGATGAGCCCATTGAAATCACGGAAGACGGGCACTATGTTGTCAACAGCAACACTTCTTCTGACCAGCAGAATTGTTATTTCATCCGTTCTTCTATTGATCCTGACCAATGGTTTACCATTGAGTACCGCAATTGCGACGATTTCATGGAAAACACGCCCCAAAGCGGTGTAATTATCGGCAGATGGTATGACAATGTTGACCTCGATAACATATACGACTCCGGCAATGGCTATTTTGACTTCTTTGAAAAACCGCACACCTACTGGATTTTCCGTCGCAACAGCAGCATTGACACGATTAATGGATTAATCAACTCAGCGGCATTCGGGAATGGCATCCATACTTCTTTCGGCCCTACCACCAACCCACATCCTTTCCTCACCGACGGCACTCCTGAAAACAGTTTTGAGATTACCAATATTCAATATAGCGGCAACCAAGCCTCTTTCGACGTGCATTTCCTGAATGTAGATGTGCCCGCATACGAAAGAAAGGAGGCCCACATCTACCCGAATCCTGCCAATGATGTTTTGAATATCACATTGGCTGAGGCCAAAAACGTGGAAATTTACGATATGGTGGGTAAATTAGTGCTCTCTGAGATTAATCCTGATTCCAGAATAGACATCACCTCCCTCCCGCTGGGCGTTTACGTCGTGAAAATCTTCACCGACAACAATTGTTATACCGAAAAATTCATCAAAAAATAATACAAATCAAACACAAGTCAAGCATTATGAAACGCAACTTTATCGCAACTCTGCTGCTGGCGGTCTGCTGTCTCCTGACCTTCAGCTCATTTGCGCAGAATTACCACAAGGAGACCTATCAGAACGACCCGATGAACGTGATTCACTACACGTTGGACAACGGGTTGCAAGTCTTCATGTCTGTGAACAAGGACGTGCCGCGCATCCAGACCTACATCGCCGTGCGCGTGGGTAGTAAAAACGACCCCTCCGAATCCACGGGCCTTTCTCACTACCTCGAACATCTGATGTTCAAGGGTACCAACCACTTCGGCACTTTGGATTGGGCCAAAGAGCAGGAGCAACTCAAGAAGATTGAGGCGCTCTACGAGGTGTACAACCACACCACCGCCCCCGCCCAACGCAAGGCCATCTACCATCAGATCGACTCCGTTTCCTACGAGGCTTCCAAGTATGCCATTCCGAACGAGTACGACAAAATGATGTCGATGATCGGCGCACAAGGCACTAACGCTTTCACTTCCAACGATATGACCGTCTATCAGGAGGACATCCCGAGCAACGAGGTCGAGCGTTGGCTGATGATTGAGAGCGACCGCTTCGCGAACCCCGTCTTCCGCTTGTTCCACACCGAGCTGGAGGCCGTTTATGAAGAAAAGAACATGAACATGGCCAACGACAGCCGTACCGCATACGAAAAGATGAACGAGGCGCTGTTCCCGAACCATCCTTACGGCACACAGACCACCATCGGCACCATCGAGCACCTGAAGAACCCCTCTCTGACCAACATCAACAAGCACTTCTACACCTACTATGTGCCCAACAACTATTGTATCTCAATGGCTGGCGACTTCGATCCCGATCAGGTGATCAAATTGATTGACAAATACTTCGGTAAGATCCAACCACGCTACATTCCCGATTTCACCTACGTACACGAGAAACCGATCCGCGAGGTGAAGGTGGTGGATGTCTATGGTCTTGAACCCGAAAACGTGCAGATCGGCTACCGCATCGAGTCCGGTACCGGTTCTCGCGACGTGCTTCTCGCTGAAATGGCCGATGCCGTGCTGATGAACGGTTCCTGCGGTATCATCGACGAGAACATCAACCAAAAACAGCTCGCAATGTCTGCATCTTCCAGCGTGAGCGACATGAACGACTACGCTTACTTCCGTCTTTATGGCAGACCTAAAGAAGGCCAAACCCTTGAGCAACTGAAAGACCTGTTGTTGCAACAGATCGAGATTCTGAAGTCCGGTAACTGGGACGAAGATCTGCTCACCGCCGCCATCAACAACCGCAAACTCCGCGACATGACCAGTCTCGAAAGCAACTCCAACCGTGCCATGGCGATGGCCTTTGCTTACCTCTCTCATCAAAGCTGGCAGGATGTCATCAACGAAACCGAGAACATGAGCTTGGTGACCAAGGAAGATGTCATCGACTTCGCAAAACGCACCTTCAAGAACAACAATTACGCAATCGTATATAAACGTCAGGGTGAACAACGCAATGTGCAGAAAGTGGAAAAACCTGAAATCACGCCCGTGGTGATGAACCGCGATGTGGAAAGTGCCTTCCTGAAAGAGGTCAAGAACATGAAAGTGAACCCCATCGAGCCTGTTTTCGTGGACTTCAACAAGGACATGCAGAAGGGCAAGGCCAACGGCAACGAAATTCTCTATGTGCAGAACACCGAAAACGGCCGCTTCCAATTGGTTTACCGTTACAATTACGGTTCCTTTTATGACAAAAACGCTGGCATCACCAATTCCTTCTTGGATCAGCTGGAGAGCGAAAACCGCACCCTCAGCCAAATCAACCGTCAGATGTACGACCTCGCTTGCGACTACAGCATTGGTTTCGGCACTGAATACGCTACGGTTAGAATTTCCGGTCTGAGCGAAAACATGGAAAAAGCCATGGCTATTGTGGAAGACATCCTCAACCATCCCAAGATTTCCGAAGAATCCGTCCAAAACTCTATCGCCGATGTGATCAAATCACGTAACGATGCCAAATCACGCCAGCAAGCTATCTTCCAGAACATGCTGCGCTATGCTTCCTACGGCAAGGACAATATCCGCAGATATTTCGTAACCAACGAAGAAGTACAAAAGCTCAAAGCACAGGATGTCATCAACCAAATCAAGACCATGACCTCGCAGCCGCAGCGCATCCTCTATTATGGCGACTTGAGCCTCAACGACTTGCAGAAGGTTATCACTGCGAAGCACAGCGTACATCCTGCCGCCAGACCTGCCAAAATGGGTCCTGACTACGATCGTTTGTCCACCAAGGAGAACAAGGTCTATTTCGCGCACTACGATGCCAAACAGTCCATGTGCCGTCAGCTCAGCACTTCCATTCCCGCCAACTGGGGACTCAGTCCACAAATCGAAATGTACAACGAGTATTTCGGTGGAAGCATGAATTCTATCGTCTTCCAAGAAATCCGCGAAAAACGCTCTTTGGCTTACTCTGCAGCAGCTTACTATGTGGAACCGAGCAAGAAAGGAAAGTACAACTACAACATGACCCATATCGGCACCCAAAACGACAAGCTGATGGATGCTTTGGAGGCCTTCACCGATCTGCTGGATGATATGCCGGTGTCAGAACTCAACTTCGACCTCGCCAAGACCTCTCTCATTTCCCAATACCGCACCAACCGCACCCGCAAGATGAGCATCATCAACTACTATCTTACTTGTGAAGAGATGGGTCTGAAAGCCCCGATGGACAGAGTCAACTACAACGCTCTCCAGAAGATGACCATCGCAGACGTCACCAACTTCAACAAATCCTACATCAAGGGTCAAAAGAGAGTGGTGGTCGTTCTCGGCAACAAGGATGAAGTTGATCTGAAAGGTTTGGAGAAATACGGCAAAGTGACGACATTGTCATTAGAAGAAATCTTCGGATATTAATCCGTTCGACTGATTTGTAGAGACGCGATGAATCGCGTCTCTACAAGTCGGAAGATCAAATAAAAACACAAAATCAACAAGCACAAAAAAACGGCACCCGAAAAGGTGCCGTTTTAGTTTTAACAATAATCCAATAGGGACTACTCAGCTGCGGGAGCTTCAACTTCTTCTGCAGCGGGAGCTTCGTTCACCACGTTTTCAGCGGCAGGAGCAGCGGCTTTCTTGCTGCTACGGCGCGTACGGGTGGTTTTCTTCTTAGATTTCTCAACAGTGTAGGTTTCGTTGAAATCTACAAACTCGATGATGCACATCTCGGCGTTGTCACCTTTACGGAAGCCGGTTTTGAGGATACGGGTGTAACCGCCCGGACGCTCAGCAATCTTCGGGGAAATCTCTCTGAACAATTCGGTGACCGCATACTTGTTCTGCAGCTCGGCGAAAACCATACGACGGGAGTGGGTCGTGTCGTTTTTGGAACGGGTCACGATGGGTTCCACGTAGGTTCTCAACGCTTTAGCCTTAGCCAAGGTGGTGCTGATTCTCTTATGCATAATCAGAGAGGTTGCCATATTGGACAACATGGCCTTTCTGTGGGCATCTGTTCTACCTAAATGGTTAATTTTTTTAGCGTGTCTCATTTCTATTCGTTATCTATATTATACTTTTCTACATTCATACCAAATTCCAAACCTTTGTTGTGCACCAGCTCTTCCAATTCGGCGAGTGATTTCTTGCCAAAGTTGCGGAATTTGAGCAAATCGGCTTTGTGGAAAGCCACCAAATCACCCAAAGTCTCCAGCTCAGCGGATTTCAGGCAGTTGAGAGCTCTCACGGACAAATCCATGTCAATCAGCTTGGATTGGAGGATTTGACGGATGTTCTTCTCGCTGTCCTGCATCACCTCAGGGCTGTCGGGCGCCTCTTGAGCCTCCAAAGAGATGTTCTCGTCGGAGAGGAGTGCAAAATGCTGAATCAGGATTTTCGCAGCTTCCTGGATGGCGTCCTTCGGATGGATGGAACCGTCGGTTTCCACTTCGATGATCAGTTTTTCGAAGTCGGTCTTCTGTTCGACACGATAGGGCTCGATCGTATATTTGACGTTA
>Ga0265298_10006682_pt1 | contig 14178 bp, 12 predicted proteins | sample AusTroGonzalo_MG_3_FD_193486 | JGI IMG/M metagenome (GOLD analysis project Ga0265298, IMG submission 193486) | Bovine rumen microbial communities from tropical cattle in Woodstock, Queensland, Australia - Gonzalo_01 | ecosystem: Host-associated > Mammals > Digestive system > Stomach > Rumen ...
GGCCAGGCCCGGAAGCGCGCTGTGCAGCAGTTTCTCTTCCCTGCCGTGCCGGAGAAAGAACAGGGCCGTCACAACCGCGCCGGCAAGCGATTTCCACAGCATGCGGATGACCGGCCTGTCCGCCTGCAGCCAGAAAGCGCACTCCGCCTCCATGACCGCCACGATAAACAATGCCAGCAGGACCCACAGCAGGGCGCTTTGTTTCCCTTTCCGGGGCGTAAAGAAATAAGCTCCGCGAAGCAAAAGGAACAGGACCAGCCCGAGCGCCAGAATCACCAAAGTCACCAGGATCCGCCAGGAAACAATCGGCCTGGAGATTCCGAGAAAAGCGACCAGGTCATCCGCGTTCCAGTTTTCTTTCCGGAAGCCTTCCGGCACCGCGCCGTCTATTTCTTCGGGAAGCCAGGCCGCGCCCGAGTCCCCCGCTTTGACCCGGATCTCTCCGGAAGCCATGCCGGGATACAGGACGGAAAAACTGTAACCGCAGCCGACCTGCCTGACTTCCACCGTTCCGTCCGACACCGCTTTCCAGGAAAGGGAGATCCTTGCGTCATGCGGGATGGCCGCAACAGACGTATTTCCGATCCGTTCCATGTAAAAAGCCTGAAACGCGGGATTGATTTCCGGCTCATCCGATCCTGCCATGCGGGATACAATGGAGCCGTCCTTTTTCAGGACCACCGACGCGCCATACAGGTCATTTTCCGTCAGCTCCAGCTCCACCGGTCCCCGGACCATGACATAGGTAAACCCGTTATTCCCATCAAAAAGACCCTGCTGGATAATCTCCGTGCTGGCCAGGTAGGCATCCTCCCTGTGTTCCGTAGCCAGCAGGAACAGCGTGCTCCCGCTGTTCCGGTTCGCCGCGGCCAGTTCCGTCCGCGTAATCGCGTTGCCGAAAACACGAACGATATAATTCAGCAGGTCGTCCATTTCCTGCCTCGTTGCGCTGTCGCTGCCCTGCATGCCCTGCAGAAGGCCGCGCATGGTGGTCAGCAGGCTTGACGCACGCATGTTCTGCATCATCTGCAGAACAGCGCCCTGAACATGATTGACATAAGTATCCCGGTCCCGGACTACATCCAGCGCCAGGGAAACCAGCAGGCGCATCCGCAGGTTCAGCGCCGGGCTGTAATTGATGTCAATCCCGAAATTCTCCTTAATCTTTTCCTGCCGGGCCTGGGTAAAGTATTCCCCGATGCAGGAGAATTCGGGCACAGGCAGGTAAAGGTCAGTCCCGTAGCGGCCGTATCCCCAGTCCGCCGGCATGACCTGGGGCACAATATCCGTCGGGCAGAGGATGTTGAAGATATTCTCGTCCCCCGTCTTCGGCGGATTCAGCACCGCGGCGGGCGTCGCAAACGTATAGGCGTAAACATCCTCTTTCGGGAAAGCGCCTGTACGCGTCAGCAGCCCGGCCGTCAGGTTGGATACCGCCGCCGCCCGGCTGAAACCGGAGATCCAGATCTTGATCCGGCCTTTGATTCCCCTGGTTGTGATATATCCTGCAATCCGGTCAACAACTTCCTGCGTCGCACTGCTGAAACCTTCATGGATATCGCCGGTTCCGGCGGTAATATTGGACTGCCACTCGTTTTTGTATCCGCCTCCGCACACACCCACCGCGATCAGCGTAAAGGGTTCCTCTCCCTCATGTTCCATCCGGCGTGACCCGATGGCTGTGGAAATGGTCCAGATACTGGTTTCCTTTGAATAGTCGTCCTTCCGGATATCCGTGAATCCCGCGCCTTCCAGATAAGCTTCCACGTTCTGGGCCGGATCAAAGGACGCCGGATCCTCGTCCCTGAGTTTATCCCGCGCGGCGCAGACCGCCATCAGCAGGGACATATTGGCCAGGCTGCCGTTATACACCGTAGCCGGCCGCCAGAAAGGATATTCCACAAAGTCCGTATCCGTCACGTATTTTTCCGACACCGACCGGACGTTAAAGCTGGCCCGGACTTTGCGGTACGGATAGCCGTTCACGGAAACAGGCTCATTATTCTCATCCGTTTCCACCACGGCGTCCATGCCGAAGCGCATCAGCATCTCCAGCCTGCGTTCCTCCTCCGGCGTTGTTTCCCCGTCGGCAACGCCGTCTCCCTCCGCGATAGCTGCCGGTAGCAATACGGACACCAACAGGACAGCAAGCAGGAAAGCCGTAAAGCGTCTGATCATGAGCTGTTCTCCCTTCTCTCTGAATGTTTTCCGGCTGTCAGAGCGGAAACTCCGCGTATCGGTCATAGATCCGGTTCCTGCTGCGTCTTTCTTCCAACGGCAGCTGCTCAATTTCCGCGATCTCATGGAAGCCGAAGGTGTCCTCAAAGCGCGACGCAGGATCCACTTCCACAAAGGTACACCACGGCAGCCAGTGATAACGGCTGCGATACTCCTGTTCGCTGAAATGGGCGCCTTCGTTCACCAGTCCGGGGTACCGGTATCCGCAGCTGCCGTCGATATCGTTCGCCTGCTTGCAGTTCCGGTTCAGGAACTCCGCGAACTCGCAGTAATGCCTGTCCCCCGTCAGCAGGTACAGCCGGTAATAGGTATAGCTGCACGCCGCCATGTAAATATCACCGCCGGCCGTGCCGACAGACACATTGCTCTGTCCGCTGATATGCGTCCGGTTGAAGGGATGGGCAGGATAAGGGTTATGCACAGGGAAATCCCAGACGAACGTGAATGTCTCCGTATAGTCCGCAGCGCCGCATGCCGCCTCCAGCCATTTCATGTCGCCGGTTACGTCATACAGCGCGATATACGCGAACATGGCGTAGATCCCGGATTCCTTATCCATAATATCCGATGTGTCACAAGGGCCGCCCCGGTATTCAAAGCCCAGGTACTGGTGACTCCATGACCATTCCCCGGCCCGCAGCGCCGTCTTCAGATATTTCTCTTTTTTCGTCACAAGGTACAGCTGCACCAGGAAACGGACCACGCACTGGGTGCTGGCTTTCGAATCCATGCAGCAGGATCCGTCGTCATGGTATGACCGGTAAAAGCTGCCGTCCGCGTTCTGTCTGTTCACCAGCCAGTCCGCCGTGCGCACACAGTAATTCAGCCAGCTTCCGTGTTCATTTCCCCGCTTCTTTTCGAATACATACGCGTCCAGGATCGCTTCCATTCCATCGCCGATCTGGCGTACCCACAGCGGCTGGGGTTCATCCGTGTGTACGGACAGGTGAACCCACAACCGCGGAAATCCGGCGCCGGTCATCGTATGTTCCGCCCAGAAGTTCAGGATCCCCAGGCCTTTTTCCACCGCCTCGCCGTCTTCCCGGAGCCTGCCCCACCTCAGCAACTGGTACCCGATCCCCGCCTGCTGGCCCACAAACCCGATCTCAGCCGAAAAAGAATTCGGGTCAAAATCCGGCAGCTGCGCCACAAAAGGCGTTCCCCACGCCTCGCCGAACTGCCGCGTCACCGCTTTCAGGAAACGCATCATGTCGTCAAACAGACGCGCGTTGTCCACGTCAAACAGGCGGTCCTCCAGCCGGGCGTATACTTCCCGCCATGTGCCGCGGAGCATTGCGCCGAAGCTGCCGTATCTGCCAAAGTTCACCGCAACCGCGCAGCGCTGCGCAAAGCCTTCCCGCATGGGATGGACCCACGTAATATTGCTCAGCGGCTGCCGCGTGCTGACCGGTCCCCAGTTTTTGTAGGGCTGCTGCCCGTTGACAGCGGGATAGATATAGTCAATGGACACCCCGTCGCACTGTGTGTCCGGCAGCGGCGTGGCCATCATATGCCCGTAATAGGTATAGGTCAGGGCCTCAGGCCGGGCCTTGCTGACCCCGAAGGAACCAACCGTGATCAGCGGATCCACATAGGCATAGTTTTCCGTCGCGGTACGGTCCAGCGACGGCAGCGCCGCGTCCGCCGCCCAGCGCGACATCGCAACCGTCTCCCCGCTTTCCTTATGCCGCATGGCAAACATCGGCAGGCCGGAGTAGGTTTCCTTCCGCCAGAAGTACTGCAGGTCCATGTTTTTTCCCAGGGCAAAATCCGCTGCATATTCATTGTCCCGATACCACTGCCCGGGACTGAAATAATCATAATCCCGCAGTTCGTCCGACGCGGCCTGGTAAAAGGAGATTTTGGTTTGGAAACCCAGATCGTCGGCGCCCGCTTTCCGCACTTCCGCTTCCCGGGAGATCTTCAGTCCTCCGCCGCAGGCTGTCCATCTGTCGCGCACTGAAATCTCCGACCCGTTTTTCGTGATGAACGTTCCTTCCCCGGTCACCACGCCGTCCTGCTCCTCCACCCGGTCATAGGGAATATCCCGGAACTCGTTGATCGCCGCGTAGGTTTTGACGGACACATAGACCGGGCGCCGGTTAAAATACAGCGTCTTTCCTTCCCTGCTGACCAGGACTCCCCCGTTCTCAAAGGATACCGTATACGCACCGATGCTGATCCGCATTCCCATCCACTCCTCACAGAAACGCTCCGCCCGCCTGCGGTTTCTTTCCCTGTTCCTATTTTACAGCCTGCAGCCCGCTCTAAGTCAACTGTTTTTTGCCCTCTTGACGAACCGGGGCGGGAATGCATTATGATAGAGGCAGGAGGTACAGCCATGAGCCGGATGAATATCAGAACAAAAGTAAAGCGTTTCCCTGTCTCACACGATCTTTACGGCCTGTTTTTCGAGGACATCAGCCGCGCCGGCGACGGCGGGCTGTATCCCGAAATGCTGCGCAACCGTTCCTTTGAGGATTCCCTCCTGCCGGAGGGCTGCGTCACGAAGGACGGCGGGCGCACCTTTGAATCCCCCACCGGCTGGATTGATGAATTCAACGGCGGCGAAGGGATGAGCCAATGGGTCAGAAACAACCGGACCCCGCCCACACCGGTTCCCGCCTGGTACAGCGACCGGGCGGAAATGTCCCTGGATTCGGAAACGGTGCTGAATGCCGCACGCAGAGTCTCCCTCCGGGTCGCTTTCCGCGCCGGCGGCAGCATCCGGAACACCGGTTTTCAGGGCATTCCCCAGCAGCGGGGAAATCAGTATCATTTCTACATGTTTGCCAAAACGGAGCGGGATGTTCAGCTGGTTTTGTCCCTGGAGGAAAAAGGACAGATATACGCATCCCGGGAAATCACGCTCCGTGCGGGAGACTGGGCCCGTTATGACGCGGACTTCACTGCCGCGGCAGATACCGCCGGCGCGGAATTCCGCATCACCTGCGCCGCAGAAGCCACCGTCCGCTTCGGTTTCACTTCCCTTATGCCTGCGGAAACCTTTATGGGCCACGGCCTGCGCAAAGACCTGGCGGAAAAGCTCCGGGATATCAATCCGTCCTTCCTGCGGTTTCCCGGCGGCTGCATCGTGGAAGGCTTTTCCATGGAGACCGTCTGGTATTTCCGCAACACGGTGGGCCCCGTGTGGGAACGTCCCTCCCACTGGCTGCTCTGGCATTACCGCACCACCAACGGCCTCGGTTTCCATGAGTATCTCCAGCTCTGCGAGGATCTGAACGTCGCGCCGCTGTATGTCTGCAACTGCGGCATGACCTGCCAGGGGCGGAATCCGCATTATTTCAGTGAGGATGAACAGGCAGACATGCTGGATGACATCCTCGGCGCCCTGGAATATGCCCTGGGGCCCTCCGATTCCCGCTGGGGCGCCCTCCGTGCCCGGATGGGGCATCCGGCGCCCTTCCGCCTGGATTATCTGGAGATCGGCAATGAAAACTTCGGTCCCGAATATGAGCGGCGTTTTGATATGATCAAAAAAGCGGTCCTGGAGCGATACCCCGGCCTGACCATTATTGCCAACGACCGCGGACGCGCACGCCGCCTGGAGGCGGACATTGCCGACGACCATTTTTACAACATGCCCGAGTTCTTTGCTGAAGGGATTACATACTATGACCGTTACAGCCGGCAGGACATGGACGTGTTCGTCGGGGAGTTCTCCGTCAACCAGACCTATGAAGGCCAGCTCCGCGCCGCGGTGGCAGAGGCCATGTTCATGGTGGGTTTTGAACGCAACCAGGACAAGGTCCGCCTCGCCTCCTACGCGCCGCTCTTCCAGCATCTCCGCTACGGCTCCTGGTTCCCGAACCTGATTATCTACGACAACCGCCGAAGCTTTGCCATCCCGACCTATTACTGCTGGCGCCTGTTCGGCGGAAACCGCGGCAAAAATGTGGTTTTCTCCGAAGAGGAAATACCGCGCGTCCATTACGATATTCACGGCCTGCCGGCGCTGTCCGGGGACGACGGCGTCCGTTACCGGAATCCCGTCTGGAACGGGGTTCCCGTCTCCGTCTCCCGGTATATCCTCGCCGGCCCGCAGGCCGGGGAGGACGGAATCATCACCATACGGCGGAAAACAGACCCCGGAATGCCGGAGTTTCCCTTCAAGGTTTATCCGCTGCTCACCCTCGGGGATGACCTGGGCGGCCGCGAAGGCACCTTTGAGGTCGACGCCTTCTGCGAAGAGGGCAGGGACATCGCCCTGGGCATCCTGGTTTCCCCGAAGCCACTGTCCTATTATGACCGCACGAATCCCAACCCCTGCGATCCCTGGAGCATGCGCTTCCTTGAGGTATCCCGCTGGATCCTGTCCGGCGGGCAGTCCCGGATCGCCCGTGACAGTTTCCCGCCAAAGCCGTACTCTGTCCCGAAACCCGCCGGGCTGAGGATGAATGACTGGAACCGCCTGAAATATACCGTTTCCGGACATACGGTCACGCTGGAAGTAAACGGGGAAACAATCGATACCGTGGAGCTGCCGTCCTATCCGTCTATGGGCACCGTTGCCACGGATACCGAAGACAGCGTGATCGTCAAAATCGTCAACTTCGGCGATGCCGCCGAACCGGTCACAATCACCCTGGACTGTGATGTGGAGCCGGATTATACCGCCGCCCTGCTGACCGGAAACGCTGAGGACGAGAACAGCATCGAATGCCCGGAAAACGTCCGGGACATTCTCCTGCAGGCTTCAGGAGCTTCCCGTTCCTTCACCTATACCGCGCCGGCGCTGTCCGTAAACATCCTGACCCTGCGCAAGAGGACTCTGTAAGGAAAAGAGAGAAACAGATGCTGACCATCACAAAAGACCAGGCCAGGCAGTTCATTCTGCTCAGGCAGGGGTTGCTCGGAGAACACCGCTTTATCGGAAAAAGCGGGGCCTGGCAGTATGTCCGGCAGGCCGGCTGCATTCAGTTCGATCCCGTGGATGTCTGCGGCCGCAACGCCGAACTGACGCTCCAGTCCCGGGTCAAAGGCTTCCGGAAGGAAATGCTGGACGACCTGCTCTACCGGGACAGGCTGCTGGTGGATTATTCAGATAAAGAACTCTCTGTCTGGCCCAGTGAGGACTGGCCTTATTTTGCCCGCTACCGGGAAGCAAGCAGGGCCCACGGCAAAGGTTTCCCCGGCATTCCGGAACTCGAGGAAAAAGCAGTCAGCTGGATCCGTGAGCACGGTGCTGTCAGCAGCGATACGCTGCCGATTGAGGGAACGATCTTCTGGCATTCTTCCATGCACTGGAGCGGCCACTGGGAAAAGGATTCCCTTGCCGCCCGTTCCGTCCTTGAACAGCTGTATACGGACGGCGTCCTGCTGATCCATCATAAATCCGGTTCACGCAAATATTACGACCTGGCGGAAAAATACTTCCCCGCCGATCTGCTCGCCGCCCCGGACCCCTGTCCGGATGAAGATTCATGGCTTTGCTGGCGCCTGAAGCGCAGGATCGGCGCCGTCGGCCTGCTCTGGAACCGCCGCTCGGACGCGTGGCTGGGAATCAGTATGACCGCGGAGCAGCGGGAGGCCGGCTTTGCCCGCCTGGAACGGGACGGGACCATTCTCCCCCTGCAGGCAGAAGGAATCCGCTTCCCGCTGTTTATGCTCAGGGAGGATCTCCCCCTGCTGGAGTCCGTCCTCTCCGGGCAGCTTCAGCCCAGGCCCCGGCTGGAGTTTCTCGCTCCGCTTGATCCGATGCTCTGGGACCGGAAGCTCATCGAGGCGCTTTGGGACTATCGGTATTCCTGGGAGATCTATACGCCCGCCGCCAAACGCAAATACGGTTACTATGTCCTGCCCATCCTCCGGGGAGACCGGCTCATCGGCCGCATCGAGCCGAAAGCCGACCGGAAAACAAAGATCCTCACGGTGCAAAATGTGTGGCTGGAACCCGGCGTCCGCAGCACCAAAAAGCTCACAGCCCAGATCGACCGCGCCGTGCGTCGCCTGGCCCGGTTCAACGGCTGCGCCTGTCCCTGATTCCGTCCGAAAAAAAGGATTGACATCCATTTTCTCCTGTTGTATAGTCTGTGCATCATTTCAGGAAGGAGCTTTTCCCATGGATCGGTTCGGATTTGTGACCATGATGCCGATTGCGAACATGATGCATGTCCGCACCGTTTTGATGCGGCGTCCTGTCCGGATCAGGGAAGAGCAGCGATAGGGTATCCCCATATCGTATATCAGCCGCTTATCCCTGTTCGGATAAGCGTTTTTTATATCCAAAAAGGAGGGGTAACGCATGACTGTCAGAAGGCTGACCGAACAGGACGCGCAGGCCGTTTCGGAGCTTATCACCACGACCATCCGCATCTCCAATACCAGGGACTATTCGCCGGAGCTCATGGAGGAACTGGTGAAAACCCAGACGCCGGAGCATGTGCTCGAGCGCGCTTCCTGGACGCATTTCTATGTGGCGGAGGAAGCCGGAAAAATCATCGGCTGCGGCGCCATCGGACCTTACTGGGGCAGGGAGGATGAAAGCAGCCTGTTCAGTATCTTTGTCCTCCCGGATTACCAGGGCAAAGGGATCGGCCGGGCCATTGTCAACGTGCTGGAGCAGGATGAATTTGCGCTGCGGGCGAAACGGATCGAGATTCCGGCCTCCATCACGGGACTTCCGTTTTACCGGAAACTGGGCTATGATTTCAAAAACGGCAAGGAAGAAATCGATGAAGAGCAGCTCTTCAGGCTGGAGAAATTCAGGACCTGAGAACAGACAGGAGGACATACGCTGTGAGCAGCCTGACAATCAAGCACAATGAACTGACCGCTGAGGAGTTTATTGAATTATGGGAAACAGTCTGGGGGAAGGGGCCTTCCCCGGAGCAGACGCGGCTGGCTATGGAGCATACCCTGTTCAGGGTTTCTGTTTTTGACGGGGAAACCATTGCCGCCATGGCCCGGGTAATCGGCGATATGGGCCTGGATTATTATATCAAGGACGTGATTGTCCGGCCGGAATACCAGGGCCGGGGTATCGGGCGCCTGCTGATCGGCGAGATTCTCCGCTTCATCAACGACAACGGCATTCCCGGAACAGACATTTTTGTGGAACTGTGCGCCATGCCGGACAAGATCCCGTTCTATGAAAAATTCGGCTTCTCCGCCAATGAAGCACAGCGGCTGAGAATATATCACAGGGTAACGAAAAACGAACCGTAATACAGGAGGCAAATCGAATGGAATACCGGATCATTGACGGAGCAGACCGGATCGACCTGAATGAAGTCATCCGGCTGCTGAAAACCACCTATTGGGCGAACAATCGTTCTCCGGAGCAGATCGAAAAGTCCATGCGGAACTCATCCTGCTTCGGCATCCTGGATGATCAGGACAGGCTGGCCGGCTTTGCCCGGGTCATCAGCGATTACGCGACCACCTGGTACCTGTGCGATGTGGTCATTGATCCGGGTCACCGGCATATGGGATTGGGGAAAGCGCTGGTATCGCATATTGTTTCGCTGCCGGAATTCAAACATCTGCGCGGCTTCCTGCTGACCCGGGACGCCCATGGGCTGTATGAGAAATACGGCTTTGAAACCGTCAACGGCAGGGCGATGATGAAAGCACCCGACTGAAAAAAGAATGGAGGCTGAGTCTATGAAACTGGTTTTTCTGATCGGCAGCGGCGCGGTCGGCAAAATGACCGTCGGCCAGGAACTGATGAAACTGACAGGACTGAAACTGTTCCATAACCATATGACGATCGAGCCGGTCATCGCTCTCTTCGGCAATTATCACGGCAAGGTCGTCAACGAGATCCGGGAAATCATTTTCCGGGAATTCGCAGCGTCGGACCAGCCCGGCATGATTTTTACCTACATGTGGGCTTTTGACCAGCAGTCCGACTGGGATTATATAGCGCATGTCAAAGAGATTTTTGCCCCTTACGGGACCGAATTCTATTATGTGGAGCTTGTCGCCCCGCAGGAAATCCGGCTGGCCCGCAATGCGACGCAGAACCGGATCGCAAACAAGCCCTCCAAGGCGGACGTGGAAGCTTCCAATGAGCGCCTGAAGCAGGAGGACGCCCATTACCGCCTGGTCAGTTATGAAGGCGAAATTCCTTTTGACAATTATCTGCGGATCGATAACAGCTGCCTGGCGCCGGAAGAAGCCGCCAGGCAGATCCGGGACGCATTCGGACTTTAATTCCATAAACATACCGGCCCGGACCGTTGGTCCGGGTCAGTCCGGTTTCCGGATCCTGACCATATACCGGCCCTTTTTTGTTTCGTATTCGATGCCGTCATAAACAGCCTTCCCGGTTCCGCGGACGGAAAGGATATCCCCCGCCTTCAGGATCCGGCTTCTGTCCTCCGTCATCCGGCCGTTCACGAACACCTTCCCGGCCGCAAAAAGCCTGTCCGCCTGCCCGCGCGAAATACCCGCAAATGCTGCGGTTACCGCATCCAGCCGCTCCGAAGCGATGTTCAGCCGGACAGGCGTGTATCGCGGCTGCAGTTCCGGCACGTCCGCTGCTGCCATTTCCGCAATGACCGCCGTTCTTCGCACCTGATCCAGCGAAGGCAGGAGTATTTTCACCGCGGGAGCCAGGCAGAAAACCCACGCGCGCTTTTCCCGCACCAGGATGTCGCCGATCAGGCTTCGCTCGATCCCCAACCCCAGAATCGCCCCGAGATAGTCCCGGTGGCTCAGCATCTCCGCGTACTTTTCCGATTTCGGCCGCACCAGGACCACGCTGACAGGCAGTTCCGGCGGACCCATTTCGTCTTCATCCCCGGCGGCAAGGATCCTGCGCTCCGCGTTTTCGTATCCTCCGTCCAGCCGGAAAGAAAGCCAGGCCGCCTCCCTGCTGCCCAGGAAATCATCCTGTTCCGCGAGGGAGAGGAATCCGGAATACTGCCAGCTGCAGGTTTTTTCACTCTTCCGGCAAAGATCCAGAAGATGCCGGATCACGACTTCATTCTCTGATGCCATTTCACGTCATTTCCTTCTGACCTTCAGGGTCCTCAGGTATTCTTTCTGCTCCGGCGTAATCCGGTAACTTTCGACAGCTTTCTGAATCGCCTTGTTGTGCGTCCAGTCATCCAGCCGCTTCTGCTCTATAAACGGCAGCACCGCGTCATACTGTTTTGCCAGTGCCGTCGCAAAATACCAGGCGGTCATCATATTAACATAATACTCTTCCGACCGGATCTTTGCCGCCATCTCCGGATAAGCGGCATCAAAGTCTTCATCCAGGAAATGCTCCATCAGCATCCCTGTCCCGAAGCGGATCGTATAGGTTTCCTTCGAACTGATCCATTTCCGGATATGCTGCAGCAATTCCTTCCGGTGCTTCCGGAACACCTTCGGGGACATCTGGTCACAGGTCGCCCAGTTGTCAACATACGGCAGGAAGGTTTCCAGCGCCTCCATGCATGACGGATAGTCCTTCATTCCGGAAATGATGAAGGCATGCAGCTGGTTCTCCTCAAAATACCGGTGCGGCAGGTCATTCAGGAAATCCCGGATGCCTTCCGCCCGGGCCAGTTCTTTTGCCATCCGCCGCAGCTCCGGTGTGCGCACGCCGATGATTGTTTCCGGTTTCACCGTTGGTATAATCCTGACCTGCATATCCCGGTACTTCACGTCCTGAAGCCGGAATAAGGCTTCCCTGATTTCCCCGGTATTCATCCCAGCACCTCCCCCACAGCAAGCAGGTTATCCTTCCCCATGCCGCATACATAGGGATTGGAGTCATACTGATAGCAGAAATCCAGAAAATCCTTCTTCTGTCCCGGATCCGCCATGATGCGGATCAGGATTTCCCGGGGAATTGTCCTTCCATAGGCTCCCGGGCCGGAAAGCCGGATATTCCGAACGCCGTATCGTTCCAGAATCGCCTTGAGTTCATCCGGCATAAACGTGTAAGTGATACACCAGGGCGCGCCGCCCTGTTCATACTGAATGATTTCTTCCTCACCGCCCATCAGTCCGTCGGACAGCAGTTTTTCAGCTTTTTCCCTGCTGAATGAAAAACCGGCGATCATCTGCTCCCGGTTCGCAACACACCAGCGCACAAAGGGATCATCCGCATGCTCATCCAGGAAAAACTGATGTTTCTGGATCGGATTGGCCAGATAAGGCAGTGTGCCAAGCCGGCTGGAAACACTCAGCATAATCCGTTTTCCGGCAATGCGCACGAGTTCGCCGATCACTTTTTCCTGGTTTGGATAGGTATAGGATACCGGTGCGTCAAAAGACATCACCAGGTCAAATTCCCTGTCACGGTAGGCGCTCAGGTCTTCCAGAGCGCCCTGGACAAAAACAATCCGGTCCGACACGCCTTCCCGGTCCGCCAGTTCCCTTGCCTTGTCGATCATCGGCCGGGAAATGTCAAAGTGGGTTACCCGGCAGCCCCGTTTTGCCAGCAGGATGGAAAAACGGCCGGAGCCTGCGCCGCCGTCAAAGACTGTATGAATCCCGTCCAGTCGTTCCAGCAGTTTCCTTTGGATATGATCCTTCTGAATGATATCATCCATATAGGTAATTTCCCGGCGGCTTTCCAGTTCTCCCTTGTCCGGCAGATTCCATTGCCGTTCCGAGATCTTCCGGCTGTAATCCATGTAAACAATCCTCCTGCGCTTCGCTTTGCCTTTCTTTTGCCGCTTTATATCCTGATCTCCATATATCCGCATGTGAACGGAAAGAAATCAAATTTCTTCGTCCCGGTATGCTTTGCGCCATTGCGCTCATACCACTCCCGCAGCACCCGGTTTTCTTCGACAATGCTCAGTTTCATCACGCTGAAGCCCAGATCCCGGGCAGTTTCTTCAGCATGTTTCAGCAATTCGCCGCCGATGCCTCTGTGCCGGTACTCCGGAAGTACGGATAAGCTCCCGAGTTCGCATTCTTCCTTTTCTCCGGGCAGCAGGGAATAATATCCGCAGATCTCGCCGTCTTCCTCAGCCAGGTACATCATCCGGTGCTGTTCCTCCAGCTGCCGGACCAGCCTTTCCTCCGTCGTGGCAAATGCCGTAAATCCCGGCGCGTTTTCCGGCGTAAAACCAAACTCGTCCGCAACCGTCCGGAAACTTTTCCGGATGACGGCAGCACATACCGGCAGATCCGCGCGTTCCGCTTTTCTGATCACAGGCCTCCTCCTTCCATCCATGTTGTATATATGATGCCTTTTTTTATTTTACATCTTTCAATGGGTTTTACAAAAGTGCCAAATATGCTATAATCTGATAAAAATTGGTAAATTCCCGGTACACAACCCCATAGATTCCAGCAGTAAGGAGCCTCCGCACAGGAAATGAAAACACGATCCGACACCCGAAAAATCTACTACTACAAGCATTTCAGACGTCTCATCTGTGTATTCCTGTGCCTTTTCCTGGCCGCGGCACTCCTTCCCGCAGCGCCATCGGCAAAAGCAGAGGAAAAGGTCATCCGCGTCGGCTGGTATGACTCTGCTTTCTGTACCAAGGACGCCCTGGGGCGCCGCTCCGGCTATGCATATGAATACCAGATGAAGATTGCCGCCTATAACGGCTGGCACTATGAGTACGTCGAGGGCAGCTGGCCCGAACTGCTGCAGATGCTCATCGACGGCGATATAGACCTGATGAGCGACGTTTCCTATACGCCCGAACGCGCGGAGCTCATGCTTTTCCCCTCCCTGCCCATGGGCGCTGAAGAGTATTACCTTTTCGTTTCCCCGAATAACACCTCCATTACCGCCACAGACTTTACCACCCTGAACGGCAAAAAGGTCGGCGTCAACAAGGGCAGCGTGCAGCTTGGCTTCTACCGGGACTGGGCAGCAGCCCATCATGTCAGCAGCGAAATTGTGGAGGTCACCTGCAGCGAAGATGAATCCCTGAAATTGCTCGAGAAGGGCGAGCTTGACGCCTATATCACCGTCGACAGTTTCACCGCAGGCATCATTGCTGAACCGGAGCG
>Ga0265298_10006683_pt1 | contig 14177 bp, 11 predicted proteins | sample AusTroGonzalo_MG_3_FD_193486 | JGI IMG/M metagenome (GOLD analysis project Ga0265298, IMG submission 193486) | Bovine rumen microbial communities from tropical cattle in Woodstock, Queensland, Australia - Gonzalo_01 | ecosystem: Host-associated > Mammals > Digestive system > Stomach > Rumen ...
CCATCTACAATGCTGCCTGCGAGCCCTACCTACAGCAGCTATGCCATCTGCTCAACAATATGGGCGCCAACATCAGCGGCATCGCCTCCAACCTGTTGACAATCGTCGGCGTGGAGAGCCTTCACGGTGCTGAGCACAAGATCCTGCCCGATATGATTGAGGTAGGATCGTTCATCGGCATGGCAGTCATGTGCGGTGAAGGCATCCGCATCAAGGATGCCAGCATCAAGGACCTGGGCATCATCCCCGACGCCTTCCGCCGTCTCGGCGTGAAGATCAAGGTGGAGGGCGACGACCTGTGGATTCCCAAGCAGCGCCACTACGAGATACAGTCGTTCATCGACGGCACCATCATGACACTGGCCGATGCCCCGTGGCCTGGCCTGACGCCCGACCTTCTGAGCGTGCTCATCGTCGTAGCGACACAAGCCCGCGGCTCAGTGCTTTTCCATCAGAAGATGTTTGAGAGCCGTCTGTTCTTCGTCGACCGTCTCATCGACATGGGCGCACAGATCATCCTCTGCGACCCCCATCGTGCCGTCGTCGTGGGCCACGACCGTAAACTGACGCTGCGTGCCAGCCGTATGTCAAGTCCTGACATCCGGGCAGGTATCGCCCTGCTGATAGCAGCCATGAGCGCCAATGGCACCAGTCGCATCGACAACATCGAGCAGATAGACCGTGGCTATGAGAACATCGAGGCCCGTCTGAATGCTTTAGGCGCAAACATCGTTAGAAGTGAACCAACGGTCGACGGCCAAAGGGAAAGTCAAAAGTGATTAGGCAGGAAGAGGTATACAAGATAGGCAAGCTGGGCAAGACTCACGGCATCAAGGGCGAGATATCGTTCTTGTTTGATGACGATGTGTTCGACCGTGTCGACGCCGACTATCTGGTGCTCGACATCGACGGCATCCTCGTCCCATTCTTCATGGAGGAATACCGTTTCAAGAGCGATGCCAACGCCATCGTCAAATTTGAGGACTTCGACACCCTTGAGCAGGTCCGTGAGCTGACAGGCTGTGATGTCTACTTCCCCCGCGCCCTTACCGATGATGAGGAGGAAGGCATGAGCTGGGCAGAGATTATAGGCTTCGGCATCATTGATGCGAACACTGGTCAGACGGTTGGTAAGATTGCCTCCGTCGACAACTCCACCCTTAACATCCTGTTTGAGTTGGAGGACAGCCGTCTCATCCCCGCCTCTGAGGAGCTCATCACCGACATCGACAAGGAAAACAGAACCATCACCATCGACATCCCTGAGGGGCTGCTGGAATTGTAAAATAGTGAAATTGTCAAATAGTCAAATGAAGAAGCAAATCGCCATTCTCGGCTCCACGGGGTCGATAGGTACACAGGCACTCGAAGTCATCGAGGAACATAGCGACCTTTACGAGGTCTATTGCCTGACAGCTAATAATAAGGTGGAACTACTGGCAGAACAGGCACATAAGTTCAATCCCGCCGCCATCGTCATCGCCAATGAACAGCGCTACGATGAGTTGAAACGGCTGATGAACGACATGCCCGACGTGAAGGTCTATGCTGGCGCCCGTGCCCTCGACGAGATTGTAGAGGCCGAACCCATTCACATGGTGCTCACGGCGATGGTTGGTTTTGCAGGCCTCTCGCCTACCATCCACGCCATCAAGGCAGGCAAGGCCATCGCTCTGGCCAACAAGGAGACGCTGGTCGTAGCCGGAGAGCTCATCCTCGCCCTTGCCCAACAGTACCACACACCCATCCTGCCCGTCGACAGTGAGCACTCTGCCATCTTCCAGAGCCTCGTCGGCGAGGACCAGAACCCGATAGAAAAGATTCTGCTGACAGCCTCAGGCGGTCCCTTCCGTCTGAAGTCAATGGAAGAGATAGCCCACGTGACGAAGGCCGATGCCCTGAAGCATCCGACCTGGGACATGGGTGCCAAGATCACCATCGACTCGGCATCGATGATGAACAAGGGCTTCGAGGTCATCGAGGCCAAGTGGCTCTTCGGTGTCGATGCCAGTCAGATTCAGGTGCTCGTCCACCCGCAGTCTATCGTCCACAGTGCCGTACAGTTCCACGACGGCTCCGTGAAGGCCCAGCTCGGTGTGCCCGACATGCGTCTGCCCATCCAGTATGCCTTCTCGTTCCCTCAGCGCCTGCCCCTCAGCGGCGAGCGTCTCGACCTCTTCAAGGCTCAGCACTTAGAGTTCTTCGAGCCCGACCTGGAGAAGTTCCGCTGTCTGGCCCTCGCCTTCGAAGCCATCGACAAGGGAGGTAACATGCCCTGCACCGTCAACGCCGCCAATGAGATTGTCAATCGCGGCTTCCTCGAGGACAAGTGCGGTTTCCTGCAGATGGGCGACATTATCGCCGAGACCATGCAGCGCGCCACCTTCGACAAGAATCCAAGCTACGAGACCTACATCGCCACCGATGCCGAGGCCCGTCGCATCGCAACAGAACTGATGAAAGGATAAATAGGTAAAAAGATTAAGGTAAAAAGATTATGGATATATTTCTGATTAGACTGTTACAATTCCTGCTGGCTATCAGCCTGCTGGTACTTCTCCACGAGCTGGGCCACTTCACGTTTGCCAAGCTCTTCAAAGTAAGGGTGACGAAGTTCTACTTGTTCTTCAATCCCAAGTTTCACATTGCCAGTACCTACGACAGCTGGGTGCGCCGTTTGTTCCACCTGAAGCCGGAAACAGTTCCCACGAAGAAGGACGAAGACGGCAATGAGGTCAAAGAGTATGTGGGCACCGAATACGGTCTCGGCTGGCTACCATTGGGCGGCTACTGCGCCATCGACGGCATGATCGACGAGACCAACCAGAAGCTCTCCGAGGAGACCCATCCCTGGGAGTTCCGTACCAAACCCGTCTGGCAGCGCCTGCTCATCATGATCGGCGGCGTACTCGTCAATTTCCTCCTCGCCCTGTTCATCTACTCGATGATTCTCTATCACTGGGGCGACACCTACATCCCCGTGAAGGACATGACCTACGGTATGAAGTTTAACCAAGAGGCCAAGTCGTACGGATTCCAAGACGGTGATATCCTGCTGGGCACTGACAAGGGCGCGTTCAAGGACTTCTCAGCCGACCTCTACCGCGACCTCTCCGAGGCTACCCGCGTCGACCTGCTCCGCGACGGCAAGCAGATGAGCCTTACGCTGCCCGGTGACATCAACCTGCTCGGCATGCTCAAGGCTGATCCCTCGTTCGTACGTCCCCTCATCCCCGCAGAGATCGACAGTGTGATGGGCGACTCTCCCGCTGCCGCCATTGGGCTGGCCAAGGGTGATAAAATCATTGGCATCAACGGCAAGCCTGTCGATTCTTACAATGAGTTCACCGACCAGATAGGCGTGCTTGAGGACATGATGACAGCTGCCAAGACTACTGACGACAGTCTGAAGATCCGTCAGGTATCCCTCGTCATCGACCGTCAGGGACAAACCGACACCCTCAACACCACGCTGACGGCCGACCTGAAGGTAGGCTTCTTCGTGAAGACCCTCGCCGGCATCTACGAACCCTATACCCGTGAGTATGGTTTCTTCGAGAGCTTCCCCGCTGGCATCAAGTACGGCTGGAACGTGCTGGCTGGCTATGTGGGCGACATGAAATACGTCTTCACAGCCGACGGTGCCAAGTCGCTGGGTGGTTTCGGAGCCATCGGAAGCCTCTTCCCACCGATGTGGGACTGGTATCTGTTCTGGAAGATGACGGCCTTCCTTTCCATCATCCTCGCCTTCATGAACATCCTGCCCATCCCTGCCCTCGATGGTGGCCATGTGCTGTTCCTGCTCTATGAGGCCATTACGCGCCGCAAACCCTCTGAGCAGTTCATGGTTCGGGCAGAATACGTCGGTTTCGGTATCCTGATACTACTCATGGTGGTTGCCAACCTCAATGATATCCTCCGCTGGCTGGGGTATATGTAATTGAAAGATTGAGAGTTGACAGCTGACATGATCACTGTAATGATGACATTGTTCGCCATCGTAGTCGTGGGATTTGTGGCGGGCAAGTTAGGCTATATGGGCGGTACGTTCGACAAGCGTTTGTCGAAGCTGGTGATCGACATCACCTGTCCGGCCCTGATCCTCTCGTCGGCAATGACGGGTGAGTTGCCCGACCGCCAGTATATTCTCCCGCTGCTGCTTATCAGTGTCATCACCTATATCCTACTGACGGCCGTAGCCTTCCTGCTGCCCCGCTATCTGACGAGGCGGCAGGAAGACCAAGGGGTCATCGGCTTCGCCCTGATGTTCGGAAACGTGGGATTCATGGGCTATCCCGTGGTGGCCTCTATTTTCGGCCACGAAGCCATTTTCTATGCCGCCGTGCTCAACGTGGTCAATACCTTTGCTGTCTTTACCATCGGTACGATGCTGATAACAGGGAAAAGCGAGGTGGAGGGCAGAAAATTCCAGAAGAAGGTGCTCTACTCCACCCCGATGCTGGCAGCCTACCTGACGATGCTCATCGTCGCTCTCAGGATCGATAATATTCCCACTGTAGTGAGCCAGCCACTGACGATGATCGGCAATATCACCGTACCTGCCGCCCTGCTCATCATTGGCTCGTCGATGTCGCAGCTCTCTTTACGCAGCATGCTTGGCAGCGGCACCGTCTATGCGACGACCCTCTTCCGCCTGGCCCTCCTGCCCTTTGGTATCCATTTCCTGTGCCGCGCCCTCAGCTTCGACCCCTTTGTTGTGAACATCAATACACTGGTCATCGCCATGCCTGTGGCCACCTACGGCACCATCCTCTGCCTGCGCCACGGTAAAGATACGACGATGATGACGGCCCTGACCTTTGTCACGACCCTTCTGTCGATGCTGACCATCCCTACGCTGGTGACGCTCCTCTATTAGCGACGCAGCCGGAGCAACAACAGATAAACAGCCCCTATCACGACATAGACCATCACCACCTGCAACAATGAGGGGTGCAGACCGTCGATGCTGGCCCACGGAAGGGTGGCCATCTTTGTCAGGACGGTATTCAACAGGCCGACACAATATATTAATAGGTACGCGAAAGACGGAACAATCAGCACTACGAGTGAGAGATAAAGGATCAGCGTAGCAGCAGGGATGACGATGAAGTTGGTGAGCAGGAACCAAGTGGAGAAACGTCCGAAATAGTAAGCTATCAGGGGAGCAACCCCAATCTGGGCGGCACATGAGACAGTCACCATCCCCCACACCCATTTGACGACTCGGTGCGACAGCAGGTATTCCTGAGAGAACACACCTTCAAACAAAGGATAGAAGATCAGGATGGAGAAAACCGCCATAAACGACATCTGAAAACCTACATCGAACAACGACAGCGGATTCAGCGTCAGCAGGACGATGGCAGTAAAGGCCAGTGTATTTACCGACATCTTGTCGCGATGGCCCAACGACATCAGGGCATACACACTCAGCATCACGGCCGAACGCACCACACTCGTCGAAAGCCCCACAAGAAAGACGAACGCCCAGATGCTGAGGATGATCAGCAGTTGCGAGACCATCTGCCACCGCCGCCCAACGACCATCAGTGAGAGCAGGGTGTAGATGATGCCCAGATGCAGGCCGCTCAGCGCCAAGACATGCGAAGCGCCTGTCACAGAGTATGTCTCCTTCAGTTCTTTGGTCAGAGCCGACTTGTCGCCTAAGACCATTGCCGCCACGACCGCATATTGCTCACCCTGCAACCCCTGCACAGACAATCGACGCAAGAGTCGGCTCCGCATTTGCAGGAAAGCGAGTTTCGTCCGTTCCAACCGCGAAAGGCTTTCCAACGATATCTGCACCTTCCGCCATTTCCAGCTCGCTACAAAAGTACTGCCCGTGAAGCCGTGTATCTCCAAATAACGGCGATAGTCGAAGGTGCCGATGTGCCAATCGCTGTTTTCGCCAATCTGCGACTGGATGCGGAGACCATCGCCAATTCGCAGATTTCTGCTCCGCTCATCCTTATAGAGGTAGCACTTCAGCTTGCGTTGACTCTTCAGCAACAGAATATCCACCGCCATCGTCTTCGGCTTCTCTATCGGGTCACTCAGCACTACCGCTTCATACAGAACCTCGCCTTCTGGCCACACAACTCTCAACTGCGACTTCTGCCGCTCCGTCAGTAGCGCCCCCAGCACCATGAAACAAACGGCAATAGCCACCGACTGTCCCTGCGGATGCTTCCATAGCAACAAGGCCACAACTACCAGTCCTATAAAAACAGGCAACAAGGGCACAGGTAAGGTGACATACACGCCCACGACGATACCAGCCATCAGGCAGACAGCCAGCCGCAACAAGGGAATACGCTCAAACACTTTGTTCTTCATACTATCACGGTTTAACGCTGCAAAGATACGAATAATCCTCCAAAGTTCTTGCATTTTTCGAGAAATGTTACATACAGGAAGAGGAAAAAGTCATCTTTATGATGATAAAAGCAAAAAAATCGCTATTTTTGTAGCCAAATTGCTGATTCTAAAAAGAACTGATATGAATATTGGAGACAAGGCGCCCGAGATTCTGGGCAAGGACGAACAGGGGCGGGACATCCGTCTGAGTGATTACAAGGGTCGTAAGCTGGTACTCTACTTCTACCCGAAGGACAACACGAGCGGCTGTACGGCTGAAGCTTGCAGTCTGCGCGACCATTATGGCGAGTTGCAGGGTAAGGGCTACGAGGTGGTTGGCGTGAGTAAGGACTCAGCTGCCTCACACGTGAAGTTCAAGGAGAAGTATGAGTTGCCATTCCCGCTGATTGCCGACATCAACCACGAACTCTTAGAAGCGATGGGGGCGTGGGGTGAGAAGTCAATGTACGGGAAAAAGACGATGGGCACCATCCGCACCACCTTCGTCATCAATGAGGAGGGTATTATCGAGCAGATTTTCGCTGGAAAACAAGTAAAGACCAAGGAGCACGCAGAGCAGATTCTGGGTACACTCTGACAATGATTGCCCATGCTGACGGAGAAGACGATGGAGAAGCTGCGGATACTCGCAGAGTCGGCGAAGTACGATGTGTCGTGCTCGTCGAGCGGCACCGTACGCTCCGGTAAGAAGGGCATGGTGGGCTCGACGGTAGGTGGAGTGGGCATCTGCCACTCGTTTGCCGATGACGGCCGCTGCATCTCGCTGCTAAAGGTGATGCTGACAAACTACTGCATGTACGACTGTGCCTACTGCATCAACCGCCGTACCAACGACATCAAGCGTGCCACACTCTCCGTCTCGGAACTCGAGGAGATCACGATGGAGTTCTACCGTCGCAACTATATCGAGGGATTGTTCCTATCAAGCGGGGTGGTGAGGAATCCCGATTATACGATGGAGCGGCTGACGGCCATCGTTCGCGACCTCCGTACCGTCCACCGCTTCAATGGCTACATCCACCTGAAGACCATCCCTGGGGCCTCGCAAGAACTGCTGCAAGAGGCCGGACGCTATGCCGACCGTATGAGTATCAACATTGAAATTCCCAAAGAAGAGTCGCTGAAGGCACTGGCACCCGAAAAGGACCACAAGAGCATCTTCCTGCCCATGTCGCAGATCCAACAAGGGGTGTTGGAGAACAAGGAAGATCGCCGCAAGTTCCGCCATGCGCCCCGTTTCGTACCCGCAGGGCAGTCTACGCAGATGATTGTAGGCGCCACAAAAGAGACCGACCTCGATATCCTAAAAATGTCGAACGCCATGTACCAGCAACCCACCATGCGGCGCGTCTACTACTCCGGCTACGTCAGTGTAAACACCTACGACCCCCGCCTGCCCGTGCTGAAGCAGCCGCCGCTGGTGCGCGAGAATCGTCTCTACCAGGCCGACTGGCTCATGCGTTTCTATCACTTCAACGTCGATGAGATTGTCGACGATACCCACGCCCACCTCGACCTCGACGTCGACCCCAAGCTCGGCTGGGCCCTGCGCCATCCCGAGGCCTTTCCCGTCGATATCAACAAGGACGACTATGAGCGCATCCTGCGGGTACCAGGCATCGGCGTGAAGTCGGCTGTGCTCATCGTCAACTCACGCCGTTTCAACCGCCTCACCTCGTACCACCTGAAGAAGATGGGTGTGGTGATGAAGAAGGCGAAGTACTTCATCACCTGCGGCGAACTCACCAGCGCCTTCTCGCAACCCATCGTCGGCATCAACGAGATGCGCCCAGAGCGCCTACGCCCCCTGCTGCTCTCGAAGGCCCAGCAGAAGCGTGCCGCCGCAGAACAGCAGTTGTCGCTGGACTTCATTGATTAATCACGTAAAACATTAAATACAAACAGATATGAAAAGTAAGAACTTAAAACTCGCTGCGGCCTCTTGCTGCGCAATGATGGCATTGTCCTGTGCCCAACAGGCAGAGACCACAAAGACAGAACTGACCACCGTAGGTAACCCCTTCCTTCCCCTCTGGGAGCACATCCCCGATGGAGAGCCCTACGTCTTCGAAGACCCTGACCAGCCAGGGAAGTACCGCGTCTATATCTACGGCTCACACGATAACCTGGTGACGGAATACTGTGGCCGCGACCAGGTAGTATGGTCGGCTCCTGTGGAAGACCTGAGCCACTGGCGCTACGACGGCGTGATCTTCAGCGTCAACAAGAATGCGAAGGGCGAGCTGTTCACGCCCGACAGCCTCGCCGATGTGCTCTATGCACCTGACGTGACACTCGTAACGGCAGCCGACGGCACAAAGACCTACTACCTCTATCCCAACGACCAGGCTGGCGGGCGCAATGGTCTGATCGCCAAGAGTTCACGACCCGACGGTCCCTTCGAGGTCTGCAACTGGAGCAAGGACAACCCCAATGAAGCCGACGGTGTACTGCGCTTCGACCCTGCCGTATTTGTCGATGATGATGGCCGTATCTATGGCTACTGGGGGTTTGAGCGCTCTTATGGCGCCGAGCTCGACCCAGAGACAATGGCTACCGTGAAGCCTGGTACGGAGATTGTCGAGGACATGGTCTCCGGCCGCTTCCAGGAAGGTATATTCAGTTTCTTTGAAGCCTCATCCATCCGTAAGATCAAGGACAAGTACGTCTTTATCTATAGCCGCTTCACGAAAGACGGCGAGTATGGCCTGCCCGTGTCGAACTACACATTGGCCTATGCCTATAGCGACAAGCCGTTAGGTCCCTGGACCTATGGCGGTACCATCATCGATGCCCGTGGCCGCGAGATCAACGAACAGGGCGACACCATCGCCTCTGCCACCATCGACGGCAACACCCACGGCAGCATCTGCGAGATCAATGGCCAGTGGTTCGTGTTCTATCACCGTCAGACGGGTACCAACGAATATGCCCGCCAGGCAATGGTGGCCCCCATCACCGTGAAGGTCGAGGAAGGCGAAGGCGGCAAGGTGGAAATCTCCGAGGGCGAATACAACTCCGAGGGCTTTGCACTCGACGGCCTGAACCCGTTAGAGCGCCATTCAGCCGGTATCGCCTGCTGGTACACGGGACCGACGCTCGCCATCCACGAGTGGCCCAACTACCGCTTCTCCGGCTCGTATGTGCAGGCTACCCGCTTCAGCGGTGAGCCGTTCAAGGAGAATCCCTACAACCTGAGCCACAACACGAACCCCGTGGTAAACAATACCGACGGCTCCATCGTAGGCTTCAAGTACTTCAACTTCACCCCACTACAGGGAAAGAAGGACGTGCAGCTGTTGCTGACCATCATCCCCCAGGGCGTCAAAGGCACCATCGAAGTGATGGCCGACCGCCCCTGGGCATCACAGCAAGGCTTGACGCTGGGCAAGATTGAGGTGGATACCGACATACCCATGCTGGACCCCATAGAACTGGCGATACCCCTGCCTGGCCTGTCGGGACTGACGGGCAAGCACGCCCTCTTCTTCAAATTCTCGTCCGACACGAAGGAGCAGTCCATCTGTACGCTCGAGAGCTTCGTCTTCAAATAAAGCATGCTGGCCTACACGTTCGACAACACTCTCGACGGCCTGCTGACAGCCGTGTTCGACAGCTTCTTCCTACATCAGCAGCCAGAGGTGCTGCTGGCCGAGGGAGAGCAGTTGCCGCTGTTTGCCGACCAGCCGCATCAGGTGATGACGGACAGCGAGAAGGCCGCTCGCGTGTGGAAAGGACTTGAGAAGCATCTCTCGGCCAACGGGCTGAAGATGATCACCCTGAGCTGGCTCTCGGAAGAGCGGGCCCTGAACCAGCCGCTCTTCAACTTCATCTGCAAGGTCTTCCGCCCGCAGGCGTCACAGTGCCGCGACTCCCTCGAGAACAACGCCTCCGACCCTGATGTGCTGGCCGTCAGAAATACCTGCCGCCGCGTGCTCCACGAGCAACTCCGCATGAAACAGTTCATCCGTTTCCAGAAGGCGAAGGACGGCACGTATCTGGGAGTTGTCGCCCCTGACCACAACGTGCTGCCCCTCATTACCGACCACTTCCAGGATCGCTTCAACGACCAGCCTTGGCTCATCTACGATGCCAAGCGGCATTACGGTTATTACTATGACGGCGAAGCCGATCCCATCCGCATCACCTTCGAAGACGAGGCCTCCGTCCCCTTCGACCTCACCAATGGCAAACTCGAAGCCGACATACTCAGTGCCGACGACGAACTCTTCCAGCAGCTCTGGCGCACCTATTTCAAGGCCATCTGCATCCGCGAGCGCATCAACCCCAAGAAGCAGCTCAGCGACATGCCCCGCCGCTACTGGAAATACATGACGGAAAAGAATTAAAGCCCCTTGAAATGGGGCTAGTATAAGCTAAGGATTAATCATATGGATATTGTCAATATGCCCCTGTGGGCTTGGATTTTGTTTTATGTGCTGGTGCTGGCCATGCTGATGATCGATCTGAAGTCGTTCGGCAGGAACGGGCAGCACGAGGTTGGCGTGAAGGAGGCCCTGAAGATGACGGCCGTCTGGATTGCCGTGTCGCTGGTGTTCTGTGCAGGCATCTACTGGCTCTACCCCATTGATCCGCACGAGAAGGCGATGGAGTTCCTGGCAGGCTACCTGATAGAGAAGTCGCTGTCGATGGACAACCTTTTCGTGTTCCTGATGCTCTTCTCGTTTTTCGGCGTCCAGCGGAAATACCAGCACGAGGTGCTCTTCTGGGGCATCATCGGTGCCTTAGTGCTGCGCAGCGTCTTCATCTTCGCAGGAACAGCGATCATCGCACGTTTTGAATGGATACTGGCGGTGTTCGGCATCTTCCTCATCTATACGGGCATCAAGATGTTCAGGCATGTGGAGGAAGATAATGTAGACCCGTCGAAGAACATCTTCGTAAAGGTCTTCAAGCGGTTCTTCCCTGTCACAGACCAGATGCATGAGGACCTGTTCTTCATCAAAGGTGACAAGGGCCAATGGCTGGCGACGCCGCTGTTCATCGCGCTCATCGTGATTGAGACTACGGATGTGGCCTTCGCCGTCGACAGCATCCCCGCTGTCTTCTCCGTCAGCCGCGACCCATTCATCGTGCTCACCTCCAACATCTTCGCCATTCTCGGGCTCCGTGCCCTTTACTTCGCCCTGGCCGCCATCGCCCGCTACTTCACCTATCTTAACTATGGCCTGGGCATCATCCTGAGCTTCGTCGGCGTCAAGATGCTGCTCGAGGTGTTCTGGCATATCAAGGTGCCTACACCCCTCTCCCTCGCCATCATCTTCGGTGTACTGGTCCTTTCGATGGGCATCAGCGTCATCGTCAGCAAATCATCATCAGAACAAAAATAAAGCACTAATCAGCGCATAGACGGCGCCACTTGAAGAAGCCGAAGACGGCAATGACCACATAGAGGGCATAGAGCGAGGCCTTAAAGGGGATGTCCTTGTAGAAGTAGAGGACGCTGGTGACGACATCGACGGCTATCCAGATGAACCACTGTTCGAGGTACTTATGGGCGAGTGCCCAGATGCCCACAATGCTTAGGGCGGTGGTAAAGCTGTCGGCGAGGGGGACGTTCGAGTTGGTGAACGTAACGAGGAGCCAGTAGATGATGGCCCATACGGCACCAATGATCCCCAGCCAGGGGAGCACAAGCCGTCGGGGGAAGTGGCGGATGGGCAGACTCTGCTTTTCGGCAGAGCCGCGTACCCACTTCCAGTAGCCATAGACGGTCATCGACAGATAGTAGAACTCCATGCCGCAGTCGGCATAGAGGCCCTTCTGGTAGTAGAGCACGATACCGAGGGCCTGCATCGCAAAGCCCACGACCCACATCCATGCGCTGGCCCTATACTCCAGCAGGATATACGCCAGTCCCAAGACTGTCGTCATGATATCCAGCCAATGTTCTGTCAAGAATGCATAATCCATAATGCATAATGCATAATTAGAATCTCAGTGTTATGTTGCCCATCATGGTGAATCCCGCCATCGGGATGAAGCCAATCTGGTAGTAGCGGTTGTCGTTGGGATGCCCGTAGCTGTCGCAAATGGCCGAGTAGACCCAGCCGCTAGCGGCATAGCGACGGTTGAAGATGTTGTTGAAGTTCAGTCCGAGAATCGCTTCCTTCAGCACTTTCTTCGGCCTTAGCGTGTAGCTCAGCGAAGCGTTGGAGGCGCTGTAGCAGGGGAGTGAGCGGTCGGCATTCTCCGTATTGTCGAGGTACTGACGGGAGACGAAGTTCGTGTGCCAGACAGCCTGCCAGCCCTTATAGTGGAGGTTAACGAAGCCATTGAGGATGGTGGAGGGGCTGAAGGCCAGCGTGGAGTTGTCGTAGTGGATGGTCTGTGAGCCGTTGTCCCAGTCCTCCACCACCTCGTCGAAGTCCTTGATTTTGTTTGTGCTCAGCGAGGCATTGCCCTCGATGGTGAGCCAGGAGGTGGGATCGGCGGCTGCCTGCAGCTCGATACCAAGGCGGTAGGAGTCCTTGATGTTCGTCGTCAGGTTCTCGCCAATATCACTGACCAGTCCTGTCTGCACAAACTGGTCCTTATAGTCCATATAATAGAGGTTCGCGCCCAGGCGGAAGGGACCTCCGTCGAAGGTGTAGCCCAGCTCATAGTCCATCAGCGACTCAGCCTTGGGTGCGGGGTAGGAGCCGTTGTCCGTGAAGTTGTTGCGCTCAGGCTCACGATGGCTCAGGGCGAGGGAGCCATAGACGCGGTGGCCATTGAGGCGCCACGAGAAGCCTGCCTTCGGATTGAGGAAGTCGTACTTCTCGTTGATGTCGAGACGCTGGTTGTAGTAGCCGCTCTCGTCGTCGTAGAACTTATCGTTGATACCGTCGGTCTTGTAGCCTACATGGCGGTACTGGAGGTCGGCGAAAACGTCCCACTGTTCCGAGATGTGATAGGCTGCCTTGAGGAACACGTTGCCATCGAGCTTGTGGGCATCAGAATCATAGTATTTATAGTCGCCATTCTTCAGAACCTGTGCTCTCACGTCGGGGTTGGCGGCATAGGTCACATAGCCGAAGTGGTTGCCGTCGAAGTTCTGCAGCGAGAAACCTCCGATGATATCCCACGACTCATCCTTGTAGTTGGCATTCCACAACAGTCCGTAGGTATGCTGCGTAAGACCCTTCTTACGAACGAAGTCGGTCTTCTTGATCTTGTTGCCGTCAGCATCCAGCATGCTCAGTCCGAATTTTGAGAGTTTATTGTTGGGTCGGAACTCCTCATAGTAGCCGTAGCCGTAGGTATAGTGCAGCGAGGCGGTGGTGCTCCAACGGTCGGAGATGTTCCACGCTGCAGAGAGGATGTTATGGTTCTGCCAGAAGTTGTCTGTCGTCTTGTCCCAATAGGAACCATCGCTCATCTTATAACGCTTCGTGTCGTAGGTGCCGTCATCGTTGATGATCAGCTCCTCATAGAGTGAGTTATACTTGCCGAGGCCCTTGTCCCACATATCGGCATAGGTCTTGATGCCCGTCTTCTCCCTATAGGTGCCGTCCATGATGCTCAGGTCGTTGGTGCCTGCGGTGACACCGTTCCAGGCCTGGCCCGTGCGCTCGAAGTTGCCGATGTTCTTGTATCTGACAATGACATCGTCAGACATCCAACTCAGGCCGCCGTAGTAGGAGCCGCTGCGCCCTGAGGTGCCGTCTATAAAACCGTCGGTGTTCGTCTGGTGGTAGGCACCGTCGAGAATCCAGTGGTTCCACAGCAGACCTGTGGAGACCTTGCCACCTATATTAAACGTGTTAAACGAGCCATAGGAGCCGCTGACCTCG